>Ga0316217_10002332_pt1 | contig 23049 bp, 24 predicted proteins | sample 1anoAmetaG_FD_203633 | JGI IMG/M metagenome (GOLD analysis project Ga0316217, IMG submission 203633) | Freshwater microbial communities from Trout Bog Lake, Wisconsin, USA - 1anoA | ecosystem: Environmental > Aquatic > Freshwater > Lake > Hypolimnion/Profundal zone | place: USA: Wisconsin...
ATCACCCTTATCCAGCGGAGCGACTATGCGTTAATATCCAAGGCAAGAGCCCGGTGCGGTAATTCCGCTCGCCGGGATCCGTGCGGGGGGCGTCGGGTAACCGACGTCCCTACCGCGACCAGATTTTGAAGACGAGATAGAAAAGACGGTGGAGGATTTGCGCGGGGTGCAAAGAAATTGATGGATTGTGGCACAGAGATAAACGAAACCTTGTATTTTCTCGGTACACATTTGTGTTCATTCGTGTTCATTTGTGGGTAATTTACGTCGGCTCTGCGGCCTCTGTGCCCTCTGTGAGAACCTGTCTTTCCCCGCGTTAATCTTGTCCGCCTTTTACCACGTTCATCATGTCAGCCTTTAGCAGCCTGTTGTCTTTTCTGTGGTTTGTTCTTTTAGACGATTTGATGGAGTGGAATATCAATGGCCATAAAACACCTTCTCCCCATGCTGACTATTGTGCTGCTGGCCGCCCCGGGCGCTATAAATGCCGCGCCGCCCGCCGTTCTTCAACCCGCATCATTCAAACACTACATCGACGACTTCAACCAGACCGACAACGAACTCTATAAAGGCTTCTTCCCCAACGCCGCCGCGTGGGATTTTCTCAAGGACAACATCCCGCTGCTGGATTGCCCGGACCCGGATATCCAGAGCACCTATTACTTCCGTTGGTGGACCTATCGCAAGCACATCAAGCAGACGCCCGCCGGGTTCATCGTCGATGAATTTCTGCCCAATGTCGGCTGGGCCGGCAAGTTGAATTCCATCAATTGCGCTGCGGGCCACCACATCTATGAAGGCCGCTGGTTGCGCGATCCGCAATACATGAACTCCTATTCCACCTTCTGGTTCCGCGGCGGCGGCGAGCCGCGGCGTTACAGTTTCTGGGCGGCCGATGCCATCTGGGCCCGCTACTGCGTCACCGGCGATAAAACCCTCCCGGTCGATCTGCTGCCCGACCTGATCAAGAATTACGAGGTGTGGGAAAAGACCCACCGCGATCCCAATGGCCTCTATTGGCAAATCGACGATCGCGATGGCATGGAAGTTTCCATCGGCGGCAGCGGCTACCGCGTCACCATCAACAGCTATCAATACGGCGACGCCCTGGCCATCGCCCGCATCGCTGATTTGGCCGGCCAAGCCGATACCGCCCGCGCCTATCGCGAAAAGGCCGCGGCCATCAAGAAACTCGTCCAGGAGCAGCTATGGGACAAGGATGCCCAATTCTTCAAGGTGCTCCCGCGCGGCCAGGACAAAAAACTCGCCACCGTCCGCGAACTCCATGGCTTCACGCCATGGTACGTCAATCTGCCCGGTCCGCAATATGCCGTCGCGTGGCAGCAGATCATGGATCCGCAGGGCTTCTTCGCACCCTTCGGCCCGACCACCGCCGAACAGCGTTCGCCCCAATTCGCCCTGGCCTACGCCGGCCACGAGTGCCAGTGGAACGGCCCGACGTGGCCCTTCTCCACTGCCATCACCCTGACCGGCCTGGCCAACCTGCTCAACGGCCCGCCGCAGGATTTTGTTACCGCCCAGAATTATTTCGACCTGCTCAAAAGCTATGCCGCGGCGCAGCGCCTTAAACAGGAGGATGGCCGCATCGTCCCGTGGATCGACGAAAATCAGAATCCCGCCACCGGCGATTGGATCGCACGCACGCTGCTTAAACAGCGCGGCAGCCAGATCCCCGAGCGCGGTAAGGACTACAACCATTCCACCTTCTGCGACCTGGTGATCAATGGCCTTGTCGGCCTGCGCCCCCGCGCCGACGACACGGTCGAGGTCCATCCCCTGGTGCCGGCCACATGGGATTTCTTCTGCCTCGACCAGGTGGCCTACCATGGCCACACGCTGACGATCCTTTTCGACAAAACCGGCGATCACTATGGCAAAGGCAAAGGCCTGCGCGTACTGGCCGACGGCCAGCCCATCGCCGCCTCCGATAAACTCGCCCCCGTCACCGGACCGCTGCCCGCGCCCGCCGCTACCCAAACTTCCGGCGGCTGGAAGAAGTTCGACGGCAATCCGGTTATGGGGGGGCAATACGGCACCTGCTTCGACATTTCCGTTCTGCACGAAGGGGACACGTACCGCATGTGGCTCTCCTGGCGGCCCAAGCATGCCGTGGCCCTCGTCGAGAGCAAGGATGGCATCCACTGGAGCCAGCCGCCGCAGGTTGTCCTGGGTCCGCGCAAGGAATCCGGCTGGGAGGATGAAATCAACCGCCCCTATGTGCTCAAGAAGGATGGTGGCTATCACATGTGGTACACCGGCCAGGCCAAGCCCGGCGCCCGCGATGGCCATTCCTGGATAGGCTACGCCACCAGTCCCGATGGCCTGACCTGGAAGCGCATGAGCGATAAGCCGGTGTTATCCTTCGATCAGCCGTGGGAAAAGAACATCGCCGTCATGTGCCCCTCGGTGCTGTGGGACCCGGATTCCAAACTGTTCCGCATGTGGTACTCCGGCGGCGAGCAGAACGAGCCCAACGCCATCGGCTATGCCACCAGCCCGGATGGCGTGGCCTGGACCAAACTCGCGGCCAATCCAATCTTCGGTCCCGATGCCAACCACGCGTGGGAAAAGCACAAGGTCGCCGGCGTCCAGGTGCTGCGCCACGGCGACTGGTACGTGATGTTCTACATCGGCTACCGCGATGAGGACCACGCCCAGATCTGCCTCGCCCGTTCGCGCGACGGCCTTGCCAACTGGCAGCGCTTTGCCGGCAATCCCATCGTGCGCCCCGGTAATAACAAATGGGACCATGACGCCTGCTACAAACCCTTCGCCATCTTCGACGGCGCCCAGTGGCTTCTCTGGTACAACGGCCGCCACGGCGGCCTGGAACAAATCGGCGTGGTGCTCCACGACGGTGAGAACCTCGGCTTCGATCCGTAATCCGCGCTAACCCACGCCCATGGATTGCGCCGCGTGCAGCCCTTTGTCTTTCTTGAAACGGCGGTTGCGGTAGAATGGCGCAATGAGTCGCGCAAAGAAGATCATCCGGGTTTTGGCGGTGGCGTCCCTGGGCGGGGCGATCTGGTTTGGGTACATCCTGTGGGATTACACCCAGGTAGCCGTTCCCGATGGTTACGCGGCATGGAGCGCGGCGGCCCTGATCAATGAATTCATGGATGCCCATGACGGCGCACTGCCGCGCGGCTGGGGGGATTTGCGCGAGACCTTGGCCAAGCGGCCGCAGCCTTCCGGCGTGCCGATGGCGGACATTGAGGCGCGGGTGGTGGTCGATTGGGCGATAGACCCGCGCGCACTGGCGGCAGACCCCAATGCCGAGGTGCGTCTGGTCTGGCTCCAGGCCGGGCGCCGGCTGCGTTTTGGCGTCGATCCAAACGAACTGATCCGGTCTCATATTAGGGACCGACAGAAGAATACGGCGGAAACACGCGGGGCAGGTGGCTGCTAATCACCGTGCGGTTGCCCGCCGTACTTGTGCCGCCCCATGCCTGCTCCTCTCAGGCCCATGGATTGCGATCCATGGGCGTGGGAAATGGGAACTCGTGGGGCATGGCCAACGCAAGGCTCACGGCTCTTTCGGCGTTAGTCCAGTATTCTGTGGTACGAAAAGGACGCCGATGGCAAAACTCATGTTGTTCGTGGTTCTGCTGGGTGCGGGCGTGGCCTGCGGGGCTGATGCCTCCAGCGGGAAGGTGGAAGCCAAAGTTGCCGCTTACAAAGGCCGCAACGTCTTTTTCATCAACGGGCTGCCCGCCGCGCCGCTGATGTATTCCGGCACGGAACATAGCCGCGACACGTGGGGTGGTCAGCCCCGCCAAAGCCTCGCGGATTTTACCGCCCAGGGCTATGACATCATCCAGACCGACATGTGGTTCAAATATTCGCTGCGCCCGGATGGCACCTTTGATATGGATGGCATTCGCAAGCAACTTGCCGGCATCCTCGCCGTCAATCCGCATGCCAAAATCGTCGTGCGGATCAATGTTTCGGCCCCGCACTGGTGGCTGGAGAAGAATCCCACGGAACTCTGCAAGGTCACTGCCACCACACAGGACAAAATCGTCTTCGGCGGCAACAGCGCCGAGAGTCTGGCCTCCGAAAAATACGCGGCCTTTGCCGCCAAAAATCTGCAACTCTTCCTGACCGAACTGGCCAAAACCCCCGAGGGCGACCGCGTCATGGGGTTCCACATCGGCGGGGGGGGCTATGGCGAGTGGCATTATTATGGCATCTACCAGGAGCCCGATGCCTCCGCGCCCATGCGGCAGAAATTCGCCGCCTTCGCCCAGGCCAAATACCAGGACCTGGATCACCTCAACGCCGCCTGGCTTACCACGTTCAAGACCTGGGACGAGATTGTCGTCCCTTCGTACGACCGGCGCTACGCGCTCACCGATGGCGACTTCCGCGACCCCCAGCGTGACCGCTACGTGCTGGATTATTACGACTGCCAGCACGCCACCGTCTCAGCGCTCGTCAATGGCCTGGCACGCCTGACCAAGGAAACCTGGCCCCGCCCGGCGGTGGTGGGCCTGTTCTATGGCTATTTCTACGGCAACTGGACCGTCGGGTCCCAGGCCAGCCAGTTCGATATCAAAACACTCTTCAACAGCCCGTATGTGGATTACTTCGCCGGCCCCTACGCTTCGCGCAACATGTACGGCTCGGGGATGTTCCGGTCCCTGGCTGCCAGCGTGGCGCCGCATGGCAAAGTCTGGATCAGCGAGCACGATGGCGGCACGCACCTGGGGGAAGGCAAAGTGCGCTTCCCCGACCTGCCGCGCAACGAAGCCGAGTCGATCGCCCGCATGCGCCGCAATTTCATGTACACCCTCACCGAGAATGCCGGCCAGTGGTGGTACGATTTCGGGCCGCAGAACAAGAGCGGTTGGTGGAGCACCCCGGCCTTGCTGGCCGAGGCGCGGGACCTGCGCGGTCTGACGCAGAAGTGTCTCGAAACGCCCTTCGAGAAACACGCCGACGTGCTGGTCGTCTACGATATGGATGCTTATAACTACGTGCGGCCGGCCCGGATCGATAAGCTCTCGTTTAAGGCCACCGAGGCGTTGTCCGACTCGCTCCTGGGCACCGGGGCAGCGCTCGATCGGATCTTCCTGATGGACTTGCCGCGGGTCGATCTGGCCCGCTACAAGCTGGTCATCTTCGCCAACACTTTTGTCATGGATGAGGCCCAGCGTGCCCTGATCAGGGACCAGGTTAGCGCGGCGGGCCGGGCCGTCGTGTTCATGTCTGGCGCTGGCTATACCGATGGCCGCAGGAACGATCCCGCCTTCATCTCCGATCTGGTGGGCCTGCATGTCGAAAAGACCCCTTCCACCCCTTCCACCCCTTCCACCGCCGATGCGTCCACCGAGCCTGACCCCGCCACCGTCACGCTCGATGGCCAGGCCTTCACCCTGGACACCCGCGGCCTGACCACGCGTTTCAAAGTCGCCGACCCTGGCGCCGCCGGCCTGGGCACCTATGGCAGCGGCCCGGTCTGCGCGGCGGTCAAAACCGTCCGTGGCTGCCGTATCTATTATTTCGGCGTCCCGCTCGCCGCCCCGCTGCCCCTGTTCAAAACCCTGCTGGCCCAGACGCACGTCCGCACCTACGTGGAAAACACTGGTGAGAAGGATTACGTGGCCGTGGGCGGCGATATCATCGCCATCTATTCGGTCACCGGCGGCGAAAGGATACTAAAACCCCTCGACGGCGCTTCCCTGCCCATCTCCCTGCCGCCGCTGTCCACCCAATATTTCGATATCCACCGCGGGTTGCCGCTGAACAGCCTTTAGCGGGGTTCTTCCGGGCTGGGGGGCTTTTCCTCGGGTGGGGCTGTGGCTTCCGAGTCGTGGCGGCGCGTGCCCCATGCCCCCACCAAGACGAACGGCAACGCGAGCAGGAGAAGGGGAGCGCAAAGCAGCACCGGCAGCGCGTAGGCCAGGCGCCGCAGCAGATGGGTATGGGGATCCCAGATGCGGCGCCAGAGGGCGCCGTAGAAATCAACCTCGAAGCGGATGTTGACGTATGGGATGTAGGGTGTGAGGGTGCCGACGGCATTGCCGCAGTGGGGGCAGTAGTAGGCCAGGGGGTCGTAGGGACGCAGACAACGCGTGCACAACGGCACGCCATCGGGGTCGGGGCTGTGATGCGGTTGGGGCGTGGCCATGGCGTTATGCTACCGCGCGCCCGGTAGCGGCGTATAGATAATAATCTGAGATGCCGTGGGGGGGGCGGGACCTGGCGCCGCCTTTCATAGCAGGCTGAAAATGCCGCATGGGGTTGCCGGCTACGTACCGACCGTGGTCTATCCACATTGGCCCATGGATTGCGATCCATGGGCGTGTGTTGGAGCGGATCGCGATCCATGGGCGTGACGACTACACAATTAGCCGGGCGGCGGCGCGGCGGCGGCGTTGATGAACACGTCGAGTTGCTGGCCGACGTAGAGGGGCATGTCGGTTTTGGGCAGGGCGTAGATTACCTGGAGGACGCGCGTATCGACGCGTTCAAGGCTGGCGCCGGTGAGGTTTTTCTTGGGGATCACGAACGGTTCGACGCGCACAAATTCCAGGGGGATCGGGGTGTTGGTGCGGCCGCGGATAAAGCCGGTGGCCGGGGCGCCGTTGCCGAAGCGCGGCACATCATTTTCGTCGATGTCCACCCGGACGTGCAGATGGTCGATATCGCCGATGACCACCGAGGCATCGGAGGCGTTGCCGACGCCGGCGGCGGCGACAAACTCCCCTTTGCGCACGTTGATGCGCAGCACCGATCCGCCCACCGGGGCGCAGACCGTCAGCCGGTCGCGGTCGAGCTGGAGCGTGGCGAGTTTGGCGGTTGCGAGTTTAATATCCACGCGGGCCATGGCGACGGTGGTTTCCTGGATGGCAATGTCTCGCTGCCACGTGCCGGCCTGAAGCTTGGCCAGATCCGCCCGGGCTTCGGCCAGCACCGCCTGGGTTTCGGCGACGGCGAAGCGGCGGCGATTGAGATCATCGGCACTGACCGCGCCCGTGCCGCCGAGTTTGAGCACGCGCTGGTACTGATCCTGGTTGTCGGCCAGCGTGGCCTCGGCGGCCTGCACGCGGGCCTGGTAGATGGGCACATCTTCCGGGCGGGCGCCGGCCTGGAGTTTGGCGAGCGTGGCCAGGGCCTGGGCCAGGGCCGCCTGGCGGGCGTTAATATCGGCCTGCTGGGCGGCGAGTTGGGCCGCCAGTGGCCGGTCATCAATCTGGTAGAGCTTGGCACCCGCTTCCACGTGCTGCCCCCATTGGACAAACACCTCCGTGACGATGCCGCCGATGGCCGGCGCGACGGCGATATTCTGGCTTTGGGCCTCGATGATGCCCGCCCCGGAAACCGCCTTGGCATAGGGATTGGCCGAGGGGGCCACCAGCGGGGGCTGGGAGACGATCGGCGCGCGGCCCTGATGGACCAGGTCCGCGGAGACCAGGGCACCCGCCAGGGCGCACAGCGGTAAGCCAACGTTAAGGAGCATCTTTCCGATTTTCATTGCATGTAACCTCCGGGGCCGCCCGGCGCCAGCGCGAAGGGGCCCGTTTTATCCTGTTTCCGATGGATGCCGATGATCCGGCCGTCTTCCATTTCGGCAATGCGGTCGGCATGGTGAAAAATACGTGCGTCGTGGGTAACCACCAGCACGGCGCGGTTGGGTTTAACGGCCACTTCACGCAGCAGGCGGATGACGTAATCGCCGGTCTTGCCGTCCAAGGCGCTGGTGGGTTCATCGCAGACGATCAGCCGCGGGTCGTGGATCATGGCGCGGGCAAACGCAACGCGTTGCTGCTGGCCGCCGGAAAGTTCCGCCGGCAAAGCGCGGGTGCGGCCGGAGAGGCCCATCTGGACGAGCAAGGCCTCGGCCCGGGGAAGGGCGCGGCGGCGCGGCAGGCCGGCGATGAGCAACGGCAGGGCGGCATTTTCGGCGGCGGTTAACTGGGGCAGCAGGTTGAATTGCTGAAAGGCAAAGCCGACATTCTGCCCGCGGAAGCGTGTCTTGCCTGAGGTACTGAGCTTGTCGATATCCTGGTCGAAGACGACCACTTCGCCGGCATCATGGTTGAGGATGCCGACGATGACCGAGAGCAGGGTGGTCTTGCCGCAGCCCGAAGGGCCCACGAGCATCAGCATCTCACCGGCGTAAACGTCCAAGTCCGTCCCCTGCAGGGCCGCAGTGCGGGCTTCGCCGGTTCCGTAGAATTTATCGACGCCCCGGCAGTGGACGGCGACTGAATTGTCAGGTGTCGTTGTCATTGTTCTGCCTGCGGGCTTCCTTACTTAAATACGATGGCGGGCTCGAGCCGCACGACCTTGATCAGCGCCAGCAAGCTGCTGGCCAGCACGATGAACATGACTGAGCCGGCGCCGATGGCCAGGATTTGCCAGTAGATGATCATGACGCGCTGGCTTTCGGGGGTCAGCAGGCCGCCGACGACGAGTTTGAACAGGCAGGTGCAACCGATGCCGATGCCGTAGCCCAGGGTGCCGGCCAGGGCGGCTTGCAGGAGGATCATGCGGATGAGCATGAAGTTGCTGGCGCCCATGGCTTTAAGCGTGCCGAAGTAGCGCATGTTGTCGTGGGCGAACTGGTAGAACGTCTGGCCGGCAATGGCGACGCCGACGATAAAGCCCAGCAGTACGGTGGTGCCGAAGTTGATCGGAATGCCGGTATGGGCGATGTAATACCACAGGGTTTTTTGGGCAAAAGCTTCGCTGGTATAGGCGCCCAGGCCGGTCTGGGCGCGGATTTGTTGGGCCAGGTCTGCGGGCGCCACGCCGGGTTTGGCCTTAACCAGCACAAACGAAAGCTCGTTGCGTTCGCCGGGCACCCAGTCCCGGGCGCGGCTGTAGGTGGTGTAGATCAGCGGCATGGTGACAAAGGCCTGTTTCATTTTGCACAGGCCCACGATGCGGGCGCGGTGGTCGTTGAGTTCCAGGATGTCGCCGGTCTGCACGTTGCCGAGTTTCTCCCTGGCGTTGGGCTCGTCGATGAAGACGGCATCCGCCATCCGCAAATCGGCGATGCGGGCGCCGTAGAGCAGTTGCGGCGGGCCGCCGACCAGGGATTGGTCGTCGAGCCCCAGGATGGTGCAGATCTGGTATTGGCCGTCCGGGAGCTTGGCGCGGATCTGCCCCTTGAACAGTGGCACGGCCCAGGCGACGCCAGGGACACCGCGAACGCGGTAGAGGCGGTCGTCGCTGATGGGGCGGACGTCGTCAATGTTCTGGACCTGCTCATCCATGACCCAGATATCCGGGTCGGAGATGTTGGTAATGACGCTGTAGGTGCGGGTCATGAGCCCCACAAAAATGGAGAGCTGCTGGGTGATCAGCAGCGAGGCAAACGTCAGTCCAATGACGATGCCGAGGTACTTGATGCGGTCTCCGGTGAGCATTTTAAGGGCGACAAAGTTCATGCGCGGGCCCTCCGTTTACGGGGTGGGGCGGTGGGGGCCGTCCGCAACCCCTGGAGCGCCGCCCAGGAGAAGGCGGTGATGTGCTCGGCGAGGAGTTGGATGCCGGGGGCATCGTAGGTGACATCCGGATACATGCGTTTAATGACGGTTTCGGCATGTTTCCAGAACACGCACTGCGCCATGATGCTGGCGCCCACGAAGCGGATGTCGTTTTCGGTGGGGGCGGGGCCCAGGGCGCGGCGCACGATGCCCAGCAGGGCCGCAAATTGCGGCTGGAGGGAGGAGGCGACGACATAGTCGAGGGCGGCGGTCGGTTCGATCATTTCCCGGGCCATCAGGCGGGCATGCCAGGCGGGCCGGCCGGAGGCCAGGAGGCGGTGGAGGAAGAATTCGATGAAGGCCTGGAGCTGGGCGCGGGGGGTGGGCAGGGCGGTGATCTTGGCAGGGTTAAAGGTCGGGGCTGCCTCGCCATGAGCTTGGCGGAACACGGCCTGGTAGAGTTCGTTTTTGTCGCGGAAGTGGTAGTTGACGGCGGCGACGTTGGCCCCGGCGCGGCGGCAGATCTCGCGAATGGTCGCAGCGCGGAAGCCGGTGGCGGCAAACACTTCGCCGGCGGCGTCGATAAGGCGCTGGCGGGTGGCCGGGGGGACGGTGGGAGGGGTCTTGGGCATGCCTTAAACTCCTGTTTCAATCAACAGATTAAAACAAGTGTTTGAAAAAGTCAAGAGGGAGGGATAGTGTCGGAACGATCCGACTGATCGGACGGATACTCTTACCGCGGCCCCGGAGTCGCATTTTCCGGCTTGGCCCGCACCAGCAGCACCGGCACATCCACGCGGTGCTGGACGTTGGTGGCGGTGGTGCCCAGGAACAGATCGCCGAGCAGGCGATGGCCATGGGTGCTCATGGCGATCAGGTCGCAGCCGCGTTCGGCGATCCAGCGCAGGATCTGTTTGGTCGGGTCGCCAAAGGCCAGCTCGGCATCGACCGTGAGTCCCTGGGCCTGGAGTTGGGCCTGGAGTCCCGCCAGATAGGCCCGATCCGCGGTGACTTCCGGGCTTACCGCGTCGGGGCCGAACCAGCGGGCGGCCCAGCCGTCGGCCACGTGCAGCAGGCAGATCGTCGCGCCCATCATTTGGGCCAGCGGGACCACGTGGCGCAGCACGGCCCGATCGGCGCTGGTGGCATCAAGTGTGACGAGGATTTTTTATACATGGGCGTGCTCCGGCCGGTGAGTATGCCGCTAAATGAACCGCGGCTAGGCCGCCACGAACTTCTCGCCGGTAAGGCGTTCGAACGCCTCGATGTACTTCGCCCGCGTGTGGTGCACGACGTCTTCGGGCAGGCTTGGGCCGGGATAGGTTTTGTTCCAGGCGAGGGTTTCGAGGTAATTGCGCACGTACTGTTTATCAAAGCTGGCCTGGTCGCGCCCCGGCGCGTAGTCGGCGGCGGGCCAGAACCGCGAGCTGTCGGGCGTAAGTGCTTCATCGATAAGGATGGGGGTATTTTGGCCTTCCAGGAGGCCCCATTCAAACTTGGTGTCGGCAATAATGATCCCCTTGCCCAGCGCATAGCGGGCCGCGGCACTGTACAGGTCCAGGGACATGGCCCGTACCTGCTCCATTAGCGCGGTGCCCACCTGGGCGGCGGCCTGCTCAAAGGTGATGGGCTCATCGTGGCCCTGGTCGGCCTTGGTGGTGGGGGTGAAAATCGGCTGGGGCAACGGGGCGCACTGGCGCAGGCCTGCCGGCAGGGCGATGCCGCAGATGGACTGCGTCTTGAGATACTCCTTCCAGCCGCTGCCGGTGATGTAGCCGCGGACGACGCACTCGATGGGGATCACGCGGGCCTTGCGGGTCAGGACCGCCCGCCCGCGCAGTTGGGCGGCATACGGCTGGACGACGGCGGGGAAATCCTCCAGGCGCGTGCCCAGCAGATGGTGGCGCACCTTGCCGGAGAAATATTTGAACCAGAAGTTGCTCAGCTGCGTAAGCACCGCGCCTTTGTCCGGGATGCCGGTGGGCAGGACCACATCAAAGGCGCTCAGGCGATCGGACGCCACGATCAACAGGGCATCGCCCAGGTCATACACGTCGCGGACTTTGCCGCGGCGTACGGGCAAGCCGGGGATTTTGGATTCGAGTAAAGCCGAACTCATAGAACTCCCAACATGGTAAGGGATGGATTGGAAACGGCCGGAAAATCTACTGACGGAAGGACGGCGGCACAAAATCCCGGCTGCCGCCGGGCTGGTTGGGCCGATTGGTCTTGGCTTCATTGATTTTGCGCTCGCGTTCGGCTTTTTCCGCCGCCGCGCGGGCCAGGGGCTCGAGTTCCGTGCACTTGGCGATAATGGCCCGGATATTACCCGCGTGCTGGTGTAAAAAAGTTTTGTCGACGAGGGGCATGTCCGGCTCAAGTTTAAGCTGGGCCGAGATAATGGCCGCCGCCAGATTGGCCTGCTCCTTAAGGGCCGGGGCTTTGGTCAGGGTGATGGCGGCGAGCGGATCGGGCGGGCGCTGGGCGCGCGGCAAGGCCGCCTGCGCCGGCGTGAGGGGATAATACGGTTTGAGCGGCGTGATGGCCTCGAGCGTGGCCCCGCGCAGCAAGCCGATGAGGGTGGGGGTTTCCAGGGCGGTAATGCCGGACAAGTCAAATTGGCCCATGCGCGTCTTTTTTTGCATTTGTTCCCAGCGGAGCTGACCCAGATGCGGCCCCAACAGGATGCCCAATTGTCGATAGCAGAGTTTGTTGACCAGGCGTAAATCCATGGCGGGCATATTCGCCAGGATGGCCAAATCGACCAGTTCCGCGGCGTGGTCCTTTTTGGCATCATCTTCGGTGGCCTTGGTCCATAGCGCGGCCTGATCGGGCGGCAGGGTTTCCGGATCGTGCGCGGCGGCTTGCCGGCCCAACCCCAGCAGAATCCATTCGCGGAAAAAATGTTGCGTACCGGGCGCTGGCAGGGCCTTGAAGGCCCGCGTGGTGGCCGCCGGGTGCACGGGCTGACCCGGAAGGGTGGAGGCTGGCGTGGGGGTGGCCGGTAAAGGCGCGGGACTGGGGGCGGGCGCGGTGGCAGGTGTCAGCGGGGTGATTTGCACCTCGGCCACATCGGCGGCTGGAATCCGCACGGTCATCTTTAGCCCCTGGCTGCCCATTTGCAGGGTGACGCCCTGGGTGTCTTGCGCCAGCACCGTGCCTTCGCGGGTACGGCCGTCGCGCAGCACCACGCGGTCGGCCCAGGCGCTGGGGGCTCCGGCCAGGGTTACGGCGCCCCAGGCGATGAGCCAACGATATATTTTTGGCATGGCGGGCATGCACCACTCCCCAATTCAAAACGCGTCGGGGGTATTATATACGGAACCGCCGGTGGCTGGCCATGCGCCCCCTGACAAGCATCCCCCGGTACGTTATACTTCTCCGCCATGACACCGCTTCTGATTTCCAACGGTACCATTCTCGACCCGTCCCGGGGTTTGCAGACCCCCGGGGACCTGTTGATTGTGGATGGCAAAATTGCGGGTATGGGGCCGGGCCTGAAACATGCCGCGGCCCAGGTGCTCGACGCCACAGGCTGTTATGTTACGCCGGGGCTTATCGACATTCACGTGCACCTGCGCGAACCGGGCCTGGAGGCCAAGGAAACCATTGCCACGGGTGCGGCGGCGGCGGTGGCCGGCGGGTTTACCACCGTTTGCTGCATGCCCAATACCGAGCCGGCGCTCGACAGCGACACGCAGATCGAATTTGTTTATACCCAGGCGGCGCGGGCGGGGTTGTGTCGCGTGTTGCCGCTGGGGGCCATCACCAAGGGGCGCAAGGGGCAGGAACTTGCCGAGATCGCCCTGATGCACGAGGCCGGCGCCTGCGGTTTTTCCGATGACGGCGTGGGCATCGGCTCGGCGGCGGTGATGTCCAAGGCCCTGCAATACATCAAGATGTTCAATGGCATTCTGAGCCAGCATTGCGAAGAGCCCACGCTCAGCGGCGGACCGATGAATGCGGGGTCCACGGCGCTGCGCCTGGGGCTTTCGGGTTTGCCGGCGGCGGCCGAAGAACTGATGATCGCACGCGACCTGCTGCTTAATGCGCGCATCGGGTGCCGCTATCACGTGCAGCACATCAGCACCGCCGGCGCGGTGGAACTGGTGCGCCGGGCCAGGAAGGACGGCCAGTGCGTCACGGCGGAAGCGGCGCCGCATCATCTGCTGCTGACCGATGAAGCCTGCGCCACCTATGACAGCAACTACAAGATGAACCCGCCGCTGCGCACCGCCAAAGATGTGGCGGCGTGTATCCAGGGGGTGGTCGATGGCACTATCGACTGCCTGGCGACGGACCACGCCCCGCACACACGGGAGGAAAAAGAACTGGAATTCGAAAAGGCGCCGTTCGGCATCGTGGGCCTGGAGACGGCCCTGCCGCTGTATGTGCAGGCATTGGTGGAACCCGGGCACCTGACGTGGCTGCAATTGATCGAAAAAATGTCCACCGCGCCCGCGCGGGTGATGCAAATGCCGGGCAAGGGTACGCTGGCCCTGGGGGCGGTGGCGGATGTGACGGTGATTGATCCGCTGGCGCAGTGGACGATCGACCCGGGGCAATTCAAGAGCAAAGGCCGCAACACGCCGTTTGGCGGATGGAAAGTTAAGGGGCGGGCGAAGGCGACGGTGGTGGGGGGGCGGGTGGTGTATATTGTCAACTAAGCCGCGGCACGGTACGCTACTGGGCAGAACAAACTCAGGAGGAGTTTTATGGCGTGGTCGATGAAATGTGCGGTGGTGGCGTTGGCGGCGGCGGCCGCGGTGGTGGCGGTAGTGCCGACGCCGCGTGCGCTGGCGTATCCCGAGCCGTCGATGGTGACGCTAAGCTGGGAACTTGATGCCAAGTTCGGCCTGCCCGAACGCCTGATTGTCGGGGGTAAGACCTATTGGTATGTCCGTTACACGGTGACCAACAATACCGGCAAAGCGGTGCTCTTTACGCCGGAATTTCAATTTCTTTCCGATACCGGACAAGTGGTCGACGGCAACCGCGGCGTCAAACGTGAGATCTTCGAGAAGATCAAAGCCTTGTATGCCAATCCGCTGATGCTCTCGCCGTTTGATGTCTTCGGACCGATTTTACAGGGCGAGGACAATGCCAAGGACAGCGTGGTGATTTTCGCCGGGGTCGAGGGTGACACCCGCACCGTGCGGCTGTGCGTTTCGGGTCTCTCCGGCGAGACGACGGAAGTTCCCGACCCCGTGACCGGCAAGATCGTGGTGCTCCACAAGACCCTGGTGCTGGATTACGACCTGCCGGGCGAACAAATCGGCATCGACCCCCAGCCGCGGCTCAAGTATAAGCATTGGGTGATGAAGTAATTGCGTGTTAATCGCCAAGGGCGCGAAGAGGCGCTAAGGCGCGAAGTGAAAGGCAGCGGACGGGGGGTCGCATTTGCCCATAGCCGACTCGTTACCTGTGGAGATTGAGAACTGCGCCAGGGAGATCGTGGACGCGGCGCTCACCGTGCATCGCCGCATGGGGCCGGGATTGCTGGAATCTGTCTACGAGCAGTGTTTGGCGTATGAACTGACGAAACGTGGATTGCACGTTCGACGGCAGGTTCCTGTTCCGGTTACCTATGACGAGATGACCTTGGAAGCCGGCTTCCGCATGGACGTGTTGGTTGAAGAAATAGTGATCGTCGAAACCAAAGCCGTTAAAGAACTTCACCCCGTGGAATATCAGCAGACGCTTACCCATCTTCGCTTGGCCAACAAGCCATTGGGCTTTCTGATGAACTTCAATGAGGTGCGCCTCAAGGATGGCCTGCATCGCCTTATCAATACGGCAGCCCTCAGGCACCCCTCTATCGTAGATCTTCTTCGTCGTCCTTCGCTTTCGTCTTCGCGTCCTTCGCGATAATGTTTTTAAAATCGCTTGCCGTACCATGCCGGAATCTGCTATACTTCCGGGCTCGAAATATTGTTGGCAAAAGGACCCGCACATGGCACATAAAAAAGGTCAAGGCTCTACTCGTAACGGCCGCGACAGCAATCCGCAGTATCTGGGCATCAAATGCTACGCCGGCGAGGTGGTGACCACCGGTTCGATCCTGGTCAAGCAGCGCGGCACCAAGTTTAAGCCGGGCAAGAATGTCGCGTTGGCACGCGATGATTCGCTGTTTGCCATGGCTCCGGGCAAGGTTAAGTACGCCAACTACAAGGTCTCGATTGAGCCGGTGGCGGCCGCTGTGGTCCCGACGGCTTAGACGCTGCACCTGCAAACGAATACCCAGAAGCCCAGAGCCTTTTGCTTTGGGCTTTTTCATGCGCCGACCGGAAGGCGGCTTTAGGGTACGACTTCGAAGGCGGTCTGTGTTTTTCCTTACAGGATCGTTTTCCGTCTGCGGAAAAGTTTGTCATTGGAGAAACTTGACTCACTAATTTGTTCTGGATATGCTGATTTCCGTCTACGGAAAATAAAGATATGAGGAAAATAAAAGAGGCAAATTTCGAGAAGATGCTGCGGGATGGCGAATTTTTCGTTCCGCTCCTCGATATCCGCGTTACCACGTTACCGCCCGGTGGCCGTGGAGATGCGATCGTTGACATCGCTTGGCGGGGCCAGTCCTGTTGCTATGTGGCCGCGTTAAAGCGCGACGCGAAGCCCCAGACGCTGAAGCTGGCCGTGGATCAGGTAAAGCAATATGCGCAGGAGTCGGGCCGGGGAAAGCCCCTGATCATCGCCCCCTACCTGCGCGGCGATAAGCTCGACCAATTGCTCCACGAGGGGGTAAGCGCCTTGGACTTCTGCGGCAATGCCGCCATCGAGGGTTCCGGGCGGTTCCTGTTCTACAAAACGGGCAATCCCAATCGTTATGCTGATAGTTCTCCAATTCGATCGGCGTATAGGGGCGACGGATCCCTGGTGGCGCGCGTACTGCTGCTTAAGCACGAATTCCAGGCGATCGGCGACATCCTGGCATCCATCAAAGAACATGGCGGTTCCCTGACGATGGGCACGGTCTCCAAGGTCGTCCAGCGGCTGGAATCGGATCTGGTCATCGAACGTCCCAGCCGAAAATCCGTGCGCTTAATCCAATCGGACCGCCTGCTCGAGGCGTTGCGTGAAGCCTACCAGCCGCCGAAGATTGAAAGTACCTGGATGGGGAAGGTGACCTTGTCCACTACAGAACTGTTGCACCGGCTGGAGGAACGCGCCCGCGAAAGCGATCTGGTGCGCACCGGCGAGTCCTCCGCGGGCGACTATGCGACATGGGCCGGCGAGCCGCTGGTCGCGTGCTACTGTCGCACGCTACCGGCGCAACTGCTGCAACAACTGAATGCTCCGGCCAAAGAGACACGCGGCTTTGCCAACCTGCGTCTGCTGCAAACGGCCGATCAGCGGGTCTACTTTGATCGCCGGCCCCAGCTCGCCGCCTCACCGATCCAATCATGGCTGGAGATGGCCAGCGGCGACAAACGGCAGAAGGAAGTCGCGGAACAGATCCGCAGCCTGCTGCGCCACACGGGTGGAGTGTGGCCGTGAACGACGAACTGCTGCGCACGAGCCTCCTGGATCTGCTGCACGCGGTTGGCGAAGAGGCCCATGGCATGCTCTTGGGCGGCGGATACGGGCTCTATCTCAAACAGGTGCATTTGGCCCAAGCGGGTCAGCGGACCCTGGTGCCTGCGGATCTGTGGCCTGTTCCACGCGCCACCCAAGACCTTGATGTCATGCTATCGGCCGAACTGGTCGCCGATGCCCGGGCGATGGGCGTAGTTCGTGCGGCACTGGATAGGCTCGGCTACGTCGTGGTCAAAGGGGCGGAGTATTTGCAGTTCGCCCGCACCATCCCTCCGGCGCAAGTGGTCAAGATCGACCTGTTAACCGCCCAACTCGACGTGCTCCATGCGACCCCGGCGATTCGGGCGAACACGCGGCGTGCCAGACCCAATGCGGCGCCGCGTCCCGACCTCCACGCGCACCCCACCGACGGCGCTTTGGCTCTCACAGAAGCGCCACTGGTCATCGCAGTTCGCGGGACGCGCACGAATGGCCAGGCGCCCTGGGCGCACGTCAAAATCCCGCATCCGTTCAGCTATCTATTAATGAAGCTCACCGCTTACCGTGACCGCCGTACCGACGCCGATAAAGACCTGGGCCGTCACCACGCGCTCGACGTGTTCCGCATCGTGGCCATGCTGATGGAAGAGGAACGCGATCAGCTGCGCCAGTATGTGGTGCGTTTTGCAGACAATCCGCAGGTGCGTTCATGCGCCGATCTTGTCCGGGCGGATTTCGGCCAGGCCACCGCCGGCGGTGTGCTGGCCATGCGGCAGCATCGTCTGTGGCAAAACGATCTGCAACTGGATGTCTTTATCGAAACCATACGCGAGATTTTTTCGTAACCATTTTCCGCCTCTATTGGCGGTGTTTCTCCGCGACGGCTTGCCCCCAAATTTCCTCCACGCGCTCCGAACGGTTGTGGGGTTTGGACGAAGTGACGCTTCCCACGTAACCGGCAAGGGCCTCCTCTAGCGTTTGCGTGGAGGACGTTGGCGCATCAGGCAACACCGTTACGCGCACCCTGTGGCCGGCCAGCGTCGGGCCTTGGCGAACGATCTCTTCCTACGTACCTTCAAAGGTTCGATAAATCATCGTGGCGCCAGACAAAATGAAATAATGGTTATGCCCCGCAACTGAAAGGTGTGGCCAGATTACGTGGCCATCGTGGGCTACCGGAGCGTCAACGGAGCCGCGACCGTGTGCGAGCGACCCATCGACTTTCGAACGCAGCGCGGTCGCTCCCTGACGGTCGCGGCTCGGAAATACCCACAAGCACTGGCCATTGCCCCGCCTCGGAAAAATCCTTTACGTCCACTGGACGCTACGCCGGTCGGGCGTTACCGTAACGCCATTGCCGCGTAACCGAATTCCTTGTGGAGACGGCTTACCATGTTTCAACTCGCGCAACTCACGCCCATTGTGGCGTCCTCGTCTCCAGACGCGGCGGTGATGAGCCTCATCATGGTCGTGCTGGGGTTCTTCGGCTTGTTCATGCTCATTGGTATCGCGGTTAAGGCCTTCATCTGTTACCACCTATCACAATGCCTGCAGCGGATACCCCCGGAGTACCGCCGACAGGAGCCGGGGATGGTTTGGCTGTTGTTGATTCCGTTCTTCAGCCTGGTCTGGAACTTTTTCGTTTGGCCCAAAGTTGCGGAATCATTCAAGGCCTATTTCAACGCCCAGGGGCGCACGGACGTGGGCGATTGCGGCGGGGGGCTCGCGTTGGCCCTGAGCATTTGCGGCGCATGCAGCCTGGTCGCCGGCGCGTTGGCAGGGATAGCGGCCCTGGTGATGATGATCATCCTGCTGGTGCAGTTCAACGGCTACAAGAATCAGATTTCCATGGTCGCTGATAAGGCCTTCCCCACCGTGCCGCCTGCGCGGCCGTGAAGCCCTCGGTAAAGGAAGTTGCATGCCTATCCTGACCCCATTGCTTTTCGTCGGCCCGGAGGTCCTCTTTGCCGGCCTGCCATGCTGCTGTGTGGGGGGGGTCTATCTCTTGTTGTTCAGCTTGGTAATCGCAACCTTTATCTTCTGGATTATGATGCTTATTGAGGCCTGCACCAAAGAGCCCTCTGACAACAACAACGACAAACTGATCTGGATTCTGATCCTGATCTTTACCCACTGGATCGGGGCGCTGCTGTACTGGTTCATTCGACGCCCGGAACGCATTAAGAAATATGGCGCGTGAGGAGATGACGATGTGTTCTTTGGCGGTGTTCTTCCCGGCGGCCCTGTTTGCTGGTTCGCCGGCGTGTCTGCCGTGCTGCTTTTTGCCGGTGGCGGGCGTGGGCCTGGCGGCGCTGATCTTCTGGGTCATCGTGCTGATCGAAGTGTGCACGAAAGAGCCGTCGGAGAATAACAATGACAAACTCATCTGGGTGTTGATCGTCCTTTTCGGGCAATGGATAGGCGCCCTGATTTATTGGTTTGTCCGCCGACCGGAGCGGATCAAGAAGTATGGGGCGTGAAGTCCGCTTTGCCACTACTGCGTGCGGTCTCCAAAACAAAGCATGCCACAGCGCCTGGCCGGCGCTGTGGCATGCGTAAAATGATTGCGGCTTGATCGGCGGTTTCTCCGTCCCACGGCGTGGCACGTTTTCGCTTACACGGCGGCCGCATTGTACTTGGCGCTACCCCAGCCGAGCATGGGCACGAAGACGAACGGCAGCAGTATCAATCCAATGACGTAGCCAATGCCTTTTCCGAACCGCTTGGCGACTTCCACCCAAACGATAATCGAAACGACAATGTTGGCGATGGGGATGAAGAACAGGATCAGCCACCAAGCTGGTTTTCCGGCGATCAGGCATAGTATGTAAGCATTATAGAAGGGGACAATTGCCGCCCACCCGGGTTGGCCTGCCTTCGTAAAGATCTTCCAGAGGCCGCCGATGACCAGAATCAACAGTCCCAGCCAGACGACGGAGAAACAGCACATGAAACCGCCAATGAGGACCGCGGCGGCAGCGCCACCGTTATCAGAATCCGCCAGCAGCCAAGTCAGATGAGTCATCGTTATCCTCGCTTACAAAAGGCTACGTCCATTGCGTATGCAATGAGACCTAATCACCATCGTTCAGGTTCGACGCGGTCGAAATCCGTGTCAGGCCGCCGGACCAACCGCGCTCTTATCGATCATCTTCATGACCTTGAACAGCGGGCCAAAGGTGTATTCGTTTTCCTCGATCTCTTCGCCCTTTTGGAGGCGGGCGGCGGTTTGATAGGCATCAATGACGCTCATCACGCCAATGATGATCCCCGGCAGCACACAGCAGCAACTGCCCACGATGCTGGCAATGAGGGTAAAGAGCCATTTACGCTGCTGGCCGTTGATCAGGTAATGCCCCAAACCAAAGACAAACCAGGTGAGCAAAAGCGCCACGACGGGATTGGCGCCAGGCTTGGAAATTTTGGCCATGATCGTTCTCCTGCAATACAAAAATAAAAGTCTTCCTTCACGAGGGGGATTTTCGCAGTGATGGACTGGGTCGTCAAGCATGAATTTTATTTTGATGTTTTTTGCGGCACATCAGATTTGTCCATTGGCAATCGTGAAATTCCCCGCTGCTTCCCATTTGGCGATATAATGGAGGTTTTCCGGCGTACCATAGGGACAAGCATGTTTGTTGATCAGGCGGATATCGAGGTATTGGCGGGGGATGGCGGCAACGGGAGCTCGTCATTCCGGCGGGAGAAGTATATTCCGCATGGCGGACCCGATGGCGGCGATGGCGGCCGCGGCGGATCGGTATTCCTGGAGGCGGTGGCCGGCGTCGATACCCTGCTGGATATGGTCGGGCGGCACCATTGGTACGCCACGGCCGGGGCGCACGGCATGGCCAAAAAAATGGCGGGCCGCGATGGGGATGATCTGACCATCCGCGTGCCGCCGGGCACGCTGGTGTACGATAAGGATTCGGCCCTGCTGATCGCAGATTTAAAAGAACCGGGCAAACGCGTCAAGGTGGCCAAGGGCGGGCGCGGCGGGCGGGGCAACATCCATTTTGTCACGTCCGTGCGCCAGGCCCCGGAATATTCCGAGCAGGGCCAGAAGGGCCAGATCCGGCATATCCACCTGGAACTACGGCTGATCGCGGACGTGGGATTGGTGGGCCTGCCCAATGCCGGCAAATCCACGCTGCTCTCGCGCCTGTCGGCGGCGCGGCCCAAGATTGCCGATTATCCGTTTACCACATTGGTGCCGCAGTTGGGTATTGCCGAACTCGATGCCGACCGCCGCCTGGTGCTGGCGGATATTCCCGGGCTAATTGAAGGGGCCAGCCAGGGGCACGGGCTGGGACTGGATTTTCTGCGGCATATCGAGCGCACACGCGTGATTGTGCATATGGTTGATATCATGCCGCTCGATGGGCGGGACCCGATCAAAGCCTACTGGGAGATCCGCAAGGAGCTGGAGGCCTATTCGCCGAAACTGGCGGCCAAGGCGGAGATTCTGGTCGCCAATAAGATGGACCTGGCTGGTGCATCCGAAGCGCTGGCGGATTTGCGCACGGCCCTGCCCGGGCGCCAGATCATGGCAATTTCCGCCGTGGCCGGCACGGGCATGCGCCCGCTGCTCGAAACGATCTGGCAGCAGGTGCAAAAGGCGCCGCCGGCCGAACCGTTTCTGCCGGCGCCGCTGTTGATCCCGCCGGAGTTGGAGATGATGGAAGTCGAGCCGGCGAAGGGCGCCGCACCGGCCGCGGGCATGGCCGCGGCCCCGCCGGAAGCGGTGGATGCGGAATTGGCCGCGGAGATTGAGGCGATGAAGGCGGACGATGAGCGGAAAGGTCAATATTACACGAAGCGCAAGACGGACGTGGAGAAGGTTCCCGACGAGCAACCCCCAATAACCAAGCCTAAACCACGCGTGCGTGCCAGCCGGCCCAAGACGGCCGGTGGAAAGCCGAACGCCAAAAGCCCAAAGGCTGCGCGCCCGGGGCCAAAGACGGAAGCCAAACGACGAAAGACAACGAGCCAGGGACAAAAGACGAAAGACAAAAGGCGAAAGACCATGAAATGACGAATGACGAATGACGAATCAAACTTCAATGATCAATGCAGCAATGACAAAACCGCGGCACGCACCACTGACCACCGGACCAATGACCCGGCTACGGACTACTGACCACGGACAACGGACCGCGAAAAAACGAAAGGCTGCAAACTACTAACCACTACCAACTTACCACGCGCCAAAACGTCGCCGCTGCGGCGACGGCTATAGGGTGCGGGCATGAATCGCGAGGAAATCTGGCATGAGTGTTTTGGCTATTGATATTGGCAACAGCCGCGTCGGGCTGAATGTGTTTACGCTGGGCAAGGCGGCGGATCCGGCGGTGCGATTGCTGCATGAAGAACTCGACGCCCAACTGGCCGGCACGTTGCAAACCTTATGGCATAAGGCCCAAAGCGCCTCGGAAGTGGAGGATGACGGGGCGCCGCAGATCGTGATTTCCTCGGTGGTGCCGGACCTGACCAGCCGGGTGGAAGCGGTCGCGCGGGGGACGTTGCTGGAAAAGCCGCGGGTGATCGGGCGGGATTTTCGCGTGCCGCTTAAAACCATGCTGCGCGATGAAAGCACGGTGGGTCAGGATCGGCTGCTGGGGGCGCTTTGTGCGCATGTGAATACGGACAAGGCGTGTGTGATCATTCATGCCGGTTCGGCGCTGGTGGTGGATTGCATTGACGAAGAGGGCGTTTTCCGGGGCGGAGCCATTGCCCCCGGGCTGATGATGGCGGCCAAGGCCCTGTGTGCTTACACGGCACAACTGCCGGCCGTATCGCTTACGCCGCCGGATGACGCCCAGCCTTTCGGGCGCTATACGCAGGAGGCCATTAACCTGGGGTTGTACGTAGGGGCGCGGGGTGCGGTACGCGAACTGGTGGAACGTTTTGCCACTGCCCTGGGCAACTGGCCGCATATCGTGGCCACAGGTGGCGATGCGATCAACCTGTTGCAGGAGGCTGGTTATGTGGATTCGTTTATTCCGGACCTGGTGCTGCAAGGGGCGGCGCTGACGTGGGAGCACCACCGGAAGCAGGATTGAGCGATGTACCC
>Ga0316217_10002333_pt1 | contig 23041 bp, 14 predicted proteins | sample 1anoAmetaG_FD_203633 | JGI IMG/M metagenome (GOLD analysis project Ga0316217, IMG submission 203633) | Freshwater microbial communities from Trout Bog Lake, Wisconsin, USA - 1anoA | ecosystem: Environmental > Aquatic > Freshwater > Lake > Hypolimnion/Profundal zone | place: USA: Wisconsin...
TGGTCCAGCCGGAGGTCTGGACGATGCTCAGGCCGCGCCCGCCCTCGGCCACCGGCATGGATAGAAAGCGCGGCACCCAGGTGAAGAGTCCCCACCAGGCGAAGAGGGTGGCGGCGTTCATGGTGGCGCAGACCAGCACGCCGCGGCCCAGCGCGCCGTGAAAGAGCCGCCCAAGGTGCAGTTGCGGCGTCCGCTCCTTCTTCCACGCCGCCGGCTCGTGCAGACCGCGTTGCACCCAGAGAGCAATCAGGGCCGGAGCAATGCCGGCGAAGAAGACGGCGCGCCAGCCGAAGCGCGGCATGACCACGGCGACCACGGCCGCGCCCAGCGCGTATCCCACGGCCCAGGAGCTCTGCACCAGGGCCAGAGCCTTGCCGCGATGATGAGCGGGCCAGGTCTCGGCGACCAGCGCCGCGCCCGAAGCCCACTCGCCGCCCATGCCGAGTCCCAAGAGAACGCGGCACGCCATCAGTTGCCAGGCGGTATGGGTGAGTCCGCACATGCCGGTGGCGACCGAATAGACCAGGATGCTGTAGGTGAGCGCGCGGGTGCGGCCGAAGCGATCCGCGAACCAGCCGAAGCCCAGGCCTCCGATGGCCGCCGATACCAGGGTGGCCGACATCATGGCCCCGCTCATCGCCGCGGAAAGATGCATTTCGCGCTGCACCTGGCCGAGCACCAGGGCGTAGAGCATCACGTCCATGCTGTCGAGCATCCAGCCCAGCGAGGCGGCCAGCAGGGTCCGCTTCTGCTCTCCCGAGGCTTGGGCAAGCCAACCGACCATTCCGTTCAAAACCGCTCCTTGTGAACAGGGCTGGTTGAGGGTTTTGGTTTCCCACCCATTTCGCGTTTTCTCCTCGAAGAGCTGCGAAATGGATAGGGCACGGAGCGTCTTGGCGCGACAGGCGGCTCCTGTTCAGCAGACCCGCGGAGGGTTTTGGTTTCCCACCCATTTCACAAAGACCGTGAAATGGATGGGGCACGGAGCTTTATGGCGAGCTTGCAGCTCCGTTTGCGCAAGAGTCGGGCCGATTTGCATTAAAGTATCAAGGATACGAGATTGGAGCCCTTTGCGCGTCGCAATCGATACCGGCGGCACCTTCACAGACTGCGTCTATCTGTCGCACGGTCAGCTTCGCGTGCTGAAGCTCTTTTCCACCCCCGCCGATCCCTCGCTGGCGGTGGTGGAAGCTCTCAAGCGGATCGGCGCAGAAGGGGAATTCGAAGTGCGCCACGGAACCACCGTGGGCACCAACACCATGCTGGAGCGGACCGGCGCGCGGGTGGCGTTTGTGACCACCGCCGGCTTCGAGGACATCATCGCCATCGGCCGCCAGACGCGCGCCAGGCTCTACGACTGGTTCGCGCCGTTGCCGGCGTGCCTGGTGGCGCGCGAACTGCGCTTTGGCGTGCCAGAGCGGGTGAGCGCCGAGGGAACCATCCTGCGCGCGCCGACAGACGAAGAGCTGAACGCCCTGGTCGGGCAGGTTCGCGCCAGCCGAGCCGAGGCGGTGGCCATTTCGCTGCTGTTTTCCTTCGCCAACCCGGAGACGGAACAGCGCGTTGAAGCGGCCCTGCGCTGCCTGGACATCCCCATCTCTACCTCGCATCGGATTCTGCCCGAGTTTCGCGAGTTTGAGCGGGCCTCGACCACCGTGGTCAATGCCTATCTTGCGCCCCGGATGCAGCACTATCTGCTGCATTTGGAAGAGCGCGTGAGCACGGAATGCGCCGGTGGGCGCGTGGATGTGATGCAGTCCTCGGGAGGCATTGTCAGCGCGCGGTTGGCCGCTTCGGAACCGGTGCGGACCGTATTGTCGGGTCCGGCGGGCGGGGTGGTGGGCGCCTGCCAGATGGCGCGCTGGGCGGGCTTCGAGCGCATCGTCGGCTTCGACATGGGAGGCACCTCGACCGACGTGTTTTTGGCCGATGCGGCCACCGGCGGCGCGCACCTTACCCGCGAATCGATGGTGGCGGGCGTGCCCATCGGCGTGCCCATGCTCGACATTCACACCGCGGGCGCGGGAGGCGGTTCGATTGCCCGCTTCGATGCCGGAGGCCTGTTGCGCGTGGGGCCGGAGTCGGCAGGCGCCGAGCCGGGGCCGATCTGTTTCGGACGGGGAACCAGGCCCACGGTGACCGACGCCAATCTGCTGCTGGGACGGATGGACGCGGAGAGCTTTCTGGGCGGAGGCGTGCACCTCGATCGGCAGCGGACCGAGCAAATCATGCGCCAGAACAAAGGCTCGCTGGAGACCGTGGAGGAGTTTGCGGCCGGTATTCTGCGTGTGGTGGAGACGCAGATGGAGAAGGCCATCCGGGTGATTTCGATTGAACGCGGCCACGACCCGCGGCAGTTCACGCTGGTAGCCTTCGGCGGCGGCGGACCGCTGCACGCCTGCTCGCTGGCCCGTGCGCTGCGCATTCCCACGGTACTGGTTCCCGCCATGCCGGGCGCGCTTTCGGCGGTGGGCATTCTGCTGGCCGATGTGGTGCGGGATTATTCGCGCACGGTGATGCTGCCGGGCGATGCGGTGGGAAACCTCGAAGACTATTTCGCGGAGTTGGAGCAGCGCGGCCGGGCGGAGTTTGCCGCCGAAGGACTGGACGGCATCGCACAGCGGAGCGTGGACATGCGCTATCGCCGCCAGGGATACGAGCTGAATGTGGCGTACGATGCGCACGCTCCGGCGGACGCGGTGGCGGCCTTTCATCGACTGCATCGGCAGCGCTACGGCTTCTGCGATGTCGCGCGACCGGTGGAGATTGTGAATCTGCGGCTGCGCATGATTTGCGCCGCGGAGCCGTATGCGCCTGCGCGGCGAGAACCTGTGCTGGGCGATGGCAGCGCCGCTTGTTACGCCGAGCGGGAAGTGTTTTTCGACGGCAGATTCCTGCCCACGCGCTTCTATCGGCGCGAGCAACTGGTTGCCGGAGATCGAATCGACGGACCGGCGATGATGACCGAGTACACCTCGGCCACGCTGCTGCCTCCGGCGTGCAGCGCGCGCGTGGATGGCTTGGGCAATCTCATCCTGACCATCGGAGAAGAGGTACCGGCATGAGCCTGCGAGCGGCCGATCCGGTGGAACTGGCGATCTTTCAGAGCGCGGTGCATTCCATCGCCGAAGAGATGGGCGCGGCCCTGCGCCGCACCGCTCTCTCGCCCAACATCAAGGAGCGCCGCGACTATTCCTGCGCGGTCTTCGATGGGCAGGGGCGGGTGCTGGCCATGGGCGACCACATGCCGGTGCATCTGGGCTCCATGCCCATGTCGGTGCACGCGGCCATCGCCGCCATCGACTTTGCGCCGGGCGACATCGCCATCCTCAACGATCCCTATGCGGGCGGCACGCATCTGCCGGACATCACCATGGTGCTCCCGGTTTTTCTGCCGAACGAAGACGGGCCTGCATTCTATGTGGCCAACCGCGCGCATCATGCCGACGTGGGCGGCATGTTTGCCGGATCGATGGGGCCGGCCAACGAGATCTTTCAGGAGGGCATTCGCATTCCTCCGGTGCGCATTGTGCGCGGCGGACACATGGATCGCGAGATGCTCGACTTGATTCTGCTGAATGTGCGCACGCCCGAGGAACGCCGCGGCGATCTGGATGCGCAGATCGGCGCTTGCCGCGTGGGCGAGCAGCGCATTCTGCAAGTGGCCGCGAAGTTCGGCGTGCAAAGGACGCAGGCGCTTGTCGAGGAGCTTCTCGATTACTCCGAGCGGCTGGTGCGCGCCGAGCTGCGCACGATGCCGGCGGGCGAATTCCGTGCGGAAGACTGGCTGGACAGCGACGGGGTGACAGAAGCTCCGCGAAAGATTTGCGTGCGCTTGCGCCTTGATCCCGAGGCGGCCGAAGTGGAGGTGGACTTCACGGGCTCCTCGCCGCAGGTTGCCGGCAGCGTGAACGCGGTGCGCGCCATTACGCAATCGGTGTGCTTTTACATGCTCCGCTGTTTGCTCCAGGAGGATGCGCCGGCCACCGAAGGAATTCTGCGCCCGTTGACGTTGACCGCTCCGCAAGGAAGCATCGTGGATGCCCGCCCGCCGGCCGCCGTGGCTGGGGGCAACGTGGAAACTTCGCAGCGCATTGTCGATGTGCTGCTGCGGGCGCTGGCGCAGGCGATTCCCCAGCGCATTCCGGCGGCCAGCGCGGGCACCATGAGCAATCTGACCATCGGCGGCACCGATTTTCGCACGGGAGAACTGTTTACTTACTACGAAACCACGGCCGGCGGTATGGGCGCGCGTCCGGGACTCGACGGCATCTCCGGGGTGCAGACGCACATGACCAACTCGCTGAATACGCCCATCGAGGCGCTAGAGTATGCCTACCCATTTCGTGTGCGGCGTTATGGCTATCGCTACGGATCGGGCGGCGCCGGGCAGTCTTGCGGCGGCGATGGATTGATTCGCGAGATCGAACTGCTGGCCGATGCGCAGGTGACGCTGCTGGCGGATCGCAGAAGATTCCGGCCGTACGGTCTGGAGGGCGGGGAAGAGGGCGCGTCCGGCCATGCATGGGTCTCGGCATCCGGCAGCAAATCGGAAGAAGAACTGCCGGGGAAATGCAGCCGCGGCCTATTCAAAGGAGACGTGCTGCGCATCGAGACTCCCGGCGGCGGCGGCTGGGGCAAGAAGTAAAGCGCGCCCACCGGACCTTGCCGCGCACTGCGGAGCGCCGCGCGCAAGTTACTTATGCCTCGCTTGCGGCAAGACTACTCACGATCGTTATTGTGTAAGTAATCAACAAACATGGCTCTTGGTGTCCGCCGACACGTGTGGATGTGACAGGAGGCGAATATCGCCTTGCGGATCTTGCACCTTCGAGTCTTTCCTGCCAAAGTAGAATGTCAACAAATAATTGAAAACTCCCGCAACGAAGCTCTAGTTGCGTGCAAGCAAAGGACAAGATCATGCGGAATTCCGCGTTCGTGCGTCATGTGCTCCTGTTTCTTTCCCTGGCGTCTCCCGTTGTCGCCTTCGCGCAGTTCCAGGAGCCAACCGGCGAAGAACTCAAGATGGCCGCCGATCCCAAGGCGCCCGACGCGGCCGCCGTCTATCTGAACGTGGCGGAAACCACCGACGACCAGCTCCACTACAAGAGCTTCTACGCGCGCATCAAAGTGCTCACCGAGAAGGGCAAGGAACTGGGCACCGTCGAGGTCCCGTACGAAAACGGCACCTTCAAAGTCTCCGACATCAAGGGTCGGACGATTCATCCCGACGGGACGGTGATTCCGCTCTCCGGCAAGCCGGAAGATCTGCTGATTTCGAAGACGGTGGCCAAAGACGGCGATCTGCGTCAGTTCAACCGCAAAGTGTTCAACCTGCCCAGCGTCGAGGTAGGCAGCATCCTCGAATACAGCTATCAGATCCATTACGACGATCAGTGGGTATCGTCTCCACGTTGGGAGATTCAGAAGCCGTACTTTGTTCATCGGGCGCATTACGCATTCAAGCCTCTGGGGGCTTACGCAAAGGGCTTCGGCAACGTGTCAACCAAGCTGGCGATGGACAAGGACGGGAAGGTGGCCACCTTTCTGCTTTGGACTTCGAACCTTCCTGCCGGCGGAAGCGTGAAAGCGGACAACCTCGGCAGCTATGTTGTCGACCTCACGGACATTGCGCCCATCCCGCGCGAAGAGTGGACGCCGCCCCTCGATAGCCTCAATTACAACGTGAAGTTCTACTACAAGGACGCCAACGACTACGCCGACTTCTGGACAACGGAGAGCAAGCGCTGGTCCAAAGAGGTGGACCATTTTGCTGAAAGCAACAAGGCCATGCACTTCATCGTCTCGGGCATCTTCGATTCGAGCGACAGCGAGTTGGAAAAGGCCAGGAAGCTCTACAAGGCCGTGCAGGCTCTGGATAACACCGATTTCTCCCGCAAGAAGAGCGACTCGGAGCGGAAGCAGCTCAACCTGAAAGAGGATAAGCACGCCAGCGACATCTGGCAGCAGAAGAGTGGTTCGGGCAACGACCTGGCCCTGCTCTATCTGGCCATGCTGCATACTGCCGGCCTGAACGCATCGGCCATGAACGTGGTCAATCGCGATCAAGGCATCTTCGATCCCAGCTATCTCGACACCGACCAACTCGACGATATTCTGGTCATCCTCAACATCGACGGCAAGGAGATTCTGCTCGATCCAGGGCAAAAGATGTGCCCCTTTCAGACGGTGCATTGGAAGCACGAAGGCGCAGTCGGCATCCGCCAGAGCCGGGATCGCAACTCCGCCGCCGGCTCGCCCTTCGGCCTCTACACGGCCAACACTCTGCAGCGCATCGGCGACCTCGTCCTCGACGGCCACGGCGCGGTCACCGGCGCATTCCGCTTTTCCATGACCGGCCAAGAGGCTCTTCGCTGGCGTCAGACGGCTCTCCGGAACGACGAAGAAGAAGTGAAGAAGCGCTTCGATCGTTGGCTGGAGTCGATGGTTCCCGAAGGAGTCGAGGCGCACGTCGAGAGCTTCGCCGGGCTCGACGACCCCGATGCCGTGCTTACCGCAAAGGTCACCGCCAAGGGCAAGATGGGCGCGGCGACCTCCAAGCGGCTGCTGCTGCCCGGATTCTTTTTCGAGAGCCGCGGCGCGCACCCGTTTGTGGATCAAGCCAAGCGGATCGAGCCCGTCGATATGCAGTACGGCGAGGTGGTCACCGACCAGATCGTGTACCACTTGCCGGCCGGCTACTCGGTGGAGAGCGCGCCTGCGGACGCGGCGATTCCCTGGGTAGGGTTTGCCAAGCTGGGCGCCAAGAACAGAACGGACCCTGGCCAGATCACCGTGGCCCGTCTCCTGTCGCGCGCCTTCTCCCAGGTCAAGCCCGAGCAATACCAGGACCTGCGCGGCTTCTACCAGAAGGTCGCCGCCTCCGATCAACAACAGTTGGTCCTCGTTGCGTCCCCACCGGCGAAAGGCAATTGATCGCAGTGCGCTTTTGCTGCCCTGAGCCGTTTCATGCGGGGTTGGCGACTCGATTTTTCACGGCGGTGCTGTGACGGCCCCGCTACCGGGGGAGGATTCACGATTGCAATGGAATCCCCTCTGCTTGCAAGGAAAGGCAAGATTCATGCGGATTCATCTGTTCGTGCGCAGTGCGCTTCTGCTCCTGGCTGTCTCAACTCCGGTTCTCGTCTTCGCGCAATTCCAGACACCCACCAGCGAGGAACTGAAGATGACCGCCGATCCCAAATCTCCGGGCGCGGCCGCGGTCTATCTCAATGTGGAGGAGATCGCCAACGATCCGATTCACTTCCAGACTTTTTACGCCCGCATCAAGGTGTTGACGGAAAAGGGCAAGGAACTGGCCACGGTCGAGGTCCCTTACATGAAAGGCAACTACCAGATCGAGGACATCAAGGGACGCACGATTCATTCGGATGGCACGATCGTCCCGCTGGCCGGCAAGCCGGAAGATTTGCTGATCTCCAAGACGGTCAATAAAGTCGGCGACAAGACGCAATTCAATCGCAAGGTCTTCACTCTCCCCAGCGTGGAAGTGGGCAGCATCCTGGAATACGTCTACCAGGTGCGCTACGACGACAACAGTTTCTCCTCGCCCACCTGGGAGATTCAGCGACCTTACTTCGTGCACAAGGCGCATTATGTGTTTACGCCCTTCAAGGCCTTCTTGCCGGGGCTTCAGAATGCGACCAGCATGTACCTGGAGGACGAGCACGAGCGCGTGCTCAACACGCTTATCTGGACGTCGAAGCTGCCCGCGGGCGTGCCTCCGATCAAGGCCGACGGCGTGGGACGCTACACCGTGGACGTGACGGATGTGCCTCCGATTCCGGACGAAGAATGGATGCCGCCCATTCAGAGCGTCTATTACAGGGTGCATTTCTATTACAAGAGCTCGGGCAATGCCGCGGCGTTCTGGAACGACGATGCCAAGCTATGGTCCAAGGACGTGGACCACTTCGCGGAAACCTCGAAGTCGCTGCGCGAGGCCGTCGCCGGCTGGGTTGCTCCGGGCGACAGCGACCTGGACAAGGCCAAGAAGCTCTACCGGGTGGTGCAAACCCTGGATAATACCGACTATTCGCGCAAGAAGAGCGAGTCGGAGCTGAAACAGCTCAAGCTGAAGACCGTCAAACATGCCGAGGACACCTGGACGCAAAAGAGCGGTTCCAGCGAAGAGATCGCCATGCTCTATCTGGCCATGCTGCGCGCCGCGGGGCTTACCGCCTACGCCATGAAGGTGGTCGATCGCCAGGAGGGCACCTTCGACATCAGCTATCTTTCGCTTCGCCAGTTGGACGACACGATCGTGGTTCTGAGCACCGGCGGCAAGGAGATCTACCTCGATCCGGGAGAGAAGATGTGTCCCTTCCAGATGGTGAGTTGGAGACACTCCGGGGCCGGGGGAATTCGCCAGTCCGCGGAAGGGCGCTCCGCCGGCGCTTCGCCTCTGGCTCCCTATCCCGACAACAAGACGATGCACATCGGCGACGTGACCGTGGACGGCCAGGGCGCGATCACCGGCACGTTCCGCTTTGTGATGGCTGGCCAGCAGGCTCTCTACTGGCGTCAGAAGGCTCTTACCAACGATCTGGATGAGGTGAAGAAGCAATTCGACCACACGCTGGAGGACCTGTTCCCGAGCGGCATCGAGGCGCACGTCGATAACTTCAAAGCCCTCGACGACCCGGACCAGAATCTGATTGCATACATCAAGGCGCAGGGTACTTTGGGCGCCGCCACCTCCAAGCGCCTCATGCTCCCCGGCTTCTTCTTCGAAACCCGCGGGGGGCATCCGTTTGTGGCGCAGGAAAAGCGCGAGGAATTCGTCGATATGCATTTTGGCGATGTGGAAGTGGACCAGGTCACCTATCATCTGCCTGCCGGCTTCTCCGTGGAAAGCGCGCCCCAAGACGGCAAGGTGGCCTGGCCGGAACATGCAATTATGGCCACCAAAACGGTTCTTGCGCCCGGCCAGGTCACGGTTGGCCGCTCGCTCGCACGCGCCTTCACCTTTGCCGATCCCAAGGAGTATCAGGACCTGCGCGGCTTCTACCAGAAGGTTGCCGCCTCCGATCAACAGCAACTGGTCCTCAGCACAACTCCCGCCGCGAAAGGCAACTGATGAGAGCGCGCGTGCACTGCATGTTGTTCAGCTTCGAACTCGAGGGCCGTCTCATTCGGCCCCGAATCCTCATTCCCAGCTTGCTTCTTCTGGCGGTCTTTGCATATCCGGCGCGGTCGGCCGCCCAGTTCCAGGAGCCTACGCAAGAGGAACTCAAGCTGACCGCCGACCCGAAAGCGCCGGGTGCGGCGGCAATGTACCTCTATCGGGAAGACATCACCGATCAGACAGACAATTCCCACACCTATTACGAGCGCATCAAGGTGCTCACCGAGAAGGGCAAGGAACTGGCCACTGTGCGCATTCCGTACGAGGTCGGCACCGACAAGGTCACCGAGCTTCAGGCGCGCACCATTCATGCCGACGGCGCCGTGATCCCTCTCACCGAAAAACCAGCCGACCTGGTGGACTACAAGAGCAAAGATGTTCAGTTCAAGAGCGAAGTCTTCACCATGCCTGCCGTTGACGTCGGCAGTATCCTGGAGTACCGCGTCAGGGTGAAGTATGCCATCTATGTCGCCGCGCCTACCTGGTGGATCCAGCAGCCCTATTACGTGCGCAAGGCCCATTACGCCTTCAAGAGCAACAGCTCCTGGACCGGCCTCGGCTATGAAGCGAGAATCGGCTCCGATGCCAAGGTCGTCAAGGACAAGAAGGGCTTCTATGCGCTGGACCTGACCGATGTTCCGCCATTGCCCGACGAGGACTGGATGCCCCCTCTCAACATTTTCAAGTGGCGTGTCGAGTTCTTCTACTCCGACTTCAGTTCAAATGATGCCTACTGGAAGGAGGCTGGAAGAGTCTGGTCCGAAGCAGTCCGCGATTTTGCCAATCCCTCCGGCTTGCTCAAGAAGACCGCGGCCGAGCTTATCGCTCCCGGCGACTCCGAGATGCAGAAGGCAAGGAAAATTTACGCCGAGGTGATGAAGTTAGAGAATACCGACTTCACACGCCACAAGTCCGAAGTCGAACGCAAGAAGGAGAAGATCAAGGACATTCACAAGGCCGAGGATGTGTGGAAAGAGCGGACAGGCACCTCCGACGAATTGGCGCTCCTCTATGTCGCCCTGGCCAGAGCAGCGGGGCTCGAGGTCGAGCCGATGAAGGTTGTGGATCGCAATCGCGCACTCTTCGACGAGAGCTTGCTCAATTCTCGCCAACTTGACGATTACATCGCAGTCGCCCAACTCGACGGCAAGGAAATCTTCCTGGATCCGGGCGAAAAGATGTGCGCCTTCGGCACGCTTCATTGGAAGCACTCGTTGGCCACGGGCTTTCGCCTTGCAGGCAAAGAGGGCTCCCTTTCCCGCACTCCCGGAGCCAACTACAAGGAGTCCTCCATGCAGCGCGTCGCCGACATCTCCATTGACGCTTCCGGCGCTGTCTCTGGGCCGACTCGTTTTATCCTGACTGGTCAGGACGCTCTTTACTGGCGGCAGGTCGCTCTGGAGAACGACCAGGACGAAGTGAAAAAGCGATTCAACGAGTTCGTTCAGGACCAGTTCCCCGAAGGCGTCCAGGTGAACTTCGACCACTTCATCGGTTTGGACGACTACGAATCCAATCTCATCGCGGTCGTGAAGATCGGAGGAAACATCGGCGCGGTGACGGGCAAGCACATGTTCTTTCCCGGCCTTCTGTTTCAGGCTCGGGCCAAGCACCCGTTTATCGCCCAGGACAAGCGCGCCACGCCCATCGATGTCCACTATCCCAAGACCGAAGCGGATGACGTGACCTATCGTTTGCCGCCAGGGTGGGTCATTGAAAGCGCTCCACAGAACTCCAGCGGCGCATGGCCAGGGAGCGCCGTCTTTCAAATTGCTTCCAAGGCGAATGGGGACACGGTGAAAGTGGAACGGACCCTGTTGTACAACTTCACCATTCTTGGCCCCGCCGACTACCCCAACCTCCGCGATTTCTACTTGAAACTGGCTGCCGCCGATCAACAACAGCTGGTCCTCGCCCGCGCATCCGCAGCAAAAGGAAACTGATCATGGCTAATCCGCTCTCTTCGATATCGCTCCCGGTCCGCCTCTTTCTGGTTGTGCTGCTGGTTTTCGCCTGCAAGCCGGGCTTGGCAAATTGGTTCGGCAAGGACAAGCAGGACCTGCCGCAGTGGGGCCTGGATGCCGCCAAGACTCCGGTGCCTGCGTATGCAAAGGATGCCGCCGCGATCGTCCTGTACGACGAAACGATCGAAACGGTGGACGCCAACGGCCGCGCCGTGGAGCGGGAGCGCCAGGCGATTCGCGTCCTGAAGCCGCAAGGCCGCCGCTATGCTTCTTGCGAGGTCTCCTACGACGTGGACGAAAAGATCAATTACTTCCGCGAGTGGACCATCGCTGCCGACGAAAAGCAGTACCAGGCGCAGGATACGGATTTTGCCGACGTGGGCGATACCAGCGTGCCCGTCATGCTTTCCACCCGCAAAGCCCGCGTTGTCCACCCCCCCGCAGCGGATGTGGGAGCTACCATCGTTTGCGAGTCGGAGGAGTTGCTAGAACCCTATCTTCAGGAGACGGTCTGGGGCATCCAGAGCCACATCCCCATCGCCTTTCAGGCCCTGGAAGTGGACCTTCCCGCCGGGCGCACGCACTCTGAAGCCTGGCATAGATTTTCACCCGTCAAGCCCACCGAGGTCGCGCCCAACCACTGGCGCTGGGAGCTGAAGGATATGCCCGAACTCGATCTGCGGGGAGTCAAGTCGGGGCCGAAATGGTTGGCGCTGGCCGCCCGCATGTCCGTTCAGTGGGGCGAGGCCGCCGTCGAAGGCAAAGACAACCAGTGGCGCGCCATCGGCCAGTGGACGACCAAGCTGGAGGCAAATCGTCCCGACCCGTCGCCGGAGATCGTTGCCCAGACACAGAGCCTGATTGCCGGCGCGCCCGACTTCTACACCAAACTCACCCGCATCACCGACTACATCCAAAAGAACATCCGCTACTTCATCGTCGAGCGCGGCATCGGCGGGTTGCAAGCCAACCACGCGGCCGACATCTTCCGCAATCGCTACGGCGACTGCAAAGACAAGACGACCCTGGTCATCTCCATGCTCCAGGTAGCCGGGATTCATGCCGTGTATATGCCTGTGGACGATCACCGCGGCATCGTCGATCCCGAGGAACCTTCCCTGATCGGCAACCACATGATTACGGCCGTTGAGGTTCCCAAGGACGTCCAAGACCCGCGCCTGAAGGCCATTGTCAAAGCCAACGACGGTAAGCGCTACCTCATCTTCGACCCCACCGACGAACGCACCCCTGTCGGCAATCTGCCCTCCGAACTGCAAGGCAGTTACGGCACCCTTGCCGCCGGCGCATCCAGTCAGATCGTTGCTCTCCCGGTGCTTGAACCCGACTCCAATGGCTCGGAACGCAAAGGTGTTTTCACCCTTGCATCCGACGGCACTTTATCGGGCTCCGTCGATAGCTCATCCATCGGCCCCAAGGGCGCCGATCTGCGCAGCTTCCTTAAATACACCGACGAGAAAGAGCGGCGCGAATACTGGGAGAGATCCGTGGCGGAGACTCTGCCCGGTGTGACTCTCGATGCCTTTGCCTTCACCCAGCCGTCGGCCTTGGACAAACCCCTGGAATTCCACTACAGGGTAACGGCTCGCCAATATGCGCATCAGGCAGGCCCGCTGTTGCTGGTCAAACCTCGCGTCGTCGGTTCCTATGCAAGGGCTTTCGACGACAAGCCACGCATCTATCCCATCGATCTCGACGCCACAGGCCGCTGGCGCGACAGCTACGACATTACGTTGCCCGCCGGCTACGTGGTGGATGAAGTGCCGGACCCGGTGGATCTGGACGTCGAGTTCGCCAGCTACCGCTCGACCGTCACCGCCAAGGACAACCGGATTCACTACGAGCGCGAATACGTCGTCCGCCAGGTGGAGATTCCGCCCAGTAAGGCCGCCGCTTTCCGCAAGCTGGAAAACACCATTCTTGCCGACGAAAACGGCACGGCGGTGCTGAAGAAGCAGTAGTCGCGGTCGGCCGAGAAGGCCGCGCGCCCCTTCCTTTCCGTGCCGTTTGCGAAAAGGATGGGAATGCGCGCATTCGATTCATTCCACAATGGATAGTATTTGGATTATCCCTTCGCCCCGCTGGCAATCGGCGGGGCATTGCATTTTTTGCGCCGCCGCGGCTTGACAAAGGACCGCGTTCGGCATATTTATGACTAGAGGTCAGAAATGACCTGTGGGCAAATATGGCAAACGGTCGTCCAACTTCGGCTCCAACCCTCGATCGCGTCCTCGTCGCGGGGGAACTCGCCCATCCGCCCGGCCTGGGGCGGCGCGAGCGCCGCGCCGCGGAGACTCGTGTGCGCCTCTTCCGCTGCGCTCTGCAACTCTTCGCCGAGCGCGGCTTTCCCAACGTCACGGTGGAAGACATTACCCAAGCCGCCGACGTGGGCAAGGGAACATTTTTCAACTACTTCGAGAGCAAGGATCACGTGCTCGGCGTGATGGCCGAGATTCAGCTCGGCAAAGTGGCGGAGGCGCTGTCGTTGGCCGGGGAGGGCAAGCGCTCCATTCACTCTGTCTTGCACCATCTGTTCTTGCGCGCGGCCGAGGAACCGGGGCGCAGCCCGGATCTGGCGCGCACGCTGATCTCCTCGTTTCTGGCCAGCGAAGCGGTGCGCGTCATCATTCGCCGCGAGATGTCGAAGGGACGCAAGATGGTCGCGCAGATCGTGGCCGCGGGGCAGAAGAGCGGAGAGATCGACCCAAGGATCAAGAAGGAAAAACTGGCCATTCAGCTCTTGCAGACTTTCATGGGAACGGTGCTGTTCTGGTCGCTGCACGAGAAGCCCGCGCTCAACGTATGGATGGAAGACAGTTTTCAGCATTTCTGGCGAGCGATCGCCGTCTCCGGCAAAGAGTAGGGAACATGAAATCCGATTTGCGCATCGCCGTTGTTCTTTCGTTGGCTAGTCTGTTTCCTGTCTTGCTCTCGAGCACGCCAGGGGCAGCGCAACAGCCGCCGCCTTATCGCCTCACCTTGCAGGATGCGATTCAGAAGGCGCTCCAAGGCAATCTTGGTGTGCTGGTCGCAGGCACAAAAGTGGATGAGGCCGAAGCCACGCGCCAGCGCCGGTTGTCGGCAGCCCTGCTGCCGCGGGTAGGCGCGCAGAGCTACGCCAATGTGCAGAACCGCGATCTGCGCGCCTTCGGTATTTCGCTGCCCGGCATGCCGGAAGTTGTGGGGCCGTTCTCCAATTACTATCTGGGCGTCTCCGCACAGCAGAACATCGTCGACCTGGCCGCAATGCATAACGTCAAGGCCAGCGAGCGCGCGGTGGATGCGGGCAAGCTGGACATGAAGGATTCTCGCGATCTGATCGTTCGCGTCGTCGCCGCTTACTATCTGAATGCGCAATCGGCCGCGGCGCGCGCCGAGGCCGCTCAGTCGCGGGTGACCGATTCGACGACATTGCTCAAACTGGCCAGGGACAGACACGATGCGGGCGCCGCGACCGGGGTGGATGTATTGCGCGCGCAGGTGCAACTGGCCAACGACAAGCAAGCGCTGCTTGTCGCGCAGAACCAGATCAAGCTGGCGTTGCTGGCACTGGCGCGGAGCATCGGCATGAGCCCGGCCACGCCGTTGGAACTGGCCGATCCATTGCGCTATCGGCCGCTGTCCCAGCCAGAGACGGACGCCCTGATGCCGGCGGCGTTGCAGTCGCGCTCCGACTATCTATCTCTCGCCAGCCAGCGTCAGGGACTGGTGGAGCAGCAGAGCGCCAATCGGGCGCGCTTTTATCCCAAGCTGAGCATCAACGGAAACTTCGGCGGCATTGGCCGCAGCGTTGGCGGTATGCAGGGAACAGGCCTTCTGCAAGGCCAGATCGACTTCACCGTCTTCGATCGCGACCGTCAGGGCGAGGCCCAGGAAGTGGCCAGCCGGGTGAAGCGCATCGACGACCAGATCGCCGACCTGCGCCGCGGTGTCGAAGAAGATGTGCGCGAGGCGCTGTTGAATCTGGAGTCGGCCAGCGAGCAAGTTGCGGTTGCCAAAGAAGGGCAAGAGCTGGCGCAGCGCGAACTCGAACTGGCGCAGGACCGCTTTGCGCAGGGCACTGCCAACAACGTCGAGGTGGTCACCGCGCAGGACGAACTGGCCCGCGCGCAGGAGAACTATATCCTGGCTGTTTCCAGTCATGTGGACGCGAAGTTTGCGCTGGCCCGCGCCATGGGCGACACGGAAAAGAACATTGCACAGTTTCAAGCGGAATCCATGGATGGCTCTTCCAAGTAGTTCTGAATCCGGATTCCCGCACACGAGGTTCGATGGTATGAAACGACTAATTCCGATACTGATTCTGCTGGCCGCGGCGATCGCTGCCGGAGTGTATTTCTATCCGCGTCTTACCAAGAAGGCCGCGCCAGTCAACCAGATTACGCTCTCCGGCAATATGGAAGCCCACGAGAGTCTTGTCAGTTTCAAAGTGCCAGGTCGCATTGTCGAGTTGCCCATCGAAGAGGGCCAGCAAGTTGCGCAAGGGGCTTTGCTGGCACGGCTGGAAGACGCCGACTACAAGCAGAAGATCCAGATCGACGAGGCAGGTGTGCGCGTGCGCGAATCCAATCTCGCACTCACAATGGCCGGAACCCGCGAGCAGGAAGTGAAGGCCGCGCAGCAATCGTTGCTCGATGCGCAGGCCGACCTGGAGCAGAAGAAGATCGACAACGAGCGCGCCCAGCGGCTCTTCGCCAAGGATGAGGTTTCCGCACAGGACCGCGATTTGGCAGCTACTGCACTGAAGCGTTCCCATGCGCTCGCAGAAGCCGCGCAGCAGCGCTACAACGAAGCCGTCGAGGGCAGCCGCAAGGAAGACATCGCCATTGCCAACGCCAACTTGGCGCAGGCCCACGCCAACCTGGGCCTATCGCGCGTGAACCTGGACTACACGATTCTTCGCGCGCCCAACGCCGGAGTGATTACTGTGCGGCAGGCGGAACTCGGGGAAGTGGTCTCGCCCGGCTCGCCCGTGGTAACGCTGGCCGACCTCGATCATATCTGGCTGCGCGCCTACATCGCCGAGACCGATCTGGGCCGCATCCACTGGGGCCAGGAGGCCACGGTCACGACCGATACTTATCCCGGCAAGCAATACCACGGACGCATTTCGTTCATTGCCTCCGATGCGGAGTTTACGCCCAAGAGCGTGCAGACGTATCAGGAGCGGGTGACGCTGGTCTATCGCATCAAGATCGACATCGACAACGCGAATCACGAACTAAAGCCGGGCATGCCCGCCAATGCGCGCATCGATCTTGCTGTGTCCGCTCCGGCCGTCAAGCCAACGGGAACCGCTCCCGCGCAGCAATGAACGATTTGCTCCAACCCGCAATCGTGGCCCATGGACTCTCGAAGAGCTTCCCCGGCGTGCACGCTGTCGAATCGCTTTCCTTCGACGTGCTTCCGGGAGAGATCTTCGGCCTCGTCGGTCCCGACGGGGCGGGGAAGACGACCACTCTGCGCATGTTGGCCGGGATCATGCCTCCCGATGCGGGCACCGCCACCGTCGCAGGCTTCGACGTGGTGCGCGATCCCGAGGGCGCCAAGCACGCGCTCAGCTACATGCCGCAGCGCTTTGGTCTTTACGAAGATTTGACGGTCGACGAGAACATTCGCTTTTATGCCGATCTTTTCGGCGTGCGCAAAACGGAACGCGACACGCGCTCGACGCAGTTGTTGCAGGCGGCTGGCATGAGCGAGTTCCGCAAGCGTCTGGCGGGGAAACTTTCCGGCGGCATGAAACAGAAGCTGGGCCTGGTCTGCGCGCTCATTCACCGCCCCAAGGTGATCTTGCTCGATGAGCCGACAACCGGCGTCGATCCGGTATCGCGCCGCGATTTCTGGCGCATCCTTTACGAACTGGTTGCCGAGGGCGTGGCGATTCTTACTTCCACCGCATATCTCGACGAGGCCGAACGCTGCCATCGTGTCGCTCTGTTACAGCAGGGGAAATTGCTCTTCTGCGACACGCCGGCCAACTTGAAAGCCGGGCTGGGCAAGGGCGTGTTGTCGATTACCTCGGCGGACCCGCGCGGATTGCGCACCGCGCTCGACAGCGCGCCGGGCATCTCCAGCCTGATGCTGACGGGCGACGGAGTCCATGTGGTGGTGGACGATGCGGCGCGGCGCATTCCCGAGTTCGAGACGCTGCTGCGCGGCGCGCACGCATCCTACGACGCCATTCATCAGGTTGCGCCCATGATCGAGGACTTGTTTGTCGATGCGGTGAGCGGCGGAGGATCGGCCCATGCCTGATGCCGTCAATTCCGTTGTGGTGGAGAACCTGGTCAAGCGCTTCGGCGATTTTGTCGCCGTGGACCGGCTCAATCTCGAAGTGCGCAAGGGCGAGGTCTTCGGCTTCCTCGGACCCAATGGCGCGGGAAAGTCCACCACCATCCGCATGTTGTGCGGCTTGCTCAAGCCCACCGCGGGCCGCGCGACGGTTGCCGGATTCGACGTGGCCCGCAAGCCGGAGGCGGTACGCCAGAACATCGGCTACATGTCGCAGAAATTCTCGCTCTACAACGATCTCAAGGTGATCGAAAACATTCGCCTCTTTGCCGGCCTGTACAGCGTTCCGTCGAAAGACCTGCAAGGTCGCATTGCATGGGCGCTGGAGATGGCCAACCTCAAGGGTCAGGAGAACCTGATCACCGGCACGCTGCCCGGCGGGTGGAAGCAGCGTCTGGCGCTGGGTTGCGCGGTGCTGCACAAACCGCCCGTCATCTTTCTCGACGAGCCCACCTCCGGCGTCGATCCCATCACCCGCCGCCAATTCTGGGACCTCATTCACCAGATGGCCGAAGAGGGCGTCACGGTTTTTGTGACCACGCACTACATGGAAGAGGCCGAGTACTGCAACCGTCTCGCGCTCATCTTCCGCGGCAAGATGGTGGCGCTGGGCACGCCTTCGGAGTTGAAGCGGGACTCGATGAAAGGCGAACTGCTGCTGATCGAGTGTCAGCCGCTTGGACCGGCAGTAGAGGCGCTGCAATCGGCGCCAGACGTAATGGACGCCGCGGTCTTCGGCAACGCATTGCACCTGGTGGTGCGCGACGCCGAGGCTGCCATGCCGCGTCTTCAAAGCTTCTTGGTTGAGCGCGATGTTGCAGTCAGTCGCATGGAGAAAATTCGCCCCAGCCTGGAAGACGTCTTCGTCTCTCTCACCACGATGCGCGATGCGGGAAAGGAGCTGAAGGCATGAGCCCTACCCGCTTGATCGCCGTGGCGAAAAAGGAGTTTGTGCAAATCCTGCGCGACACGCGCAGCTTGTTTATCGTGGTCGTTATGCCGGTGACGCTGATGCTGCTCTTCGGCTACGGCGTGAATCTCGATCTGAAGAAACTGCCGGTCTATGTGTACGATTGCGACGGCAGCCAGCAGAGCCAGGACTTGCTGAAGCACTTTCAATCGAGCGAGTACTTTCACGTGGCGCGTGTGGTGAACGACTATTCCGCGCTCACCAGGGCGCTGGACGACGGGCACGCCAAAATGGGCATCGTGATTCCCTGGGATTTCTCGCGGCGGCTCGCGGGCGGAGGACCGGTCGAAGTGCAGGCGCTGATCGACGCCACCGACGACAACACCGCCAACGTGCTCATCGGCTATTCGCAAGCAGTGGTGCAGGGTTATTCGGCCGGGGTGCAACTCAGCTTCCTGCGGGCGCGCGGCCTCTCCGCGCAGACTGCTCCGGTGAGCGTGCAAACCCGCACCTGGTATAACGAGAATCTCGAAAGCAGCGCGTTCATCATTCCCGGCGTGCTGGCGCTGGTCATGTCGGTGATTGGCGCGTTTCTCACTTCGCTCACTGTGGCGCGCGAGTGGGAACGCGGCACCATGGAGCAATTGATCTCCACTCCAGTGACCGCGATGGAGATTCTGCTCGGCAAGTTGACACCGTATTTCGTGCTGGGCATGTTCGATGTGCTGGTCTGCGCAGTGCTCGCGATCTATTGGTTTCACGTGCCGTTTCGCGGCTCCTGGAGCACTCTGCTGATTGGTTCGTCTCTCTTTCTGGTTGCCGTGCTCTCGCTCGGATTCTTCATCTCGGTCGTCGCCAAGAGTCAGTTTGCCGCGTGCCAGATTGCCCTGCTCATTACGTTTCTTCCGGCATTCCTGTTGTCGGGATTTCTGTTTCCCATCGAACAGATGCCGGTGGTGCTGCAAGGGATCACGCGCATCTTGCCCGCTCGCTACTACGTGACGGCGTTGAAAAAGATCTTCCTGAAAGGCACGCCGACGGCCATGCTCTACGCCGAATTGATTCCGCTGGCGGTATTCGCATTTGTCTTGTCGCTGATGGCAACGCGCAGCTTTCACAAGAGGCTGGAGTAAAGGAGAAACACGATGCTGGGCCGCCTGAAGCAGATGCTTATCAAGGAATTCATCCAGGTGTTTCGCGATAAGCGGACGCGCTTCATCCTGTTCGGTCCGCCGATCATTCAGATGCTGGTCTTCGGATACGCGGCCAGCTACGAGATCTATCACGTGCCCACGGTGGTGCTCGATCTGGACCATAGCCAGGAGAGCCGCGAACTGGTTTCGCGCTTCACGTCGAGCCGCTACTTCGACGTGCAGCATCAACTTACCGACGCGCGGCAGTTGGCCGACGCCATCGATCGCGGAACGGCCATCGTGGGCCTGGAGATCGATGCGGGGTTCGCGCAGAAACTGCGCAAGGGCGAAGCCGCGCCGCTGCAAACAATTGTAGACGCCACCAACTCCAACACCGCGCTGATTGCCAGCGGCTACATCTCGCAAATCGCGCAGGGTTTTGCGCAGGAGTACCAGCGAGACCGCATCTACCGGATTGCCCCGCAGTTGACCGAGGTCATGCCCTCGGTGGTGCTGGCGCCTCGGCCCTGGTACAACCCCGACATGCGCAGCCGATGGTTCTTCGTCCCGGGTATCATCGGCAATCTGGGGCTGGTGCTGGTGATTACCCTGACGGCGTTTGCCGTGGTGCGCGAGCGCGAGATCGGCACGCTCGAACAGATCATGGTCACGCCCATTCGCCCGGCGGAGTTCATCCTGGGCAAGACACTGCCGTTCTTTCTAATCGGCGCATTCGATATTGCGCTCATTGCCGTGGTGGGAACGTTCTGGTTCGACGTTCCGTTTCGCGGGCATATCCCGGTGCTCGCTTTAGGGTCTGTTCTCTTCCTGTTGTGCATGTTGGGCGTGGGCTTACTGATCTCGACCGTCTCTTCGACGCAGCAGCAGGCCATGGTGACTGCGTTCTTCTTCATCATGCCGGCCATCACGTTCTCGGGCTTCGGATTTCCCATCAGCACCATGCCGCAGTGGATGCAGTACCTGACTTATATCGTGCCGCTGCGCTACTTCCTTGTGGTGCTGCGCGGCACATATCTGAAGGGCGTGGGCATGGATATTCTGTGGCCGCAGATGGCGGTCATGGCGGGAATGGCGGTCAGCCTGCTTACGCTGGCAGTGCTGCGCTTCCACAAGGCGCTGGATTAAACTCGAACGCGCGCCGCGAAAATCTCCGCCAGTTTCTCCACGTTGCGATGCAGGTCGTAGCACTCGACGATCCGTTCTCGGGCGCTCAAGGAGACGCGCTGGCGCAGAGCAGTGTCGTCCATGAGCTTGGCTAGCGCCTCGATCAGCGCATCCAGATCGGCGGGCGCTACGAGCAGGCCGTCGATCCCGTTGCGAATCAACTCCGGAATGCCGGTGATGTGCGTGGTCACACAGGGAATCCCCATGGCCATGGCTTCCATCAGGACAACCGGAATGCCTTCGGCAAAGCTGGGAATGCAGAAGATGTCCGCCGCTTCGTAGAAGCCGCGGATGCGATCCTGATTCACCGCGCCTTCGAAGATGACGCAATTTCGAAATTGCATTTGCGCGGCGTGCTCGCGCAGGGATGCTTCATCCGGACCCGCTCCGATCAGGCGCAGGCGCACGTGGCGGCCGGCAAGCGCCAACCGCTCGACTGCTTCGATCAGCACATGCTGGCCCTTGGCTGGAGTGAGGCGGCCAACGCAGAGGATTTCAAATGTGTCCGGCGCAGGCCTGACGGGTTGCTGCGAAAAAATCCGCGGATCGACGCCCAGGCGCGAGACGACGATCTTGCTCCAGTGGATGTAGGGCGACAGCAGCATCAGTTGACTGCGCGCAAACGAACTGATGCACACCACGAAATTGGCGGCGGCGACCTTCTCGGCCAGATACTGCCCGCGAGCGTCGTAGAACTCGTCGGGCCCGTGCACCGTCATCGAGAATCCCAGCCCGAAGACGCGGTGCGCATACATGCCGACGGTGGCTGCCTGCTGTCCGAGATGGCAGTGGAGGTGGTTGTGCCCCATGCGCCGCATCCAGCGGCCCACCATCAGCGCCTCGGTGAAATAGAAAAAGTTGAAGGCCAGGCGGCGGGGATCGAGGCGGCCCAGCCGATAGACCAATGCCAAGCCGAGCCAGTAGCCGGAGAAGTTCCGAATCGCCCCCAGCAGATGAGCCTTGGCCGCGCCTCGCAGGCCATGGCCCTTGACGCAATAGGTGCGATCCGCCTCGTCTCGCTCTTCGGCCGTAAGGCGATCCGGCGGGCGATCCGGCGGATTGATCGAGGCTGTATCGATGCGAAAGCCCAGCGCGCGCAGTTGAAGCACCTCGCGCAGAACGAAGCTCATGGACAGCGTCGGGTACTGGCTTACCAGGTAGGCGAGGGAACACACCGGAGCGGGGGAGGAGGACTTGGGAGCGGGTGCGTCGAGATGGTCCGAGGCTGCCATGCGGATTGTCCTGACTGGTGAGACGCGGAGACGCTGGATGAGACGATGGCGGCCGCTCGCTCAGCGGCTTCGGCGAAACGACTGCGCTGCCGGTTGCCGCACGCTGCTCTCGTCCAGAAACCCGAAGGTCAAGGCAAAGACGAATCGACAGGCCCGGCGATTCTCCAAAGTATATAGCTTCGCCCAAGGCGCTCCGGGTGGCTCGACTCTTAGTTTGTCGAAAACCTGGGCAAGATATGTGTTTTCAATCGATTAGGAAGTGTTCGCAGGGAGCGCGCGCGGGCCGCGCAAAGGAAGCTGAGTTTCCCCCGCGGAATGCCGGCCGCAAAGCTCGTTCCCTTCCACCGCGCGCGGTGCGAAGAAGGGAATTGGCAGTCCTATCGCCTTCGGCCTGAATGGTGTTACTTTACCCTTTAGCTTCGCTCACGGCGCGCCCTGGGGACTGAAGCGGAAGACATTGCCGCACCCCTGCCGCGGACACGGATTCCCTGAGGCAGCGGGAAGGGGTTCAATGGTGTGCGCGGCAAGATCGGAACAGGAAGAATTTTGGAGATTGGCTCCTTATGATGGAATTTCACATTTCGCGTAGCGCTCGCGAGCGCTACCGCTTCGCAGAGTCGCTGTTTTCGTATTCCGGGAACGTTGTCTTCGCCAATTTGGCGGCTTGCCGCGAGTTCGCGCACCGCATGAATACGGTCCGCGACGCGGAAAAGCATCCGGAACTGGCGGTTCATGCCGGCCAGCTTTACGCCATGGGGCTGATCGACGAGGCCAGCCACCTGCTGATGGCTCAATATCGGGAGCGCTTCGACCCTCAGGTGATGACCTCCGCCCTCGACTGGTTTTCAACGCAGGTGGGCGCGCAGGCGCTGGATAAGATGCTGCTTACCTTCGTCGAGCAGTTCCCTGGCTCCACCGTGATTAGCGGCACGGAAACGCCGCGGCAGTGGCTGGCAGGCAAAACCGGCCTCACTCCTCACCGCGCGATGGCGCTGGAGGAGCTGCTGCTGCTCTGGACCGCCAATCGCAATCAGGCCTTCCAGCCCTTCGAGGAACTTTTTGAAGATAAATCCCTTGCCGAAAAAACCGTCTACCGCCAGGTGACGCAGCAATTTCCAGAGTATTTCGCTTCTCGGCCGCTGATTCCTCTTCCCGGC
>Ga0316217_10002334_pt1 | contig 23040 bp, 23 predicted proteins | sample 1anoAmetaG_FD_203633 | JGI IMG/M metagenome (GOLD analysis project Ga0316217, IMG submission 203633) | Freshwater microbial communities from Trout Bog Lake, Wisconsin, USA - 1anoA | ecosystem: Environmental > Aquatic > Freshwater > Lake > Hypolimnion/Profundal zone | place: USA: Wisconsin...
GCTGCTGAACGGGTTTTTCACGTTCATGGTCAGCCGTTTTTTTGAGAGCGGCCAGGCCTCGCTGTCCGGCTCCTTTTTCATGTGGCACCCGTGGTTTTACCTGTTTCTGGTGCCGGCGGTGGGCATGCGGTTATGGGCGGATGAACGGCGCGTGGGCACCTTGGAATTGCTGCTGACCATGCCGATCGCGCCGTGGGAGGCCATTGTGGGAAAATTCCTGGCGTCGTGGCTGTTTCTGGGCCTGGCGCTGGCCCTGACCTTCCCGGTGGTGTGGACGGTGAATTACCTGGGCAGCCCGGACAACGGTGTCATCTTCGCAGCCTACGTGGGAAGCTGGCTGATGGCGGGCGCGTACCTGGCGGTGAGCTGCATCACCTCGGCCATCACGCGCAGCCAGGTGGTGAGCTTCATCATTTCGGTCGTGGCGTGTTTGTTTCTGATCCTCGCCGGTTTTCCGCCGGTCATCAACCTGCTGCACAACCTGGCGCATAACTGGCAATGGCTGGTGGACACCATCACCTCCTTCAGCGTCATCACTCATTTCGGCGGTTTCCAAAAAGGTGTGCTCGATTCGCGCGACATCATTTTCTTCCTGTCGGTGATCGGGTTTTCGCTGTTCGCCACCAGCGTGATTTTACGGACGCACCGCACCAGTTAAGCCGGAAGCATGCGGATGAAACAGAATTTAGCCACAGATGGACACAGATAAACACAGATGAAAAAAAGACAGGCGAGGATGAGCATGAGCATGAGGATGAGGAGGATGTCCCTTCTGTGTCCCTGTGGCTCGTTGCTTATCTGTGTTCATCTGGGTCCATCTGTGGTTAAACCAAATAATTTCCAAGAATAATGCAAAAGAAGTCGCTAGAAACCATCCTTTATTCGTCGGCAGGCATCGTCGTGATGCTGGCCATCGTCGTGGCAATCAATGTCATCACCGGCGTCAAGCCGGTGCGCCTGGACCTGACGCAAGAAAAGGCCTACACGCTGTCCGCAGGCACGCGGGCGGTGTTGAAAAAACTGGATACGCCGGTGAAGATCCGGTTTTACTGCACGCAAAGCGAAACCGCCACGCCGGAAACCGTGTATTTGAAGAGCTACGCGCGGCAGGTGGAGGATTTGCTGCAAGAATACAAGCAAGCCGCCGGCAAAAACCTGGTGATTGAGAAGTTTGATCCGCAGCCGGACTCGGACGCGGAGGATTCCGCGCGGCTCGACGGGCTGGAGCCGCAGCCGCTGCCGGGCGAAGACCGCTTTTATCTTGGCCTGGCCGTTTCGCTGGCGGACCAGAGCGTGGCGCTGCCGTTTCTGGACCCCAGCCGCGAGCGCCAATTGGAATACGACGTCACGCGCGCGATTTCCCGGGTGTTCACCCCCGAGAAACCGGTGGTGGGCGTGATGAGCGCGCTGCCGGTCTTTGGCGAGCCGGGCAATCCGATGATGGCGCAGATGGGCCAGCCCAGCGCGGGCACGCCGGCCTGGACCCTCATTGAACAGTTGAAGCAGGATTACAACGTCAAGCGCCTGGAAATGACGGCGGACAAAATTGACGACGACGTGAAAGTGCTGCTGGTGATCCATCCGAAAGAGATTTCCGACCAGGCGCAATACGCGATTGACCAGTTCGTGCTGCGGGGCGGCAAGTTGATCGCGTTCCTCGACCCGCAATCCGTGTTGTCCAGCCGCCAGCAAAATCCGATGTCCGGCGAAATGCCGGGCGCGTCGTCGTCGCTCGAAAAATTATTGAAGGCGTGGGGCCTGCAATTCGACACCGGCAAAGTGGTGGCCGATTTGAATTTCAAGATGCAGTTGGGCGGCCGCGACGGCCAGCCAACCGAAGCGCCGGCGTTTCTGGCGCTGACCGCCGAAGGCATCAACACCAACGACGTGGTGACCAGCCCGATTGACAACGTGTGGCTGCCGCTGTGCGGCGCGTTCACGGGCGAGCCGGCGGCGGGCCTCAAGGAAACGGTGCTGCTGCATAGCTCCCAGGAAGCGGAGCTGGTGGATGCGATGATGGCCAGCATGGGCGGCGCGAGCATCTTGAACGGCTTCAAGCCGACCGGGGTGAATTACAAGCTGGCCGTGCGCCTCACCGGCAAATTCAAAACCGCCTTCCCCGACGGCAAGCCGGAGGACAAGGCCGCCGGCGACACCAACCAAGTGGCCAAGGCCGCCGACAATTCGTTGAAGGAATCCAAAGTGGAAACCTCGGTCGTGCTCTTCGGCGATTCGGATATGCTGGCCGATGATTTCACCCTGCGCAAGGTGGACGGCCCGTTTGGCGCAATGGTCAGCCCGATGAACGCGAATCTGGACTTGGCGCAAAACCTGGTCGAGCAGATGGCCGGCGACAACAATCTCATTGGCGTGCGCAGCCGCGCCGCCTTGAGCCGGCCCTTTACGCGGGTGAAAGCGATGGAAGCCGAGGCCGAGGCGCGGGGTCAGGCCCAGATTGACGAGCTTCAGAAGAGTTTGCAGGAGACCCAGCAGCGGCTGGGGGAACTGCAGCAACAAAAGCAGGACAAAGACCAGCGCTTCATCCTCTCGCCCGAGCAAAAAGCCGAGCTGGACAATTTCCGCAAGAAACAGGCCGAGGTCAGCAAGGAATTGAAGCAGGCGCAAAAGGGTTTGCGCAAGGAGGTCGTGTCCCTGGAGACGCGGCTGACGTGGCTCAACATTCTGGCCATGCCGCTGGCCGTGACCGCGGCGGGCATCGGCATTGCGATGATCAAACGGAAAAAAACTTCTGCCAAATGATGAAACAGAAAACAAATCCATTTCTTGTAGCGCAGACTTTCCAGCCTGCGGGTTCACGGGACTTTCCAGTCCTGTGTAACCGGCTTGTGAAACTGGCGACTGGAAAGTCGCCAGAACCCGCAGACAGGAATGTCTGCGCTACGGGGGAGACTCTGCTATGAACCGGAAACAATTTCTCATCTTATTGGTGCTCGTCGTGGTGCTTGGGGCGGCGGGCTTGTTCGTGTATCGGCAAAAGCACACCTCGTGGCAGGAAAGCGGCGGGACCATCGGCCAGAAGCTGCTGCCGAACCTGGCGATAAACGACGTCGCGCAAATCACCATCAAGTCCGGCGCGGGCAACGTGACCCTGGCGCGGCAAAACAATTTCTGGCGGGTCCAGGAGCGCGGGAATTATCCGGCGAACTTCACGCAGATCAGCGAATTGCTGATGAAATTCGCCGACTTGAAGTCTGCGCAAAACGAGGAAGTCGGCCCTTCGCAACTGGGCCGGTTTGAGTTGCTCGCGCCCGGCGCCGCGCCAAACACGGGCACCGCGGTGGAACTGAAAGATCAATCCGGCAAATCCGTGGGCTCGCTGTTGCTGGGCAAAAAACACATGCGGAAACCGGCCGCGAATGCGCAGCCCGGTGGCATGGGCGACGAGGGCTGGCCTGATGGCCGCTATGTGATGGCCGGCGCCGGCGCCAAGACCGTGGCCTTGATTTCCGATCCCCTGGACAATGTGCAACCCAAGCCGGAGCAATGGTTGAACAAGGATTTTCTAAGCGTGGAGAAGCCGCGCACGATCGCCGTGCAATTCCCGGCCGCCACCAATTCCTGGAAACTCGACCGCGCCTCGGAGACGAATGACTGGCAGCTTGCGGACGCGAAGACCGGCGAGAAACTGGACTCGACCAAGATCTCCAGCGTGACCAGCGCGTTCAGTTCCGCCAGCTTCAACGATGTGGCGGCGCGATCCGCCTCCTCCACTGGCGTCGCCGCCAGCAACACGGTGTTGACGGTGGAGACATTCGATGGCTTCACTTACAGCTCCACCATCGGGCCCAAAAAGGACGACAATTATCCCGTGAGCTTTTCCATCACGGCCAGCCTGCCGGGTGCCCGCACCCCGGCCAAGGATGAAAAGGCCGAGGACAAGGCCAAACTGGACAAGGAATTTCAAGCCCGGCAAAAGACGCTAGCCGACAAACTCGCCAAGGAGTCAACGTACACGAATTGGCTGTACCAAATGCCGGCGTACAGCGTGGACGAGATCCTCAAGACCAGGCAACAACTGCTGGTGGAAGCCAGCACCAACACGGTTGCGCCGGCCACGACGGAGAAGTAGAAATCAGGGGGGACGGCTCGTCCCCACGATTTCAGGTTGGTTCAGCCAACTCGGGGACAAGCTGTCCCCGCCCCGGTTCTGGAATCCGCCCGGGCGACCAATGCTCCGAGCACAATGCCGCGCACTCCACGACTGCGAAGCCCCACAAATTATATGGCGGCGGACGCCAGTCCGCCGCTACGTCGCCGACACTCTGGCTGGAAACGCTCTTGCGTCACAGGCCGCACAAAGGTATAAACGACTTATGGATAATGAAAACTCCCCCCTTGTGGGCATCTTGATGGGCAGCGACTCCGACTGGCCGGTGATGCAGGCCGCGGCCGAGGCGCTGACGGAATTCGGCATCGGCTCGGAAGCTCGGGTCATTTCCGCCCACCGCGACCCGCACGGTCTGGAAGAATATGTGAGCGCTGCGGGCGCGCGCGGCCTGAAAGTCATCATCGCCGGCGCGGGCGGCGCGGCCCATCTGCCCGGCGTCACGGCAGCGTTCACGAGCATGCCGGTCATCGGCGTGCCCATTCTGGGCAAGGCCTTTGACGGCTTCGACTCGCTGCTGGCCATCGTGCAGATGCCGCCAGGCGTGCCCGTGGCCACGGTGGCCGTCAACGGCGCGCGCAATGCCGGCATTCTGGCCGCGCAAATCCTGGCCGTGGGCGAGCCCCGGTTGCAGGCGGAACTGAAAAAGTTCAAGGCGCGGCTGACGGAGGAATCGCGCGCGAAAAGTAAAAACGTGGAAGCGTCAAAAAGTTAAAGCGTGGAAGCGGAGTGCGCCGTCGCGCGCTTCACGCTTCAACGCTTCAACATTTAAACGCATCAACCCCCATGCAACGGCTCATCGAAGGCGTCCACAAGTTCCGCTCCGGCGAATTCGGGAATTACCGGAAACTGTTTCGCAAGCTGTCGCGCGAGGGCCAGAACCCGCACACGCTCTTCATCACCTGCTCGGACTCGCGCGTGCTGGCCGAACTCATCACCCACAGCCAGCCCGGCGATTTGTTCGTGGTGAAAAATGTCGGCAACATCGTCCCGCCCGCCAATGTGCGCGGCGACACCAACTCCACTGCCGCCGCGATTGAATTCGCCGTGGACACGCTGCGAGTCAATGACATCGTCATTTGCGGCCATTCCCAATGCGGGGCGATTTCCGCGCTGCTGTCCGAAACCCCGGTCAGCCCGGCCACGCCGCATTTGCGGGACTGGCTGAATCTGGCCGCGCCCGTGCGGGAAACCCTCAAGAAGAACTATGCGCATCTCCAGGAAATCCGCGCCCGGGAAACCGCCGCCGCCGAGGAAAACGTGCTGTTCGGCCTGGATAATCTCCACAGCTATTCCGTGGTCCAAGAACGGCTGGCGGACAACTCGCTGCGCCTGCACGGCTGGTTTTTCAAGATCGCCACGGCGGAACTGTTCGCCTACGACCCGGAAACCCGCCAGTTTTCACCGCTGGCAGACCATTAGCCATCCAGCCCCCGCCTGACGCCGGGGACAAGCTGTCCCCGCCCCGGCGCATCCGGCTCATTCCCCGCTCGCCACGCGTCGCCGCTTTCAGTAAGCTGGCCCCATGACGGCATTGCCCAAGCCAGAAGTTATCATCACGCACGAAAGCGATCTCGACGGTTTTTTGTCCGGCCTGTTGCTGCAACGGCTCGCAAAACATCTGTTCGGCGAGGAGGTGCGGCTGGAAGCCTACCACTACAATTACTGGAAACAGCGCGATCTCCGTGAGAAATCCGCCTGGGTCACCGATTTCACGTTTGAGACGCGCATGGACAAGCCGGACTGGGTGGTCGTGGATCACCACGTCACCGCCGTGGTCCCCAAACACGCGAAACTCATCCACGACGTGACCAAATCCGCCGGCCTGCTCTGCTACGAATTGTGCCTGGCACACAACCTGGGGTCACCCGCGCTGGAACGGCTCACCCACTTCAATGACGTCGCCGATTTGTTCCTGGAAAAGGACCCGGACTTCACCGTGGCCGGCGATTATGCCAGCTTGGTGAAATGCTACCAGTTTTGGAACCTGCACACCGTGCTCGGCGGCGACCTGGAAAAGCTGCTGGACCATCCGCTGCTGGAAGTAATGGCCGTGAAACGCCGCGTCGAGGATCCGATCGGCCTGGAATGGAGCCGCCGGCACATCCTCGAACTCTCTCCGACCGTCGCCTTTGCGGACACCGTCATCGGCAGCAGCAACCAGATCGTGCATCAGCTCCTCGAAAGCGGCGCCACGAAGTATCCCGTGCTGATGACGCTCTTCCGGCGTTCCAACGCCATCTTCGCCAGCTTCCGCAGCCGCAACGGCGAGGCGCTGCAAATCGCCGCGAAATTTCAGGGCGGCGGCCACGCCAACGCCGCCGGCGCGATTCTGCCCAAGTCCGTCCGCACCATCGAGGACGGCATTGAGTTTGTGAAGAAGGCGTTGAACCCGCAACCGGTGCCGGGCAACTTGAACACTTTGGAAAGTTTGTTTGCGGGTTTGGAAGTGAAAGCGTGATGCGTCATGCCTTTACGCCTCACGCTTCCCCGCACTGCACCAGATTGACGTAGCGTTGAGCGCGGTCGCGGACGACCGGCGCGAGCCGGGCGGGATCGAAATTCCTGGCCGAATAATACCCGTGGTTCGTGTTCCACAGAACGTACATGTCGAAATCGGTGGGTTCGCGGCCGGCTTGCTGCTTGAAGGTGTCATGCAGCACGGCCCAATGCTGCCGGGCCACCGCCAGCGCAACCTGCGGGTTGCGATAGTTCTGCGAAACACTGTAGCACCGCCACACCGACGGCATGATTTGGTAACGGCTGACTTCCCCGGCCCCGCCGATTTCAGCGTCGTGATTGCCGGTTTCCAGCATGCCCAACGCGAATTGATGGCGCCGATCCAACACGCCGGAGCAGGCCAAGGCTGGAGCTTCGGCCTTGGCGACCACGACACTGGCGCGCGGCAGGGCCGGCAACGGAACCGGCCTGGCTGCCAGCGCGGCCGACCGCTGGCTTGGCGGCAAAGTCGTAGCCGAGGCGCGCGTGGCGAAGAGGGTGAGGCCCAGGCCGCCGGTCGCGAGTATCAATCCCGCAACGGCGGATAATTTGAGTTGTTTTTTCATAGTTGATGACATCTCCTTGTTGTCACTATCAAGATATATACTACCAGCAATTTGCCCGCCGAATCCAACAGCTTTGGCAACAAGTTATTCACAGGTTGTTCACAAAAGCGTGGTGCGTGAAGCGTGGTGCGTGAAGCGTGGTGCGTGAAGCGTGGTGCGTGAAGCGTGAAGCGTGAAGCGTGAAGCGTGGTGCGGGATGCGTGGTGCGGGATGCGGGATGCTGGATGCGTGGTCGCCCCCCCCCACGGCTAAAAAGCCCGTAGGGCTGGCATCTTTGTAGAACAAGGCTCCCAACAAGAACAAGCTCCGTAGGAGCGGCATAAAGACGATGTCGCTCCTACGGAGCTGATGATTTCTCCCGGGGGTGGGGCTACAAAGATTCCGCGCCTACGGCGCTGCCAAACCATCCGGCAACTGGCAACACCGCGAAAAAACAGCTCGACGACTATGGTCCTCCTGTCGAGAGATTTATCTTTGTCTAAGCTGTGGCCGGTTGACCAAACTACAGGAAAAAGACCGTGCTGGCTAAATTGGCGCATCACGCATCAGGCATCACGCATCACACTTGAAAGATTTAACGCTTTAACGCTTATACACGAAACGACAAACGCGAGGATGAGGATGAGGATGAGAATGAGAATGATTTCACGCATCACGCATCAACGATTCATATCAACGATTCATATCAACGATTCATATCAACGATTCATATCAACGATTCATATCAACGATTCATATCAACGATTCATATCAACGATTCATATCAACGATTCATAATTTACGACCCCGGCCATTCCCTGTACTCTCCCCCCATGTCTGAATCCATCCGCGCCGACGGGCGCGCCGCCAGTCAATTGCGTCCGCTGCGCTTTCAAAACCATATTGCGCCGCACGCCGCCGGCTCCACGCTCATCGAGTGGGGCAACACCCGCGTCATCTGCGCCGTAACCATCGAGGAAACCGTCCCGCGCTGGATGAAAGAGCAGAAAGTCGAGGGCGGCTGGCTGACCGCCGAATACTCGATGCTCCCCTACTCCACCCTGGAACGTAAACCACGCGACATTTCCAAGGGCAAGCTGGATGGCCGGTCGTCGGAAATCCAGCGGCTCATTGGGCGCGCCATCCGCGCCGCCGTGGACCTGCAACAGGTCGGCGCGCGGACGATTTGCGTGGATTGCGACGTGTTGCAGGCGGATGGCGGCACGCGCACCGCCGCCATCACGGGCGCGTTTGTGGCGCTGGCGCTGGCGGTGAAAAAACTGCAGACGGAAAACAAGCTGGCCGGCAACCCGCTGCTGGCGCAAGTGGCGGCGGTCAGCGTGGGCATCGTGGCTGGCACAGCCCTGCTGGATTTGTGCTACACCGAGGACGTGGCGGCCGCCGTGGACATGAATCTGGTGATGAATTCGCGGGGTGAATTCATTGAGCTGCAAGGCACCGGCGAAGAGGCCACCTTCACCGACCCGCAACTCACGGAATTGCTGGCGCTCGGCCGGGCGGGCATCCGCGAATTGCTGACCGCGCAACAAGCCGCCATCGCGCAAGGTTGACCCGTCATGGCTGTCTCCCCCAAATCGCGACGCCCATCAGCACCGGCTCCCGCCGCCACGCGTCTGCTGCTCATCCGCCACGGCGAGGTCGAAGCCCGCTACCAAAAAAGATTCGGCGGCTGGATTGACATGAATCTATCGCTGAATGGCCGACGTCAGGCCGCCATTCTGGCGGATTATCTGCGCCACAAGACGATTGACGCCATCTATGCCAGTCCCATGAAGCGCGTGCAGCAGACGGCCGCGCCGACGCTGAAATCAACCCCCCATAAACAGACCATTCTGGACGACCTGCGCGAAATCAACTTCGGCGACTGGACCGGCTTGAGCTGGCAGGAGGTCGAAGAACGCTTCAAATTCCCATCCCATGAGTGGCTGGACCAGATCCACTCTCAAGGCGTGCCCAACGGCGAAAACGAGCAAGTCTTCCGCCAGCGCGTCGCGCCTTGCCTGCGCGGGATCATGGCCCGGCACCGCGGTCAAAATGTGGCGATCTTCTGCCACGGCGGCGTCATTCGCATGATGCTGGCCATCCTGTTGAAATTGCCGCTGCCCAAAACCAACCAATTCGACATTGAATACGCCGGGGTCACCCAAGTGGCGCTGCATCCGCACATGACGGAAATCGAACTGATGAACTTCACCCCATGGCGGGATTTGGTGGGATGAAAACCCAATCATCCTCATCCTCATCCTCATCCTCATCCTCATCCTCAGCCTCAGCCTCATCCTCATGCTCATCCTCACCAAATACCGCGTAGATACAATAGCGAGAATGAGGATGACGATGAGGATGAGCATGATCTGAAAACATGAAAGCACTCAAACCCCTCTGGCGGATTTCGGTGGTCACCACCGCGGAAGCCGAGGATGCCGCCGGCGAATTGCTGGCGTCCGTGTCCGGCCTTGCCGTCGCGGCCTGGTTCGATCTGGAAAGCCAGACTAGCCACGTCAGTGTTTTCGCGGAATCGGGGAAATTTTCTCCAGCGGGTGTCCGAAAAGAGCTTGCCGCCGGCCTGGAACGCATCAAAAGTTGCGGCTTGGACACCGGCGCGGCACGCTTGGAAATCGCCCGGGTGAAACGCGAGGACTGGGCCGAGTCATGGAAACGGCATTTCCAACCGATCGTAATCAGGGCGAAAGCGCGTCCATCCGGGGCCCAGCGGCGGGCGCCCCAGTCAGTTTCCCTGCTGGTCAAGCCAAGCTGGAGCCGGCGACGGGCGGCCAAGAACCAGGCGGTGGTCATTCTCGACCCCGGTTTAAGCTTCGGGACAGGCCAGCATCCGACGACCTCGTTTTGTCTGCATGAAATCGCGCATTGCCGCCGGCCGGGCACGGCGCAGTCCTTTTTGGACATTGGCACCGGCTCGGGCATTCTGGCCATCGCGGCCGTCAAACTGGGTTACGCCCCGGTGCAGGCCTTTGATTTCGATCCGGCCTCCGTGCGGGTGGCGGCGGAAAACGCCCGGAAAAACCGCGTGGCCGACCGGCTCAAGCTGACCCGTGGTGACTTGACCAAACAGCCCTGGCGGCCAGCCCGGCAGTACGACCTGGTCTGCGCGAATTTAATTTCCAATTTGCTTATCGCGGAGAGATGGCGGATAGTACACCGGTTGAAGCCTGGCGGCACGTTGGTGCTGGCGGGAATACTGGCGGCGGAATTCGCCGAAGTGGAGCAGGCGTTCGCCGGGTGTTCCCTGAAGCTGCGGTCCAGCCGGGCGGAAAATGAATGGCGGTCTGGCGCTTTTTGTTTGGTGTGAAAAAAATTGAACAGCCGGACGGCCGGCCTGGTCAGAGTAATTGATGATTGCCAGTGGTTTTTGTAATGCGAGCCATTTGGCATCATTTACGCTAGCAGTTAGTTGAAAGGCAAATGCTATGATGAAAACACTCGAAGTAATGGGCGAAGCGATTCGCAACCCCAAGCATCCGTTCCGCAAAACCCAGCACCATTCCAAGAAATCGTTGAAGAACCGCCATGAGCGGCGCAAAATTCGGGAATACCTGCAACTCGGCGACTGGATGGCCGAGGAAATGGCTTGAGGCAGCGGGCGGCGAGATGATCGCCGCCTTTTTCCTGTCGGGCAGAACCAATTCGGCCGCACCGGCCGAAGCTGGTTTGGTCGCCGGAAACTGCTACTACTTCATCAACAACATCTGGCGGGCGCGCTTGATGGCCGTGGTCATGCGCCGCTGGTACTGGGCAGGCAGGCCGGTGTATTTGCGCGGCAGAATGCGGCCTTGATCGGTCACGAACTGCTTCAGCAGAGTGGTGTTCTTGAAGTCCAGCGCGTCCAGGGTGAAGTCAATCTTCGGCTTGGGACGCGGCGTGCGGTTCTCGCGGGTCCGATTGCCGCGCTTGTCGGATTTTTCGGTGTGAGTCTTGCGTGGCATGGTTACTTGATCTCCTTGTGCAGCGTGTGGCGGCGGAGGGCGGGATTGTATTTTTTAACTTCCAGCTTTTCCGTCTGCAACTTTTTGTTGCGGGTGGTGGTGTAGCGCGACGGCGACTTGCCTTCTTTGCGCGCCTCGGTGCATTCGATGGTGATGACTTCTCGCGGCATAAATTATTCCTTTTCTTTGGCTTTGTTCTCCTCGCCTTCCTCGGTTTCCTCGACTTCGCCCTCCAACGGGGTGCCGACGGAATCAATGGTGCCGAGCTGGCCCAGCCGGCGCGATTTCAGCGCGCCCTCGCGCTCCAGTTGCGCCTGCGCCTCCACCGTGAACCGGGTCCACGGAATGGCTTCCAGCCGGGCGCGCGGAATGGGCTTGGCGGTCAACTCACAGACGCCATAGGTTTTTCGCTCAATGCGCTTGAGGGCCTCCTCGATTTCGTACACCGCGTCCTGGTCGGAGGACAGGAGGCTCAGCGCGAAATCGCGATCAAAATTGTCCGTGCCCGAATCCGCCATGTGCAGGCTGTAGCCCGCCAGTTCCTGGGCCGATTCCTGGGCCAGGCCGCTCATCTGCCGCACCAACTGCTCGCGCAGCTCCAGCAGGTGCAGACAGAACTTCTGCCACTCCGGCTTGACTTTCTTCAGGTCCGGGCCGGCATTGCCCTTGGCCACCGGCCGCCCAAGAATCGCCGCCGACGTGGCGGCAACGGACTTGCCGCGCGGAGCGGCCTTCTTGATTTCTTTTTTCTTCGCTATCATTACAATGTCATCGTTCAAAGGGGCGGGAATGTAGCAAAGCGGCATAAAATTACCACTAAAATCTTTGCCTTTTTTCTGGCTGGGCGCGTGCCAGCGGCGAAATGACGCAGGATGGGCGGATTGGGAGACGCGCTTCCGCTCAATTTTCCTGCCACCAGCACTGTCCGCCTCAAGCTTTTCAAGATATGACTGACCTGATTTTGTTCGCTTGCCCCGGCCGAAATTCGCTGGCAGTTTTTGGGGCGAGAAAATGAAATCTGCGACGCGCGGCGATGTTTTCACGGCGGCCAAGCGGTCGGAGGTCATGTCCCGCATTCGCGGAGTCGGAAACCGAACGACCGAACTTGCAATGATGAAGTTGTTCCGCCGCTACGGATTCACCGGCTGGCGGCGGCGCCATCCTTTGTTCGGGAAGCCGGACTTCGTTTTCCGCCAGCAGAAGGTCGCCGTGTTCGTTGACGGATGTTTCTGGCATGGCTGCCCCAGACACTGCCGGAGACCGAAGAGCAACAGAAAATACTGGCGCAGAAAGATCTTGCGGAATCAAAGCCGGGACCGGATTGTCACAAGAACACTGCGCCGTGCCGGCTGGCGGGTGCTGCGGATTTGGGAGCATGAGTTAAAAAACAAGACACGGCTCGTTTCCCGCGTTTGGCAGTTGCGCTCCCGCGCCGATTGAATAAGATGCAAGGCAAAACATGAATTTGCGCAGCGAGAACGGCAATGGCAACGGACGGCAGCAGCCGAAAGTCGTCCGCTACGTTGACCTGTTTTGCGGAATTGGCGGCTTCCGCGTGGCGATCAACAAGGCCGCACCGGCGCAGGGTATCGATCCGGTTTGCGTGTTTTCGTCAGACATTGATGAGAATTGTCAGGCTGCTTACCAGGCTAATTTTGGCGAGTGTCCGACTGGCGATATCAAAACCGTGGCTGAAAAGCTGGTGCCCGACCATGACCTCTTGCTTGGCGGTTTTCCATGCCAGCCGTTCAGCATCATCGGAAGAAATTAGAAACAGAGACGAATGCTGCCAGATCTCCAGCGAATCAGCCCAAGAGAAAAGCTCATTCTTGCCGGGCTCTATCTGTCGAAATACAATTTGCAAGGACTGGAGAAACTCGGCTTTGAGGGTTTTCAGGAAGCATTCAATGTCATTGGCTACGCGTTAGGTTCAAGACCAGCCTCCGTAAAAAATTATCGAGATGAATTCGATCCGCTTTTCCCAAATAAACGGCAAGGCTGGCATAACCGCCCGAGACGCGAATACTGCCTTCAAATTTACAATAAATACAATCACCTTGACCTTGAAACCTTTTCAGCATTGTTGAAGTCTTTCGTTGGATACGATGAGAACGCCTTGAGCGTTTCGGAGCCGAAAGATGAGAAGCGGGAACAGGCATCGCATTTTGCGAAACGCCTCATCACTGGTTTGGCCGCGGAAAATTATTTTCAGGCAGCACAACCGAAGCTGCCGGAGTTCAGGGAATACACCCTAGAAAACACAACGCGTCTGGGCTGCGGCTACGACTTCCGCCTTGCGCGCAAATCAGATGCCAAGTTTTTGGCCGTTGAAGTAAAAGGGCTGCAAGACCGAACCGGAAGCCTTGCGCTGACGCCCAAGGAGCACGATATGGCTTCGTCCTTGTCGGATCGCTTCTTCTTATTTGTCGTAAGAAATTTCCGCGAAGTGCCAAGTCACGACATTTATCGCAATCCATTATCCAGCAGCTTGAAATTCACGCGCAAAGAGCGAATGGTCATACAAGTATCGTGGTCAGCGACGGTTTGAATTCAAAATATGAAAACTCAACCAAGACAAGAACCGATGGAAATCCCAAGAGAACTGCGCGCTAGTTTGCTTGCGGCAATTGCCGAAATGGATTTGAAAGGGACGAATTCAAGAGTGACGCAGGCAATGTGCATTATCGAGGAAGTATTTGATTCTACCGCCAGGGGGCATCAGGTTGATCCAAGGCAGGCATTTCTTTCCGGCACGGCAAGAGCCGGTTTGGTTGACTTAAAATAATTTTCTCCTCGAAAAGATTTTCCGCTGAATCTAGGCCGGGAGATTGTTTATCATTTGGCGGCGCGCGGCACGCCGCGTTTGATGGGCGAAGATTGGGAAGAAATTTTCGCGCGCTTGGTTGGCGCAACTTGGAGTCCATCCAATGTCGGTTTGGATGACGTGGTTTACCAGCAGTGCGCGTGGGGATGCAAAACTGTCAAGAACGCCCGCCCTGCAAAGGCAAAACGTGTGCGGCTGATCTCTGGCAGGAATTCCACTTCGTATTCTTTTGACGAAAAGAACGTCAAAGACGTTGACCCAGATGAGCAAGGGGAAAAAGTTCTGAGCATCTGGAACAACCGCGTTGGCGATGTTCGGAAAAAGTTTTTGCACGTTCGCACCATCGTCCTGATCAAGTCAGACGATTTGCTGGAAGTAGCCGCGTTTGAGACCGACACTTCACTATACCAATCTGCGAACTACAAGTGGTCATGGAACGAAGAAGACAATTTGGAAGGTTACGAAGTTCGCCCCGACAAAACCGAGATTCACAAATTCACATGGCAGCCGCACGGTTCTCAATTCACCATCATCGAAGAGGTTCCCGAAAACAGGCTCGCCATTAAGATCAGGAAGCCGCCGGAGTTGGACAAAGACGCCGTGTTGAAAGCACTGGAGTTCGATGCGTCATGGGTGGAAATAATAAAGTAGTAATGAGTGGTGGAAAAAAGGCGCACTCGCCGGGGGTTTGTCCCTGATTATGAACGGATGTCGGCCTTTTTGCTGCGGTCCCTGCCAGCCGAACGCCCGGAGCCTTCGCACCATTTCCCAGTGTTTAACTGGCATGGGCCAACTTCCGGCGGTTGCTGCGATTCAAGTTGATGCCATCCATAACCGGCAAGCTGTGCCCCAATTGCAGGCCAAGCAGCAACCAGTCCTCCAGGGTGCTTTGCAGTTCCTCGCGGCATGCTTCCAGGGTTTTGCCTTCCGCCCACATGCCTTTGCACTGCGGAATCGTGCCGAAATAGCGGCCTTTTTCCGTTAACTCATAATGCGCGCGGCGCATGGCACCCTGAATATATCCGGTCAGCATGAAAATAGCTTAGACCGATTTAGCGAACCTTTCAACCTTTTGCCCGCCGCTTCACAATGCACGCATACGCGTTGTGATTGTGGATGCTCTCAAAATTCTCCGCCTCGACTTGGTACCAGGTCACCAGCGGGTGCGCATTCAGCCGCACCGCCACGTTGCGCACCAGGTCCTCCACAAAAACCGGATTTTCATACGCGCGCTCGGTCACCTGCTTCTCGTCCTGCCGCTTGAGCAGGGCGTACAGTTCCGAACTCGCCGAGGCCTCCACGATCGCGATCACTTCCTCGATCCAGACGATTTTCTTGAACCGCAGCGCCACCGTCACCTCGCCGCGCTGGTTGTGCGCGCCATATTTGGCAATGGCCTTCGAGCACGGGCACAAGGTGGTGACGCGGACTTTCACCGTCAGCACGAAGTCCGTTTCCGCGCCGCACGCCGAGGCGTCAAACCGCGCCACGTAGTCCATGAGGCTTTCCTTGCGCGACACGGGCGAGCGCTTGGACATGAAATACGGAAACTCGATCTCCAAATGCGATGTGACCGAGTTCAATTTCTTTTGCAAGGAGCGCAAAATGTCGGCGATGTTCTCCACGTGGATGATATTGCCATGCGCGTTGAGCACCTCCACAAACCGGCTCATGTGCGTGCCTTTGAACTCCTTGGGCAGGTCCACAAACATGCCGATGGTGGCCACCGTGTCCTGCACCCGGCGCGTCTGGTCGCGCACCTGGATTGGAAAGCGCAGGCCGCGCACGCCAACCTTGTCAATGCACAGTTCACGGTCATCGCGCCGGCTCTGCATGTCGTGCAATTCCGCCGCCGGCGCCTGGGGGACGATTCGAGACATGCGCAGAAGGTAGCAGTTTCGCGGGATTTGGCAAAAAAGTTCGCGCGGATCGGCGCCCGGGGGGAAATGCAGGACGGATTAAAAAATAGGGGCGAAAACATGTGCTGGACGAGGCGGCGGCAAACTGCTAAAGCCTTGGTTAAACAAAATCTCCACATCATGAAAACAAACAACCTTTTCCCTTGGTCCGGCGCGTTCCTGCTGGCCGCATACGCGCTGCTGGTCAGCGGCTGTGCCGGCCATAACCCCGCCGGCTGCTGCCGCCAGGCCGCCGCCCGCGCGAGCGCGGCGGACGCCGGCCAGCCGCAGTATTACGAAGTGCGAATTTATTCCACGCCCGCGGAGGCGCAGCAGCAACGCGTGAACGATTATTGGCGGGACGCCGCCATCCCCGCCTACAATCGCATGGGCATCCGGCCGGTCGGGGTCTTCACGGAGCAGGCGGCCTCCGCGACCAATAAAGTGTACGTGCTGATTCCGTGCGACTCGCTGGCAACCTTTGGCGCGATCCCGGCGAAGCTGGCGGCGGATGCGGTGTATCAGCAAGCGGCCGCCGAATTCCTGGGCGCGACCAAGACGAACGCAGCCTACGAACGCATCGAAAGCACCCTGCTGGTGGCCTTCGACGGCATGAAGCAGCTCGTGCCGCCGCCGGCGGATCGGCGGCCGGAGGTTTTCGAACTGCGCACCTACATGAGTCCCAGCGAGAGCAAAGGCTTGAACAAGATTCGGATGTTCGAGAGCGGCGAAATCACGGTGATGAAGGAGGTGGGGCTGGCCCCGATTTTCTACGGCCGCGCGGTGGTGGGTTCGCATCTGCCGTGCCTGATGTACATGACTTGTGGCGTGAATCCGGACGAGCACAAGCAGCACTGGCAGGCGTTCTCCGCCTCGCCCATCTGGAAAGGATTGCAGAACGATCCGCAGTACAAGGACAATATGATTGGCATGATCCGGGTCTTGCTCAAGCGCATGTCCGCATCGCAGATCTAAGATTCACAATTTCTCACCGGAAATTTCCACCGCTTCAAGCCGCAAGCAGGTTGCGTTTGTCCCAAAATCGGGTTTCCTCCCCGGCTCAAAATAAACCGGCGCGTCCCGGCGCAGCGGCAGGATTTCCAGCCGCAAGTCGCCGGTCAAAATTTCGGGCGCGTACCGTTTCAGGCCGATTTCAAAAATGCGGCCGCTGTAGAAATCGTCATCCAGCAGGCGGCCGTTCAGGGTCACGCGCGCCACGTCGCCGGCATAGTGAATCCGCAGCCTTGGATCGCCCCGCAAATCAAGCGGGCGTGGCAGCCGGATGCTCCAGACGGCCGCGTTGGTGAAATCCACGTCCGTGGGCGCAATGGCGACCTGCGCGCGGCCGCTCAACGGAATTTCGCGCGCCGGACCGGCGGATTGCACGAGTTCGGTTGCAACTTTCTGGACGGCGAGGTTTTCCGGCGACTCATACTCCACGTTCCGGCCATCGTCCGATTTGCGCAGCGCGAGCGAGTCCGCCTCGCTCAATAGGGTGACTTGGATCTTCCGCCCGGACTTGGATTGCAGCGTAAACGCCGGTTGGCGTCCGGGGCTGACGTTTTGGAAATGGCAGGCGGCCGAAGCCAACGTCTTGGGATCGAACACAAATTCCGCCGGCACGCCCGGCGTTTCGGCAAAGAAAACGGATTGCGCGCCGCCGTCGTCAATTCTGTAAACGGGCTGCGCGGTGGCATAAATCAACGTCGCCCCGCCCAAGTCGAGGTTGAAGGGCCAGAGGAAGCAGGCCGCCGGAGGAATGGTCACGGGCGTTGGCGGGAAGACCAGATCGCCGCCCGGCAGGCGCAGGCTGAACTGGACGTTGGTTTTGGCGGGTAGCGGCTGCAGGCGCTGGTAATTGTTCACGAACACAAAGCCGCTGCGCCCGTCCGAACGCACCGACCAGCGCAGCGTGGTGAAATCGGTTTTGTCCACGGGGCGCGCATCGGGCAGTGTCACGGGCATGGGTGCCAGCGCGCCGCCAAAGTCATGGATAAAACCGTGCAGCCGCCGCAGCCAGAAGTATTGCGGATTCCGCTGGCCGTACTCGCCCAGCGGCGCGTTGAAATCGTAATTCTTCACCGGCAGGTCGTTGGGATAGCCGGTCGCCTGCGATTCCTGCAAGGTGGTGAGCCGGCCTTCGGGATTTTGCCCGCCATGATACATGTAATAGCCCATCAGCGAACTGCCGCTGCCAAGCTGGCAGAGCGCCACGGCCTCGACATCGCGCGGATCGTAATTCATGCGCCGATGATACGAGGCGGGCATGCCGCCGCCGATTTCGCAGGTCAGGTAAGGATATTTTTCCGTGCCGGCGGTGTCGCCGGCTGGGCGGCTGCCCAAGGTGTCATTGCCCACGCCGGTGTCCGTGCGCGTGTGTTTGAAGGTGAAGTTTTCCCATTTATTGCCACTCATGGCCGTGAGACCGCGTTCCCAAAAACCATCGGCATAAGCGCCGAACAGCGGCACCAATTCACCCAGCGGCACCGGCTGCTTCAGCGCCGGCCAACCGGTCTTGATGTACAGCGGCACATCAATGCCCGACTCCCTGGCCAGGTGCTTGAGCGCCAGCAGGTAATCCGGCGAGCCGCCAAATTCATTGTCCACCTGCATGCCGATCACCGGGCCGCCATCTTTCCACAGCTCGCCATGCAACTGCCCGGCGATCTGCGCGTAGAGAGTGCTGACCGCCGCGAGAAAATTCGGGTCGGTCGAGCGCGGCTTCCAATCCCGGTGTGCCACCACCCAGTCCGGCAGGCCGCCATTGCGGACTTCGCCATGGCACCACGGCCCGCAGCGGACGACCACTTTCAAACCGGTGTCGTGGCAGGTTTGCAAAAACTTCTTCAAATCACGCTGGCCGCTCCAATCCCACTGGCCGGCGATTTCCTCGTGATGAATCCAGAAAACGTAGGTGGCCACGATCTCCACGCCGCCGGCTTTCAACTTGCGCAGTTCCCCGCGCCACTCGGCCGCCGGCACGCGCGCGTAGTGCATTTCACCCATGACGGGAAACCACGGCTGGCCATCCAGCAGCAGGCTGCGGCTGTTCAAGGAAATCTCCTGGCCGGCGGGGTTCCTGGTCGTGCCAAGCTTGAAGTAGCCGGACTCGGCAGGCGGTGGAGCTTGGATGGTCGCGGTGCAGGGGCCGGCCGCGAGCGGACAAATGCCCGCCCGGCAAACCAGGATGGCAGTCAACATCAGATGCTTCATGGCGTCACGATAAGTGATTTCAGGCCACGCTGGAAGCAGGCAGTTGGCTCAACCACGAAATAGGATGGACGGATCAGCCTTGGGGATTGTTCGCTGCTTCCGCGATGTCTGCCGCGGCGGCTTCCGAGCCTTCCTGGTCAATGTGTTCGGTGGCGGCATAATGCACGCCCAGATTGTGCTGCGCGGTTTTGTTGCCCTGGCGGGCGGCCTTGATGAACCACTTGACGGCGAGGGAGGAATTTTGCGCCACGCCGCGGCCCGTCTGGTAACACAGCCCCAGATTGCATTGGGCATCCGACAATTCCTGCTCGGCGGCGGCCTCGTACCATTTCACCGCCTCGGCAAAATCCTGCGGGACCACCTGGCCGGTCTCATAAAAGACACCCAGGTTGAATTGCGCCGCCGGATAGCCGCGCTCCGCCGATTCGCGGTACCACTTGACCGCCTCGGCATAATTTTGCGGCACGCCCTGGCCGGTTTCGTAAAGCATTCCGAGATTGAACATGGCCGCCGGATCGCCTTGTTCCGCGGCCTCGCGCAACCACTTGGCCGCCTCGCCAAATTCCTGCGGCACGCCCTGGCCCATCCAGTAGCAGACGCCCAGATAACACTGCGCCACGGGATCGTTCTGGTCGGCCGCCCGGCGGAACCAGCGCACGGCTTCCTTGTGGTTCTGCTCCACCCCCTGGCCGTTTTGATAACAAACGCCCATATAGCATTGCGCCTGCGCATCGCCCTCCTGTGCGGCGGCACGCATCGCCTCGAAGGTATCCCAAGATTTACGATTCGTGGACATTTTTTGCCAGCGGCCAAAGCATAACCCTGTTTCTGCGGAAAACAAGCAGGGAATATGACGATGAACGAAACGGGGCGAGCGGAGGGGCGGAGCCCCAAAAACATTCAATCTCGAAGAAATGAACCACGGAGACACAGAGACACAGAGACGCAGAGAAGAAACATTCAACATTCAACATTCAACATCAAACGTCCAAGGGCCTCCAACTTGGGGGTCTTGTTTTAAGGTTGAGCGTTGAATGTTGAATGTCGAATGTTTGTTCCAGCCCCCCCCCGCCCGCATTTTGGCTGTCGCGTTTTGGCTTCCGCCGGAGGCCGCCGGCTGCTACAACATCGGCATGGCTCAATTGAAAATCGGTTTTCTCGGCGCGGGCAAAATGGCCACCGCGCTCGCCAAAGGTTTCCTCAACGCCAAACTGGTCAAGGCGAACCAGCTTTGCGCCGCCGATCCCTCGGCGGCGGCCCGCGGGCATTTCGCCGCGGAAACCGGCGCCAATATGTTTGCCGCCAACCTGGAAGCCGCCCAGACGGCAACGGTTCTCCTCCTTGCCACCAAGCCCGATCAGGTGGCCGCCGCCCTGGCGGAGATCGCCGGCGCCTTCGGCCCCCATCACCTGCTGATTTCCATTGCGGCCGGCGTAACCCTGGCCAAATTGGAGGCCACCTTGCCCGCCGGTGCCCGCGTCATCCGCGTGATGCCCAACACGCCCGCGCTCGTGGGAGCCGGGGCTTCGGGTTACGCATTGGGCAAAAATGCGACGCCGGACGATGGCGAACTCGCCCAAAAGCTTTTGTCCGCAGTCGGCGTGGCTATGCCGGTGAAAGAAAGCCTGCTCGACGCCGTGACCGGCTTGAGCGGCAGCGGCCCGGCGTATGTTTATCAGTTCATCGAAGCCCTGAGCGATGGCGGGGTGGCGGCGGGCCTGCCGCGCGATGTGGCCACCCGGCTGGCCGCCCAAACGGTCCTGGGTGGCGCGAAAATGGTCTTGGAAACCGGCCAGCATCCCGGCGTGTTGAAGGACCAGGTCACCAGTCCCGGCGGCACGACGATTGAAGGGGTGCATGAACTGGAAAAGGGCCGGCTCCGCGCCACCGTGATCAGCGCCGTCCGCGCCGCGGCGGACAAATCGAAGAAATTGGGGCAGACTTGACACCGGCTGCTGGCCAAAAAAAAGACCGCCCGGCGCGAGCCGGGCGGTCGTGACACTTCAACCAAGAGAACTTACTGCTGAATGAGCCGGAAGAAGCCGTTGGTGGTGACGTTGACCCAGTTGCTGCCATTCACGCTCGGACTGAATTGCAGTTGATAGCTTGAATAGGCACTGACCGGCCAATAAACGTGGACGAAACCATTCGTCGCGGGTTCGATACCCAAGACCGGTGGATAATCCAGCGCGAAGCTGCCGGTGGCGGAGACGGTGCCGGTGTTCGGCGTCACAGTCCAAGTATAATTCCCGTTGGCCAGATTGCCAGGCAACGCGAAGCTGGTGCCGATGACATCGAAACCGCGGGAATAACCTGGCCCGGTGACGGTGACGTGATACGAAGTGGCGCCCCAGATCGGAGCCCAATCCAACACCGGCGAACCGGCGTTGAGGATGGTGCCGTTGGCCGGGCCCGTGAGTTCGCCAGCCGTGAGGTTGATCGTCAGGTTGTTGTCGGCGGGCGGCAGGTCGGTGAAGATCGAGGCGATGGCATAGCCGATTTGTTGCAACTGCGCGTTGGTGCTCCCAATCAAGCCATAGACGATGGCTTGGGTGGCGGGAGTGGCCCCGGTCAGACCGGGTTCGTCGCCGATGTAATGATCCACCAAGCCTTCCGTCACCGCCGGAGCCAACTGGGTGGCCAAGTACGACGGCAGATAGAAGGGCGCTTGTTGCAGCATGGCCGCCGAGAGTCCCACCATGCCATTGGTCAGATAACCATAGGCGTAGGTCTGGAAGTCAGGAGCGCCGCCCAGATTGTAGTTAATGGCCGTGATGCGGTGACTGGTGATCACAAACTGGCCATTCGTCTGGAGGTCAATCAACCGGTAGGGACAGGGATAGGTCACCGTCGAACCGGTTTCGATATCGTAGAGGGTGTTGCCACTGAACGTGCCCATGGTGACGTCTTGGGCGTGGAAGTGGCCGGTGAAGACCAATTTCATGCCATAGCTGGCGAAGATTTGGTCCATGCTCGCGTAATTCTGCAGCACATAATCGGGGAAGAGCGTCGCCATCCCGACGAAGTGCTCCATGATGGGATGATGTTCCATGCCGATGACCACCTTGCCTTGCGCTTGCGCCCGCGCCAGCTCGTTGGTGATCCAGTTGAGCCGCTCGGGTGGCAAGGAGCCGCCGGTGGGGTCTTGACCGGGTGAGTATTGGCAGGAATCCATGCACAGAATCCACAATCCGGCCACCGGTTCCACAACATAGGCCAGCGAATTCGGGTCTTTGGCAATTGCCTGATTGTAACCGAACGGCGCGTAGATGCTGCTGAACTGCGCCGGGGTCACATTGACCGCCGGGATGGTAATGGCACCATTATAATAGTTGGCGTTCGTATTATTCACGTCATGGTTGCCGGGGACGACAAAAACCTGCACCCCGCTGGCCTGCACGCGGGCGAGCAGGTTGGACACCGCGATGTGGCTGACATATTCCCCGTCTTTGGTCTCGTCGCCGTTGACGAGCAGGATGTCGGGCTGTTGCGCAATCACGGCGTCAATCGCCGCCTTGTCAATCGCCGAGCTTTCCGCGAGCAACTTGCGGTCGCCGGCAAGATACGTTTGGAACGCCGGGCCGTCAGCCATCAACAGGCTGGGATCCATGTAATGAATGTCCGACAATGTGGCGATGCGGAGCGAGGCGAAGTCCGTGCGGCGAACCACCGGACCGGCGGCAAAGCTGCCCTGATAATTCACCACGGCCCAGACCGTGCCCGCATTGGTGTCCACGCCGTAAGTGCCGAGCGAATAGCTGCTGACATACGGACCAAACACAAACTGCGGGTTGCCACCCGTGTTCAGATTCACTGCGTTTACCCAATTGCCATTGGCGTCTTTGCCGACGAGCGCAAATGCGCCACAGGCCAATTGCGCCGCCGTCACGGCCGCGGGATTGTAGCTCAACGACAGGGCAACGGTGTCGGTCTGATTGGAGCCGATTTCGCTGGTGCCCCAGAGGGTGAG
>Ga0316217_10002335_pt1 | contig 23038 bp, 12 predicted proteins | sample 1anoAmetaG_FD_203633 | JGI IMG/M metagenome (GOLD analysis project Ga0316217, IMG submission 203633) | Freshwater microbial communities from Trout Bog Lake, Wisconsin, USA - 1anoA | ecosystem: Environmental > Aquatic > Freshwater > Lake > Hypolimnion/Profundal zone | place: USA: Wisconsin...
AAAAGCTCATTCCATGATCCTCCGAGGTCACCCTAACACCCAATAAATTTTAGTAAAGGCAATGAACGAGTTCCGATTAGTAATCCAAATCGAAGGCAGCCGCGATATAGCGAGCCAGCAAACATGGAACCCCCTGCATTCTAGCAACCTCAAGACATAAGAACTTCCTTCATCCCCTACGGCAGCAGCAAAACAACCTAAACTACAAAAGAATAGCAAGATGTGCATTTCTTCAAAAAGAACAGCAATCCTGGCTAGACTTCGAAGTAAGAGTAAAAGAAGAAGACCTGGATCAGAAAGAGTCCAACCATCCCAAACAAAGGTCTTGCTTTTTCCCTTGACAATTTTGAACTTGTGAGGAATTTGGGCACAGGCAAGTATGGTAAAGTCTTTTTGGCGAGGTAATTCTCACTGTATGTAGGGAGAAGATGACTGGCTTTGTTTGCGCACTCAAGATGATTGATAAATCTGTGCTCATTGAAGAAGAAATTGTGGAGCAGTTTATCCGAGAGGTCAAAATCCAGAAGTTTTTGAACCACCCCAACATCGTCAAGATGTACGGCCTCTTCGAAGACCAGGAGCATATCTACATCATCTTGGAAATAGCTATGGGTGGGCAACTGTTCCAGCAGTTCAAGCGGAGCTAGCCTTTGCCTGAGCAAAAGGCAGCTGGATTCATGAAGCAGATTTGCACGGCTATCGATTAGCTGCATAGCAATAGGATCATTCATCGCGATTTGAAGCCTTAAAACATTGTGTTGCATGAGGTAAGGATGTTGCGATTTAGGGAGTGATCAAGTTGTGCGATTTTGGGTGGTCAGTGCACCTGGATAATAAGATGAGGACTACTTTTTGTGGGACTCCTCTCTACGTATGCCCTTAAATCTTAAGAGGGAAGTAGTACGATGAAAAGATAGACATTTGGTCAGTGGGCATCATGATGTACGAGATGTTAGTTGGAGAAAGTCCCTTCAAAATAAACAAAGAGGAAGAGCTCATCAAAATCGTCAAAGACTAAATCTCGATTCCTTCTTACGTCTATGTGTCTAAATAGGCACGGGATTTCTTGGACAAATGCTTGCAGAAAAACCCCAATGACAGAGTTACAATAAAGGAGCTCTCTAACCACCCCTTTTTAATTAAGAATGCTTAGAAATAAAAAAGTGAGAAGAAAGAAAACTTTTGAATTTTTAGCTCATCTGCTTTACCTTTATTTAGAATTTACTTGTTTTGCAGTATTAGCTTTAAGTTTTGTTATATTTTGCTAAAAAACCTACATTTATCAGAGGCTTATTTTTTTAGGCATTCGTCCAAATTGAGTAATAACGCCTTATTTCTGCGACTAAAGTCATAAAACCAAGAACTAAAGTCAACTTAAAACACAAAAATGGGTGAACATAAAACCATGAAAAAAAGGTACGGATTTTCCTAAGCTCTTCCCAGTCAAAAAACAAACAAAAAATCAAGTTTTCAAATAAAGGGCCAAAGGGCCGAGAGACTCCACTTCTCTATTACCGAAAATGTTTGTACAAAGGCGATAAGTAGCCTGGAATCCAGAACTTTTATTTTAGCAAATAAAACTTCTAAAAACTGATATTAATTATTCATTCAGCTGACCTAAGTATTGAATTATTATGCTTTCTAACCACCAACTGAGATTCCCCCAGCGGAATAACCCTTCTGAGGCGGGCAAGAAGGTCAAAAATTATATCTACCAATACTCAGACCTTATTGGCAAAGGCAACTTCGCCAAAGTTTACAAGGGTTTCAACTTAAATACGCGTAAGTCTACCTTCACTCAGAATAAATCGTGGCTATAAAGCTGGTCTCTTTGGATGAGCTCAAATCAAAACACCTCTAAGCACTTGTCTTCTAGGAGATACGGATCCTGCAGATGATGAACCATCCCAACATCCTCAAATTCCACGAAGCCCTCCTCTCTTAAAGAAACTGCTATATCGTGACTGAGTTGTGCAACCAGGGCAGCCTTGATGACCGTATCAAAAGCCAAATCCCTTTGAAGGAGTAATAGCTAGGGAATATCATTCTTGGTCTTTACAGTGGTATGAAATATTTGAGGGAAAAGGGGGTCACTCATAGGGATATCAAACCTGCGAATGTTTTCATTAATAACGGCCAGTTGAAGATAGCTGATTTCGGACTTGCTAAGTTTTATAAGTAGCCTTTCATTCATTTAGATAGAGATTCCACGATCTTGACATTGGTTCTCCACAGTATATGTCTCCCTAAGGCATCATTCTGAATAATTACAGCGAAAAGACCGATATATGGTCACTGGGTATAACCATCTATGAACTGATACATGGCACAACGCCTTTCATCGAATGCCAATCCGAGCAAGAAATGAAATACAATATCGTTAGACCCATTCCTGAACACAGATGGCGTAAAGACATAAACCCTCCCTTAAGACAGCTCATCAACAGAATGCTGGAAATCGATGAGCTCAAAAGGCCCAATGTTTACCAGTTGGCCAACTAGCCTTACTTGAGGATGCTTATGTAGAGGCAGAAAGACATAAGCCAGCAAATTAAACTTACCGAAAGTATTTCGCTATGTAGCTTTTCAACAAACAGTCAACAGGAGTAAAGAATGAATAATTCTGTGAGTCCCACACACGTAGTCACTCAGCGCCCAGCTTCCTTCTCTAAAAGAGTGTCTCCAAATACTTAACGACCTTAAAACTAGCAGCTTTATAGTACCACCAGCTCCTAAAACTCCACACATTCAGCTCGGAACATCCACATCCACAACCAAAACTCTCTGAATGTTTCAATGAAGTATCTATCGCAAAACCATCTTGAACACCCTTAGGAGAACAGGTTTTCTTTTGCCAAACTGAATCAAAATGAGTTCAAAAATAGCTTCAGTCAAAAAAATGAACTCCAGGTTAATTTGAATCCTGTTTCAAGACCTTACAATCAGATTTCTTAGAGGGTTTCTTACTCTGAGAATGGAAAACAGCCAAGTTTTTATAGAATGCCCACTCAGCAAATGATTCCAGTGCAAACCCAAGTACATTTTATTCCTCATCTAAGACAAAAAACATCATCTTTTTAGCTAAATACTACAGAAATCGATAAAAAGCAGTATTCTCCAGCCTTAATAGTTCGATCTAAGAACTATTTCAATTGAAAAATACTTATATTGATGTTTATAGCGATATTGACCCATAAATACTCATCAAACTTGTTTTTTGAGACCCAGATGACTGCTTAACTTAAATCAGCTCTTTTTATAAGGAAGTTTGTATAGATTGCCATTATAATAATTTTATAATCAATGCGTCGGAGTGCATTCATGGATAAAAAAAGGTAGCAATCGTTTGTTAATTCTGTTCATGTCAACGAAGTGCTGCTGCCTACCTATAACGCACTGAGAGATCAGTATTTAGTCGGATTCTTCGATAATCCTGACCTTAGAAAGCATTTGAAAAAGACAGGGATACTCAAGAAAAAACGCAAAGTGAACCAAAAGATTGTAGAGGAATTCCCTTATAACGAGTTCAATTTCCCATTGACTGCTAGACCTCAGACTGAGCGCACATCACGTAAATCTATAAGCTTTTCAAAGTCAGTTCACAACAAGGAGCTGAGGCTGCCTAATCTTTAAGGCTAAGATAAGACTGCATAATATTTCAAAGAAGCAAAAAGGGTTTATAGAAGCAATAAAGATGGGGAACAGTTTTGATAATAACTCTTTAATTGTAATAAAACTGTATTTGATATTAGATGATTGATGTACTTTGGTAAATCCTTGAATAGGAAGGCAGAACTATCAAAGTTATTGCTGACCTTTCTCAACTACCTTGTAGATTTCGAGCGAAGATCAAGGATAATTATGAAAGGCTTCAAACTTAGAGAAGGTAGATTGCTTCATTTGAGAAGTTGTAGCAGATAGCCTAAACCACTAAAGAGCTGAAGAGTTACTTTGGAAAAAGTTAAACTTAGCAAAAGCTAATACGAGAGCTACTCGAGATTTATAAGCAAAAAGTGAGACAAAAAATGGAGATGCCAATTTTATACTACTACCAAATCTACAATCCACCTCTCCCAAGGGACCTCCTCTCAAATAAATTCAAAGAAATGTAAGAGGCTATCAAAATAATTTCATAGATGGTGTCAAATAAAAAAGGGACCTTCATTTGTGGTGAGGAAATTCGGGTTATCGATGTTTTACTTTATTTCGATGTTTGTAATCTTTTTTATTTTGGAAAGAACCATAGTCTCTACCCTGGAATAAAGGAATGGTTTGAATCGGTCTACAAAGTAAAGGCGATTAGAACCATAACTCATCAATGGTTCTCTATGGCAAAGCAGATTTCGAGGTCACTGCGAGCTAGAAGGCCTAAGCCGAATATATGATGACTTTTTTATTTATTCAATTGTGTTTTCAAGCTTTTAGAAAGACTTTTTTGTTTGAAAGAGCCTCGAACATTGCACATCAGTTTATGGCTTTGCTCTTTTGCAGATAACAAAGCTAAAAATGTGCTTTCTCTGAATTGGATGGATTAGATTCCTTTGAGGATTGCTGAATAAAACAGGTAGTTTCGGTTATTAAAATTCATGATCAATTCAAAAACGTCGAGAAGTAGCCGGATGATACCCAAATGAGTTGGCCTTCACTGATCGCCTCAAAGGTTGGTCTTAGTGCTCAACTGCCTTCTTCTAATTCTCAGTATTAATCAGATTTCCTTACTCCCAAATCCCTTTAATCTATTTCCCATCTTGGTAGGTCAGCCTGCCTTTGCCGTGTCTACATAAAAGTATGATTACTTCACATCGTTAGCAAATCCTCCCTCGTACATGCACCCATTTGCCCAGACATAGCGGCCATAGCCATTCTTCTTGTCGTTTTAGTAGGTTCCGATGTAGATGTCTCCATTGGATTTCGCTGATTTCCAGCTCCCTTGTCCATGTCTTGCGCCTTATACAAATTGTCCTTCGTAACAAGATCCGTTCGCCCATACGTACTTTCCTTTGCCATGGAATTTGCCATTCTTGTATTCTCCTTTGTAACGATCACCGTTTATGAAGACCTCACTGCCGAATCCCTACTTTACACTCTTAACAAAAGTTCCATAATAGTACTCCTTCTCAGAAAGTTTAAGAAACCCTTGGCCGTCCTTTTTGCCGTCTTTCCACTCCCCACTATAGATAACTTTAGTGGCTGCATCGAAATAAACTCCTCTACCGTTTTTGTTGCCATCTATCCACTGCCCATCGTAGATGTTACCATTTATCATTTTTAGGATGCCAGTGCCGTTCTTTTTACCGTTTAAAAACTGGCCGCGATAGACGTGTTTGTCAGGCATGATTTACAGTCCTTCTCCGTTCTTTTAGCCTTCTCCGGGTTAGCCTGTTTTCCATCCTCCCATATAAAATTTGCCTGAAAAATGCCATAAAACACACTCTGAAGAGTTGCTGACCGTGAAGAAGACACAATTTTTGTACTTCTTGACACAGAGCTGTCGGTCTTCTTGATCAACATTAATCCCGAAAATCTGATAAAGTTACTTCGCCAGAGCAAGCAATTCTTCCTGAGTCATTTCAGAGCTGGGATTCTTGGGTAGCTGCGGGATCTTTATATCCCTAAGATGAATTTCTGGTAGCACCTATTCCTCCTCAGGGTTGTTTTTGCGGAATTACTCTACTAACCGAGAGTAGTTGATTTTATTGCTAGATTCGTTCATGTGGTTGCCGTTTCCTACCTCAATTTTTGAGAATTTTTGGAAGCCGGTGAATTAATTCTGGGGTTAGTTCGCTTCGTTTTTGGCTTACTCAGCGATAACTCTGCTGCTTTAGACAAAATGATGAAAATCACGTTCTTTGTCATGGATTCGCTAAATGAGGCTATGTTTGTGCGCCTCTCTGAGCAAATTTGAACCTTAACGTTTGTTTGTAGACTGGAATGGGAGCTATTCAGGCTCTATGAAGACTTAATCGTCATTTGGGAGATTTTTTATTCGATGACTCATACGACGTGGGGATTTATCGACCATCGGTGATTCGATATGAGGGTTTTTTATGATTTTGCCTGCTTCTTATAGTCTTGATTTGCCCCACAAGTGTTTCTTAGTAGGCATACCTTCCAAACTATTGATAGATTCTTTCTCAACCCTCGATTCCTTTGGCTCTAAATTCTTGGAGTCCTTTTTCTCAAAATTCTTGCTTTCCTTCTTCAAAACAAAAGACTACCCCAGCTCATTATCATGCTCAATAGACTTGATCTTTTCAATCTGCATATCCCGAATGATCTTCTTCAATCTTGAGATTTACTGGCTCAGCTTTGTTTTTTAGTTCATTTCGTTTTACATTTCCTGCTTCTTAAGGATATCCTCTTGCGTGTTAATTTGAATGATTGAGCTTTGGATGCCCAATTTGGGCTGAGGTCTAGCTGCAACCACCAGCTCATTCAAAGTTTGGATGTGCTACTTAGTCTTAGGGGTTTACACCTCCTCCGTTTGTTTGAATTGGATGGGCTACTAGTACTAAATCTAGTTTATTTTGGAATCGTTCTTTTCCAATTTTTACATTTGGGATTGCTTGTGCTCGATTAAGTGAAGTTTCTAGCGTAGATAGGCAATTTGTTCGTAAAGTTTGCCGATTTCTTACTTGGTGGCTGACTCTCCGTTGTTTGAGCTTATTTCGATCTATCTCTTCTTCTTCTCAGAAAGTTTGCTATGTCTACTCCCCAGATAATCCTTTTAAGAGCGCTATTTGACAGAGCCGTTTCGGGAATGGATGATGAAAGATCTCGACTTTTTTTCACTTTGATTGTCGATTGCCTGTGGCTACTTTTTCTTGAACATCTTTGCTGCCTAGTAGCTGGGTTAGCTGAGATTTTGGACTTGTTATTCAGTTAGCTGGTTATTCTAATTTTGAAGTGGGTTGGAACTTTCTTTTAGTGATTATTCGTTTTGCTGGAAATGGGAACTATTCTTAATGCTGGTGTTTTGATATCTTATTTAGTTTATCTGAGGCTAATTATTCTGCTGTGAAGTGCGAGACCATTGAATCGATTTGTTTACCATCTAATGTTTTTACTATTTGGGTCTTTCCGCGTTTTTTCTGCTTTCCTTTTCAGTGTTTATTTATGCTTTGAGATTCTTTGCTCGTTCGATATTTTATGGTTTTTTGCCCTCTATTTGAGGTTTCTATGAATTTTTTATGCTTTTAGCCCGAGAAGATTTGCGTACGCTGATCTACTTTTCTAATAGTTTGCTACTTTTTGAGTCTTATTCTTTTTTAAGAGGAGGTTTATTTATTGCAGGCTACTAAAATTCTGACTGAGAAGGCCTCACAGACACCCTTTTATTTTAGTCAAATTGCTACAACCCCTAAACTTTTGGCTAAATCTTTTCCTTATGACTTCTTCTGCTTTTGGTCTAATCGGCAATAGCACCTCGAGCTTAATCTACTGCTTGACTCCTTTTACTTTTGGTATCATCTTGACCAGATTTAATCTTATTTTAGTGACTGCTTTTATTTTATTATAGTAGAATAGAATGGACTGACTTTTTCTATTTGGTTTCTGGGATGTATTGCTGTGTTTGAGATGTATCTACACTGTTTACTCCGAGGACATTTACTTCGTATTTGCTTTGTTGGCTTTCCTTATTTACTTAGATTTACTTCTTTTTGGATTATTCAGCTTTGATTGACTCCTTTTTAGATACTTTAGAGTTTTTAACTTCAGATTTTTCATGGAAACTACTCTTCCTTTAATCAGCGATCTCTCCTTAATGATGGCTTTTATCAGCTGCCAAAACCTATTATCCAAGCCTTTCTGATTTTTTTATTGAATGCTGTTTACGAGAGGGATCCTTTTTGGTTATTTACCTTGGGGTTTCATCATTCTTAGATGATGAGGGTTGGACAGGGATACCTTAGAGGAGATTCACATCCGATTTCAATAACTCTTTATTTTAGGAGGTTTATAAAAGTTGAGGTCTGCTTGATTTCTGTGCCGATTGGCGACTTTTCATGCTTTTTTCATATTCTTGAATTTTGTTATCCTTCTTCCCATTCCTTTCAACTTATAGGTGGTTTTGATGTAGCTATAGATTATCTTTGATAGACTGCTAGATTCTACTTTTATGAAAGCTTTTCTCCTTGCTCTAATTCCTTGCTGACTTTTTGGGAGTATTTCTAGATTTCTAGATATCCCCTGCCTCCATTTTAACATTACTCTTTTTCTAGCTTCTACCATCTTCAAGATTTTTGGGTTCCACATCTTGGCTGGGTTCTGGTTGGCTGCTTTCCTTTTGCAGACTCTGCTTCATCCCTCTCTTCATCTAGTGCCTCTCCTTTTCCATGTGTTTAATCTTCTACCTATATTTGTCCTCCTATTTTTAGAGCTCATTTTGCGCAACTTACTTCTTCGATAGCTGAAGATTCTCGTTAAACTAGGTGCCATAATAGCTTTTGTTGGACACTTTTTCTGCCTTCTCTTCCTGCAGACTGTAAAAAGAGTTGCTTAATGGATGATTATCATTTTCAAGTTTCGCCAACTTCTTCTTTTACTCCTAGATCTCAGCCTCGATGTTTTTGAGTCTCTTCATCGCCTAGGGGTCAGTGAGGAAGTACTGCCCATCGATATAGGCTGCCACCCATTACTGATGAGTTGCTGAATATTGGGGATGATTGAGTTGTGCGGATTGAGGCTCTAGGGAGTTATTAAGATTGTTTTTGTGGGAGTTAGCAAAGTTAGGTTCTTCCATCCTTTGCGCTGACTGTACAGACATCCAAATGAAACTTTCTATTAATTTTATTAATCTGCATTTTGGTTATTCAAGTTAAGATTCGCAGGTCAAATCATATAGAATTCTACTATGCACAAAGGCATAAAAAAGGGATCAAAAGGTTACAATATGTGCTTTCGCAAGAAATTAACTTTTTTGTTTCATTTGGGCACCAGAAAAGAAGGGGTCCCAAGTCAAATACAAGGTAATAAATGAAGAACTTTGAATGAGGGTTGGTTGACCTGTTCGACCAGTAAATCACGATTTATAAATGAAGTAATAAAAGTTTAAGGTGGAAAACACAAAGGGATAAAACTATGAAGTATGGAAAGAAGGGAATAGAAAAAAAATTTGAAAAAAGAGAAATATTAAAATTAAAGAAGTTTAGAAATTAAGAAGTAAAGGATTAGTTTTTGACTATTTTTAAAATATGACACACGACAAAAAATATTCATATCCCATGGTTTATTAGTTTCATTCATCCTCATATTCTCCTTTCTTTCTACTTAATAAAGTATTTATCTTAGCTTTCCCTTATATCTATTACACAATTCTTTTCCTTTCCATTTTCTTCTATATATCCACATTGCGTAGTTTATACTACTATTTTGCTTCTATCACCTACCTTCCTTAATGTTTCATTTCAATATTTCCCAATAAATCTTTTACCTTCATTCTTAAAAACATAGAGGATATAATCATGTACTTTATATCCTGCTATATAAATAGATTTACCATCATTTCTGATGCACAAGATAGCAGTTTATCTTTTTGCGCTCTTGGCTCTTCTTTCTTTCCTATAAACTAAGCAACCTTCAAGTCAACAGCCACTATCTTTTGAGGACTATCAGCTACAATATCAAAAGACTTACACTGGTAGCTAGCAGACCTATCGCAGAATGATATTTTAGAGAAACCTGAAAGCCATATAAAATCACAATGCTGACCCTTTTAAAAGCTATTAGCAGGGTATTAATAAATTTACGGATCTCACCCCAGCTGAATTCGCTCATCTTTACCTCTCGCCAATCATAAGTGAAGGTCTTCTTGATACCACTGCCTTCAAATAGAATAGAGCTGTTGTTGGAAGGGTTGGAGTATAGATTGATTGGGTAGCTGCAGGTAAAGTGCGCCCAGTTTAGGACCAAGGCCATTAGTGTGGAGCAAGTTGGGCCTTTTCTGCAATCGGCGCAATATAAAGTGCCTATATGATCAAAGGAACTCAAGACATAAACCTTTCGTAGCAGGAGCTGCTAGACTGTTCAGGAAGCTACGGCAACTTCGGCTGCAACGGAGGATATATGTCCTACTCTTTCAAATACGTCAAGGAGAAGGGAATAAGTTCAGAGAAAGATTATCCCTATACTGGGAAGAGCCAACGCTGTGCTAACACTACTCAGCCGAAATGGTCCATCGACAGCTATCGAGGTGACAGCAAAGGTTGTGATTTCCTACTTAATGCTATCACCAATGGTCCTGTTTCAGTGGCCGTCGATGCCACTAATTTCTACAGCTACAAGGAAGGAATTTTCAACAAATGCGGCAACTCTCCCAACAGTGGTGCGCTTGTCGTTGGAGTTACTGATGCCTATTGGCTGATCAAGATGTCTTTCGGGTCTAGTTTTGGAGACAAGGGGTACGTTCGTATAGCTAGTGGAAATACCTGTGCAGTCTGCGAAATTGTGTCATATCCTATCGTCTGATTTGACCATATCTAATCTTTTGAATTGAATTCATTAGTAAATAATGAAAGGTTTTTAGTAATGAAAGATTTTGGAGGGTGGGATACTGCAGTCTTGACCTAACGCAAGCCGATCAATCCTTTGATTGACCTAAATGACCTTTTTGGCAAAAAATATAATTAGTTTTTATAAAGCAAAAAATTCTTGAAGAAAACTAATCCAAATATAACATTTAATCAAGTATTCCATTTAGAACCTAGATGTTTATTCATAAAAACTCAGCAAATAAGTTAAAACAGCAAACTGAAATAGGGGTTGAAGCAAGTCATAATGGCAATCAATAGCCTTCTCTTGATCTATCAAATAAACTAAGCAAAGCATGTAAAGTTCAAAATGATATTTAATGATGATTAACATAGTTTGATCAATTCTGAAATTGTGACCTAACTATGGATAACTTAATACAAAGTTCATTCACAACTCTCTTCCTTCACAGGATAAATAAGCGGCATGTTGTGTAATTGAGATTCGCGCTCAAGCATAGCATCTATTTGCTGATCAACTCTCTCCCATTTGTCTAAAAGGCTGCTATTTTGGCCGTGTTATACATCAGGGTGTGTGAATTGGTGATAGGGGGCGTAGCACTGAAGGCAAAGAGATACGACCCTGTCTTATATTACCGAACATGTCGAACATTTAATAAGCACTCTAGCTTTGCATCCCCAACAAGTGTGAGAATTCAGAGATGTATTTGGTAAGTGATCACTATATCCATAATCCCCCTGTTCCTCAACCTTTCTCTGATTCTGACTCAACTCCTTGAACAAAAGTTAAATCTCAGGCAAGCAGTTTGACATCTGCTCATGATAGGTACCTTTCCCCATCGAAATCATAGGTGCAACCAGATTGAAGGCAAAAGGGAGTATCTCGACATATCCTAAGGCGGAGGACTCATTGACCAAATTTGCCATATTTTTGAGTAAAGATTGTTTCACGAATCTATATTTTACCAAGGCAGTTTGGAGTTCTTCAATTCTGTTATTATAACTGTTTACGTCTGTGTTTTGGAATTTGCTTTGAAAAAGTATGAAATTGGGAAATTAATTACTCAGGTTTGACGGCATACAATTTAGGCTTTAGAAGTTGCTGAATACCTATTAGAACTTTTGATTGGCTCTTCCAAGAAGTTAGTTTAGTTCATCTGTTCCTTCGATGAACAAGAAAGTATTTCTGAGCTGTTTGCTTATCTGCTTCACACACAAGCTCAAATCTTCGAATTTTTCGATATTTGACAGACAATAGTCCATTTTTACTGGAAAGCTGATGACTGTTACTTACAAAAACTCATTAGTTCTACCTAAAAGGTCGCTTTGCGCGCTTAAAATCACTATTTTGGGCTCGGCCGATTTGTTTATCCTGCGAAATTTGATTAATTTGGGCTCTATTTTCTTGAAGTTGGTTTAGGCTTTGTGATTATATAAAGATTTAAAGGCCTCTGGAGCTCCTTTTATTAAATCCAACAGCTGCTGAAGCTTATTCTCTAACAATGCTGATTTTGAGAACAAAAACCCCTTTTTTTGAGCCCTTATAAACATCTGTGCTTATTTCTTAACTTCTTTGTAAATTTAACCTTTGATCTGAAAACCTGAAGGCCTCAATAGATCCGCCTAGCAGTTCGAAGATGCTTTTTTGAGCTAGAGGCTAGACTTCAAAGCTGGCTCAGGATTGAGTTCGCCCTTATTGAGTACACTTATTTTATCGGTGGCTGTGTTTTGCATCGAATAATATTTATTAGGGAGCAGAGATTACTAAATATAAGGTCAGCAATTTCGCACTTTTATACATATGCGCTCACTGCTCACACATAATTTTTTCTCGCTTTTAGCTTGCAGCTAGCTCTCTTAGTCCAATCCAGATGAGGTATAATGATGATTGCTTGCCATGTATACTTTGATATATCACTGTGTAAGAAGATCTCTTGACACCTTTTCTCACCCTTGCCCATTAAAATTGTTATCATTCTTCTCTGCTTTAGTCTTCTCGCCATCTCAAATGATAATCTTGCTATAAATGACCAATCTAAATGCATGGCAGCGTTATGCATTCCAGCATCATCTATGTTCTCAATCAGCCCGATCAACGATTGAGAAGACTATCTTCTATCTTTTCTTAAAGCCGGTTGGCAAAGATTGCTTTATAGTAAATAGTAATTATACTGAGTCTGAGGTTCAACACCAGGCCATAACTATTCCATAGAGGACTGAGTACTGAAACTAAAAAACGGAATGTCTCAGTTGAATGAATTTTGTCTTGGTTTAGCACTTTGAGAACTAGCTGGAGATTTGAGATTACTTTTGTTACTATAATCAAAGAAGATTTTCTGAGATATTTGCCCAGAATAAGCAATTAGAGTTATCTGATTTTAGTTCAAAATTAAGTTTGAAGCAAAGTTGAAGATCAAGGTATTAGAATCTATCTTAGAAGATAGATAGTTAGCTCTTAAGGAATAATTAACGATTGGCAAGTTAAAAGTTAGGTTGAATTAATAGGCCTTTAAACTTCAAAGGATAAGAACTTCTTTCAAAACAAAGCAAGTTTACACCCAATGAAAGCCTATGAAATTGAATATAAGTAAGTGTACTGTAGTTTACAAAAAATAGGTAATTTCTACTAGCATTTGAAAGATTTAAAGGTAAGTTTCGAATTTGATTATTTATATGTTTAAATTAATAATAATTCTAAATATCAAAGTCTGCACTAAGGTAAATGATTTCAGCTCAGTTCGAGTTCCCTGAAATGAAAAAAATGCTAAAAATGAACGTAAACCGAAGAAGTTGCTTGAAACAGTTTTTGCCGCTCTTCAGTGCAAAACTAGATACAGACTTTTCGCTCTATAAAATCATAGCAAGGGTCAAAAGCAAAGGCACTTCTGTCTAAATCCTCCCTGAGATCCCACTGATAAATTCACTTAGCTAGCCTCCAAACGAACCGATAGTTATCGAAATCAAGATGTATTATGATGGCGGGTGACCTAAACTAAAATGCAGATCATTATTAAAAGGCTAGTTGGCATGATTTTATATAAAGTATTGCTTTGAGATTGTTTAAGTATAGGAAAATGTTTAATTTATATATCTGGGATTAGAGTAGCTTGGTTTGGCGTTTTGGGGCTAGAGGGTTGGAAACGTATTTAAGATGAATAGAGGGAAAATATGTTGTTTTAGCACACAATTATAGTAATCTTTGTGTCTTTTTTGGTTACTGCCATTTTTATACAAAGGTATTCGTCATCAGGCATCTTTAACACTTTTCAAAGGTAGACCTTACAAACTGAAACTGTATAACTTTGATTATTTTTCTTCTGTTCTTAACTTTCCCTTAAGCCACATTTTGGTACTTTTTGCTTACTCCTAATAAAAAAAACAAAAAATCTTTGGTTAATGACTTAAATGAGCTAAATCATTCTCTGAAAACAACAAGACCCCAAGTTACTATATCTTAATTCGTCATTTTCGCGATCTTATAAGCAACATAAACAAAGTGCTAAACAATTAGATTGTGGCTATGTTCAATCACACAACATCAGAGTGAAAGCTTCTGAATCTTCCGAGGTTGATCAAAGACTGGATCTCGCTATCTCTGGAAGGGAATGCGTAAGGCTGTCCTGAGATGAGATAATATGGGCTATGTTACTCGTTTACTATTGAACCAATGCGAGCGGAAATTAGACAACTCCTCCAAGAAAATCAGTGAAGTTCTGGTAGAGGAGGAAGGATTGTACTCCAGAGAAGACAGTGAAAGGGAATCTCTCGAAGACCTTTTCGAACCAAACCTGTTTCGTTATTCTGCGGTCTAGTTGGCTCATCTATTGATATTAATATAGATAAACAATAAATTTATCGACCTTTTTCTCCAAATTGCTACAAATCTCAACAAATTATAAGTTCAAGACTATTATTCATAACTTTTTAACTATCTTTTATGCATATTTACACCAAAACTGAAAGTACCTAAATTTCACAGATAAGCCCTTCTTAAATAAATAAAACACCGTTCAAAAATGATCGCAATAAGATTGACCTATCATTATTCAAAGGTTCAGAGTGGTTTGATTCTCTGTCAGAATGCCAGTGCTCCCGAATCCACCCTCCCCTCTCAAAGTTTCGCTGAGCTCATTCACCTAAACGATTTCAGTGGGCTCTATTTTCTCAATTATGAGTTGGGCAATTCTGTCATTCTTCCTAAATAACACAATCTTTACCTCACTTAGAAATCGGTGTCTCCGTGGTTGAAAAGTATCACACAGATTTCCCCGCGGTAGTCCTCATCAATCACTCCGGCTCCAACACTGATTGAATTCTTCCAAGCGAGGCCAGATCTTGGTGCTATTCTTCCATAGGTATTGGGTGGGCAAACCCAGCTTAGTCCTGTAGCCACTTTAGCTTTCCCTCTTGCAGGGACAGTCGTTGCTTCATTAGCGCAGATATCGTAGCCTGCGGCCAGAGGGCTTCCCTTCTTGGGGAGGATAGCTGATGGGTTGAGCTTTTTCACAAGAAGTTTGCTTAGGGCAGGTCTTTGCTTTTCTTTGACTTAGAACATTTTGGTGTTTTCCCTCCAATCAAATTATATCCAAATTGCCAAAATGTCTGAAATTAAATATGAAATAAGCCATAATTAGCAGCCTCCATATTTATAAACGCAGATTGTTTGTTAGCCCGGGATTCTCCTTTAATCCATATGTTCAATCTGAAAATAGTAGGTACGTATGTTCGATAACAGACATGTTATGTAGAAAAGATTAGTTTTATCTCTTCAAAAGTCCAACTCCCATTCTTAACACAAAACAAGAGCGAGGGAAGAAATATTAACATAATATAAGGGGGACAAACGCTATCTTATTGTAGCAAAATGTAGCTGTAAAAAGAAATAAATCAATCTTGGCTAATTGAGTCAAGAAATGTTATTATTAAAGAATTTTGTTTTATAGCAACTTTATAATATTTCATATCGTGATGGCAAGAAATTTGCTGCTAATCTAACCATACTCTTCTAGGTTCTACGACACAGTCATAAACAACCTCCATAACGCGTTCGCAAAGGAAGATATCAGTAACATTGAGATTTAGTTCAAATTTGCACTGCCCAAGTACTTTCATCTCAATTTCAATGAGAATTAGCTTAGAGATCTACCACCTGCTATTCGCAGGAAAGTTGAAGAAATGCTTCTCAGGCAATCTGAGTAGTTTCTACATAGCCTCAAAGTTCTCTCCGCCCAAAACGCGCTCTACTTAAATCCTTTGGGAAAACAAACTTATGGATTGATCTCAGGTTTTAACTAATTCCAATTCAAAAAATTTTACCACATCCGTGACCTTTTCACAAAGCTAGGGATTTACACAGAATCGACTGAATACCAAGTCCACGAACCCACGAGATAGCCAATCAACATGTACCAAGAATTGGCCAATGCAAATTTGAACTACACAATAAAGATGGTCCAGGAAAACTAAATCAGACTTGACCTTTATGTTAAAGAGTTTGCTTCGCCTCAGCTGCAGGGGAGGTATAGCTATACGGGTGCAGAGGGGTGGAAGAAGACTGTTAAGGAACCTCTATGCCAGCAGATGGATTATGCTTTTGCTGAGCACCTTTTCAGAATGGCCGTCAATAAAGAAGTAGAGATTGCTGTAGCTGATAAAGATATGGAGCAAATCGCCAAAATTTGCAAAAGTACGACCAAGGCCTTCGACATAAGGCTTAAAAGGCAAATGAGGGTGCGCAAAGGGGACATCTTTTAGTTTACCTTCAGTGAGATCTACAACATAAACGATTTGAGAGTTTGCTCAGACGTGGCCAACTTGATGGGTGAGAGTAGGGCAGTTTTCGACCGCTTCATACGCAAGCTCTTCATAAACTTCTTTTCAGTCTGCCAGAAGTAGCTCAAAACTTTAGGATTTTAGATGGAGCTGGAACTCACTAAGTAGAGCAATGAGAGGCTGAAGAATTGGTTGGCTGAGAAAAGGTATGATTAAGTAAAGCGTGAACTTGCGACTGTAATTGAGGAACTGATGGCGATATTCTATGCGGACCATACGACCAAAGTCAAAGAAATGGCTTGGATGAACCACCTGGTCCCCCGGCAAGTCATTTAGGGAAGACTCTAAAACTAATTCGGGACCCACATGCGCGAAAGGATCTACCGTCTGATGGATGAGAGTATCGAAGCTTTGCAACATGGCAGGCATAGCTCCGAAGATATGTTCAGATAATGATTGTATAGGATAATTGGCTCTTGATTTGACTGAACAACATTCATTATGGTTATTATTGAGCATTCTATTTACATAATCAGTGTCTTCAATCTTTTTTAGGGTTGTACCTTTGGTTGCTCAAAGCTAGCAACTTCTAACGCCAACATTCGACGTGTTTGTCGTCAACCCAAGATTAGAAACCGACGTGAAGCATCAACTATTTTAACTTTTCTTATGATTCTTCAACTTTTAGCATTAGTTATAGGTTTATTTGCTGCCAGTGTGACCAGATGAGACTTTTTTGATGCTGATATTGACTCCCCAGACCGATTGCCAATGAAACTTCATATGATAGGATTTACTTAATTCGAGTAAAATTAGATTCTTTGAGGTGGTAACTTCAGTAAGTTCACTTTGAGTCGTTTCTCTATTTAGGTATTCAACGTTTAGAGTAACTTTGTTTACTATTGCGATCTTTATTCAGAAACTTTTTACGTAATTCTCGACTAACTCTGACTATATTTTGCATATTTGAGCGCCAATCACCTCCAAACAGTTCCTTTCAGCTGTTTCAAAAACTAATCTTCTGTTCTGAGTAGTCTCCTTCCTCGACTGCTCATTGATAACCTTTCTTTCGTAGAGGATATTAATGAGCTACTAAACAAGCTGCCTGCCTTTAAATCTTAGTTTATTCAGCTATTCAAAAAGATCATCTAAATTGAGTAAAGCATTGATGATTTGGTGTTGTTGCATCTTATTAGAATTAGTATATAATTATAGATCATAAACAGGTTATTCTTGTTTATATTTCATGTTTGACTCATTTGAAGCAATCCAAAGCTTTAAATACTGTCTTGTGAGTTCTCTGCTGTTTTAAATCTTATTGAACAGTTATTTTTCAACTAAGAAGGAAATATACTCCTTTTTTGGGATTTTGGCATCAAAAGTAAAAAAACTGAACTTAGAATGCCAAAAGCTGCGTTTGATAGCCCATTCAGTAATTTGTCGGTTCAGAATATTAGTTATAATAAGCTGAATTATGTCGTTTTCGGTCAAGCAATTTAGATAAGCCCTGCAATAATCCAGCAAACTGGCGCAAAAGCTCTAAAAATTTCTACAAGACTGCCGCAAACTGAAGGTGTATTAATGTGCTGAATCAGAGAAATCATGTACTTCTTCATTGAAGAACTATACAAAATCCTCAACTAAAAAGAACCGCCGATAATCAAAGTGAATGCTCTGTTCGCTTCGCAAATGTTGCTGCAGACCTGTTAGTACCCAGTCATTTAAATGGCTTAGGCTTTTCTTTTGCCGCTCTGGCAAGAGATTGCACTTTATCAGTCTGATAAGAGGAACTATGCCAAGACTTCACAGTATTTCAAGGATAAGGGCTATCCTGGCTCCATACCTAATCTTGACCATTTGAGTCATAATTATGTGACGGTAGCTACTAAGTTGGTTTTCCAAGGGGCGGCCATCAAAGATAGCTACTATTTCTATACAGATAAACTGTCTATGCCTTCAGCCTTCAAAGCTTTGGCAAAAAAGCTTACAGCCAAAAAAGTCGACGTAGACGAATTCGAGTCGGATTGGAGCCAAAAATACGAAAAAAACCTAATAAAATTCAGCACAAACCAATAATACGAAAGCGCATATCTTAACCTTTTCAAGTCAAAAGTCTAAAGATACCTGGTGTAAGGTGGTAAGGCAAGGTAAACTTTAGATTTTAGAAAACTGATGAAGAATGGTGATAGCTGGCTTACTTCAGAACTGCTGGGGTGTCTCAATTAGTCACTTGAGGATGATAACTTTTCAGTGAGGAGGTTGGCAATAGGGTTGCTGAATGAAATGTTTGTGAGTGGGGATATCGAAGCCATTATGATTTTGAATGAAGGTGAGGCGGTTGAGAGAATATGCGAGAGGATTATGGAAATCAAGGGCAATTCAGATATCAGCCGAGGGGCGCAGATTTACCCCGAGATTGTGGGCCAGCTTGAAGCAAAGAAGAACTTCTATATCGAATTTTTAAGGTGCATCTAACTATGGGCAAAACTAGTCGAAAGAGCGATTTATCTCAACCTGGAAGAAGATTCAAGAATATTCAAGCTATACAAAAAGTTGAAGTAGAAAAATTTCATCTTCCCCTCAAATGACCTATTGACTCGCTTCAAGAAAGACTTCGATGAAAACATGAAGAGAAACGAAGAGCGCAACAATTATATGATACAAACTCTAAACGAAGTCGAATCTTAAAGAAACCGCTCTATCGCCAGCAATCGCATTTCGAAGTATTCTCCCAAGATATCGCTGATAAGAGAAATGAGGTAGTCTACTATTTTGAGTCTGCCTTAGATTGAGAAACTTATTGAAGAGACAGAAAATACGATAGCGGGGTTGGCTTTGCAAGAAAGGGATATTACCAAAAATATGAAGGCTTTAAAGTACTTTTCAGATGAGTTTTAGAAGAAATTCGAACTTATTGAGGAATCAGTTTCATAATCAAGGCTCTAAAATATGTACTTTAGAGGGTTAAAATGCTTATAAAAGATTGAAGAGATTAATCCATATTACGAAGAGTATAAAAATGGGAGGTTGGATTTCAAAAAATTTGGCGATGCTGTAACCCAAAAATGCTCACAAATCGACAAATCCAAGGCAAAAGTAAGTGACATACTTTCGAAACTAAGCAAATCCAAAGATCTCTCAAGAATGAGCAAATCAAAGGACATAATGTCTCGTTCTCGTTCAAAACTCTAGCTCTCACACAGTCTACACACAATCAAACCTAGAGAGCCAGAGCATAAGCCTGACTTTATTTTATAGAAGTCAGCCAACGCAGAAAGAGATAACATCAACCAAACAAAAACTATCACTAACTTGTCTAATCTTGAAGAGGACCCCAACTCTTATATGAACAAAATGAAGTCCTATTACTCCAAACACTCCAAGAGATAAGAAATTAAGAGCAAATAAAATAGTAAATTATCTGCAAAAAAGGGACAGTCGATCGTTTCCCAATCTTCTTAGAGCAATTCGCAAAAAAATGTTGGTAGATAAAAGAATTAGACCGCAAAATTTATCATCCATAATGATTATGAGTTAAATTTGAACATACCGAAGCAGTAGTTACTGAAACCTGAGCCAAGTAAGCACTCCAGCGGAGATAACAGCAAAAATGAAAGCAAAAGCTCGAAAAAAGAAAGCAGATACGGCAAAAACTAAAGCAAAATGAGTAATAATGGCTCTATGGTGCCTTCAGGCCATTTTAATGAGCATAAACCAAAAGAATAGTTCTCTTAAGGGTCGGATTGGTCTTAGTCTTCTTCCCAATAAAAGTTGAAATAGCAGCCAAGCATCAAATAGAGTAAAGAGAAGTCAAGTTTTCGTGAGATCTTTGCTAAAAACCCCTCCAAAAATCCAAATATCGGTGATAAAACTGCCAAATCTCGTGAGGTTTTTTCGGATAGTTCTTTCTCTCATTACGACTAGTAAAACTAAGAAATCAGGTAGGCCATAGACAAAACGTAAAACCCGGATTTCAAGATGCTGTTCAAGGACAAAGAAGCTGAGCAGAAGTCCAAGATGTCAAAAACCCCCCAATCTCAAGACCACTACATGGCAGTTTTGTAAAGTTTGAGTCACAAATCAATAGAGGGTCACTAGCGTGATACTTCTCGCTTTTCGAAGGACAAGTCAGCCTCACAGCTGCCGCCTAAAAGCAATTTCGACACCTCAAGCAGATTCGACAATCAGAAGCCCAACAATAACGCAGTTTATACCTCAAAATTTAGAAATTAGTTGATACTTGAGAATGATTACGAGGTAGAGGTACAGAAGAAGGCGGAGGGGAATCGAAAGAGTACAAGGAATAGTCGAATTATTGAGCGGATAGACAAAAGTAGCAGCCTGATCAGCAAAAGTGGCTCTAAACTTTCCCAGAGCAAATCCAGCTCCAATTTTTATCAAAAGAAGTCACAAGAGATGGCCAAAAGTTCAAACTAAGAGAACTCCATGCATCCATATTACTAGCAGCATCTGCCAACCAAAGTGATTGACCCAAATTACAACTCACCAGAGCTTAAAAGGAGATAGGGCTAGTCCAAATCTAAACTGATTTAGCGTGGCTCCAAGCTGCGAGAAAGCAACTCTTCACCTCAAAACCAAGCTAAATTCCAGAGAGCAGAAAACTAGTACTTTTAGAGGTCGGATTCGGAGATTAAAAAGGAGCCCATTATAAATGTGGTCAGTTCTTCAGGTCTCTAGATAATCAAATCCTAAAAGCTCAAAGAAATCGAAGCATTGTAAGCCAAAATACAGAGGCTGAAATCAGAGGAGAGAAAGCTGCAGTTCGTCAGAAGCGAATGGCAGAGTCCAACCCGACCTCAAACTTTGCGAACAGCCATCAGCCCACGTTTTAGAAACAACGTCTCCGACTACACTCACTCCTTCGAATCATTCAAGCGAATCGAGGACGAAACAAACGACAGACGTCGTTAGCTATACCTACAGCAGCACAAAGGTCAATAGATGAACTTCGATATGATCGATCTGTTCAAACCCCCATAAGGGCGGCTCATCTACAAAAGACTCTACAAGCGAGAGTTGGCCCAGCTCAACATAAGGTAGAGGAGGAAGATACTCAAGAACAAAGATCTGGTATTCCGCAACTAAGATATTGAGGTTGGGCTCATGATACACAAGGAGCAGAAGGAGCTCAAGATTGTGTATTATGTCACTTCCAATATCTACCTTCGCACCTTTTTGTTCAAAATTTAGGTCTCTCCCAAAATAGCTATACATATGATACCTGCCACGCTTTCCAATCTATAGCCTAGAAAACAGTACAGAATCTACCTTTTCGCAGAAATACTCTAATTTCCCTACAAAATGCCGGTGATGTAATTCAAATACCACCCTTAGCTGCTGTCTCTCTAGTAAAACCTCTTCCTTTCCAATGAGTCAAACTACTTCACATCTATCGTCCCTTTCTTCTTCACTAAATTCCTCACCTTCTACGCGGTGACTGCCCAGCAGATGGCTGGCGAGTGGTCGTTTGCTGATGCCTTGAGGAGTGAGGAGACTCTTTACAGCAGAAAGGTTTTGCCGAAGCACTTTTACATACTGCAGTACTTCCCCGAGCTGCTGAATTTGGAGAGTAAGGAGTATGAATCTGTGTACGCTATGTAGTGCCAGTACGGCAGCACCCGTTTTCTGGTGCGGGTAGTGCTGAAAATAAACAAATTTATGTATGTTCAAGGGCTGCTCACTAGCTATAAAGATCGGCAGAATAGCGAGAAGCTGATGGAGTTTGCGATCTGCTGCATTTGTTCGCTGTTCTAACGGTCCAGCACCAGCCAGCCATGATCATTGTTGCCTCGACTGCAAATTGCACTATTACTATCACCCGGTTGCCTTTATCGGCGATATCTAAATATGCTCCTGAAACAGCCTAGCACAATAACCTCCTAAATTATATAAGAATAATCACAGCCATAGCCATATAACCAGTTATCTAACGAGTTGAGATGGTAGGAGTGGATGTAGTCAGGGCGATGGCTTGTTTCTAAGTTTGTTATTATTTTGAAAGTATAGCTTCTAAATGGGCAGTGCACCTGCTACCGCCCCACTCACCCCACTCCAACCCCACCAGCACCACCAGCACCAGCAGCTCCTCTCCGTCCCCCACTAGCACATGCAGCAGACAATCCATAGGTGCATCGGTGCGCTCCTGTGGCAGGATAGGGATCGGCCTCACCTCATCGGCAGGGGCACGGCCGTCCTTATCTCCCCCAACCTTATACTCACCTGCGCTCACAGCATATACCGAAGGAAGGAGGGCAGGACCCACTTCGAGTTCAGGTTCTACCCAGCCCAATGCGGACCCCTCACCACTCCCTACAAAATAACCAACTACTGCTTCCCCGAACCCTACAAGCACTCCGGCAAACATACCTCAATCCAATACGACTACGCTCTGATGCTGCTCTAATCGAGTGTCCCCTACCACGACTTCCTCCCCCTCAGCGGCAGTTTCAGCGACCTGCATGCCACCCTGGCTATCTATGGGTATCCTGCGTCCAAGTACACGCAGGAGGGGAAGGAGGAGTCGGTTGAGTCTGTGCAGCAGTGGGGACTCACCAAATCTGAGTGTGTGAGGAGTGTGGAGGCGGAGCGGTGCGAGTTGGCGTATGAGCTGCAGACGGTGAGCGGGCAAAGCGGGGCACCCATAGTGTAGATAATGGGGGCGAGGATGAGCGTGGTGGGTGTGCACAAGGGCGTGCATCGCAAGAGCGGGCTCAGCTTCGGCTGCCTCCTCAACTCTGCAACCATCGATCTGCTTC
>Ga0316217_10002336_pt1 | contig 23036 bp, 26 predicted proteins | sample 1anoAmetaG_FD_203633 | JGI IMG/M metagenome (GOLD analysis project Ga0316217, IMG submission 203633) | Freshwater microbial communities from Trout Bog Lake, Wisconsin, USA - 1anoA | ecosystem: Environmental > Aquatic > Freshwater > Lake > Hypolimnion/Profundal zone | place: USA: Wisconsin...
AAACAGTTCCCTCGCGTCGCAACGCGATACGATAAACTTCTTGCCAATTTCATGGGCTTCGTCAAAAGCGCTGCCATCGCTCTCTGGATCAAATAGTTAAATCGTTACTATAGCCTTAGGCCGTAGTGACAATTTAACACTGTAGGGATTCCCAAAAGGTCGCAAATCAGATTCAACGCTGATTTTTGAGAGATCAGCGATGAGTTGCGATAGCCTTCGGGATGATCAATGGGAGCGTTTGCGGGATTTTGTGCCGGGTGGTCGCAAGGGCAAGCGCGGCCCACGTTCGAATAACCGCTTGTTTTTTGACGCTCTTTTATGGCTTGCCCGATTAGGTGGCCGCTGGCGTGATCTGCCGGAGCGGTTTGGCGACTTCCAAACGATCAAAAGGCGATACTATCGCTGGATCGAGCAAGGTGTTTTTGATGTTATCTTCCAGAACCTTGGCGAAACCGCTGATCTGGAATGGCTGATGATTGATTCCACGATTGTTCGTGCCCATCAGCACGCTGCCGGAGCGCGGCGCAAAAAAGGGGGCCTGATGCCCAAGGTCTTGGGCGCTCGCGCGGAGGATTGAGCACCAAAATACATGCGGCAACCGATGCGCTCGGCATGCCGCTCAACCTAATCGGAACCCCTGGTCAAAGGAATAACATCACGCAAGCCCATGACCTGATCGAGGGGCTTGATGCACATGCCCTACTTGCTGACAAGGCCTATGATGCCGATCATCTCATTGAAAAGGCCGAACAAAACAATACAGATATTGTCATTCCATCCAAACGGAACCGCAAAATCCAGCGCCTATACGATGAGGATCTTTACAAGGAGCGGAACATCATCGAGCGGTTCTTCAACAAGCTCAAACAGTTCAGACGGATTGCAACAAGATACGACAAACTCCTCGCTAATTTTATGGGATTTGTCAAAATCGCAGCTATCGCAATCTAGCTCAAATAGTTAAATCGTCACTACGGCCTAGCCCTCGGCAAAAATATCGTGAGCAATCCAACCACGGGCAAGAAAGCCACCACATGATATACAAAATCAATGCTCGTTCGATCCGCAAGCGCACCCAATAGAGCGGCGCCCAAGCCGCCCATGCCGAAGGCGAAACCGAAAAATAAACCGGATACGGCACCGACTTTCGTAGGCACTAATTCCTGTGCAAACACCACGATAGCGGGAAAAGCGGATGATAAAACGAGCCCTATGACAATGCTTAATCCGATGGTCCACTGTAGATTGGCATAGGGCAACAGCAGCGTGAAGGGCAGCACACCGAGCACGGAAAACCAAATCACAGTACGACGACCAAAGCGATCACCGATAGGACCGCCTATAATCGTGCCCGTTGCAACCGCTCCGAGATACACAAAGAGATAGATTTGTGCATCGCGAACTGAAATGCCGAATGTGTCGATGAGATAAAACGTATAATAATTCGATAGGCTCGCCATATAGAGAAATTTCGAGAAGACGAGCAGCGAAAGAATGATCAAGGATAGCCCGACTTTGGCGTGGGGATAGCGAATATAGGGCTGGCTTTGCGCCCGCGCCGCCATCGCCTTTCGTTTTGCATTATACCAGAAACTGACGCGGGTTAGCAGCATAATACCCGCCAAGGCAACGAGCGCGAACCACGCCACAGCGCCCTGCCCGCCGGGTAGGATGATGAAGGCTGCAACCAGCGGACCAGCCGCCGATCCGATATTCCCGCCGACCTGGAAGAGCGATTGCGCCATACCGTGCCGCCCGCCAGATGCCATACGCGCGACGCGCGAAGATTCAGGGTGGAAAATAGACGAGCCAATGCCGATGAAGCCAACGGCCAAGAGAATGACGGGAAAGCTCGTTGCAACCGAGAGCACCAATAGACCCGTTAGCGTAAATACCATTCCAATCGGCAACGAAAAAGGCTGACCTTTACGATCCGTGATAAAACCAACAATCGGTTGGAGGATCGAGGCCGTCCCCTGCCATGTCAGTGTGATCAACCCGATTTGCGCAAAGCTAAGCCCATAAGATTGCTTGAGGATCGGATAGATTGACGGCACCAAGGATTGAATCATATCGTTGAGCAGGTGGCCGATCGAAATAGCGATAAGGATCTGAAAAACAGTAGTTTGGGTATTGGGCCGGGATTCTCCAGCCGTTCCGCTCGCCGTTGTCATGCCATTCTCCCGCTTTTGCCATAGTTAATTCTTATGCCAATTTACTCCCTTTGGCGACGTATGTTTGCGCAAAGCTCCGTTGCACCCGCATCTGTCTGATCGCCACAAAAGACGAATGACCCTTAAAAAAAACGTCGCATACATACTGGCGATGACGGCCTTCTCCTGCTAGCCTGCTTATCGATAGTTCCCCTCACGGGGATTAAAAGGGAACACGGTGAGGGGGTAATCCCGAGGCCGTGACTGCCCCCGCAACTGTGAGCGGCGAGCGCTCTGCCAGAATACGCCACTGGGGTTTCCCCGGGAAGGTTGGCAGGACGCAGAGACCCGCGAAGTCAGGAGACCTGCTATCGCCCGCGCGGCTTGGCCTTTTCAGGCCTTGTCGCATTGTGACGATCAAGGACCATGCGAGGGTGTCATGTCCGGTTTTCTTGCCGCGGCCTTTGGGCGGCGCGATCTTGAGTTTCGTCAAAGGCTTTTAGGCCTTTTCCTGTCGTTGATCGGGGCCAATATCATCGTCTGGGTTTGGGCGTTGATTGTCTTGCGCGATCATCCTGTGCTGCTTGGTACGGCCCTTTTGGCCTATACGTTTGGTCTGCGCCACGCGGTGGATGCCGACCATATCGCGGCCATCGACAATGCAACGCGCAAACTCATGCAACAGGGAGAGCGCCCTATCGCCATTGGGTTGTTCTTTTCGCTGGGCCATTCGTCGATTGTGATTGTCATGTCCGTTTTGGTAGGCTTTACGGCTTCCAATCTCGGACAAGCGGTGCCAGAATTAAAGCAGATCGGCGGCGTGATCGGCACGCTTGCATCGGCGAGCTTTTTATTTTTTCTGGCGCTTTTCAATCTCATGCTTTTCCGCTCCGTGTACCGTACCTTCAAGAAAGTGCGGGCTGGCGGAAAAATTGCTGAAACGGAAATGGATGTGTTGCTGAATGGTACAGGGTTTTTGACACGGGCTTTCCGCAAACTCTTTCAAATGGTTTCCAAAAGCTGGCATTTGTTTCCCATTGGCTTTCTGTTTGGGTTGGGGTTTGATACGGCGACCGAAGTCGCGCTGTTTGGCATCTCAGCCGCGCAAGCGACCAATGGTATGTCGTTGAGTACGATTTTGGTGTTTCCAGCTTTGTTTACGGCTGCCATGTCATTGGTCGATACGACCGATGGTATATTGATGATCGGGGCCTATGGCTGGGCGTATCAGCGTCCCGTTCGGAAATTGTTTTATAATCTCACCATAACCGCCATTTCGATTATCGTTGCACTCTTGGTGGGTGGTATCGAGACGTTGGGTCTCATCGGCGACAAACTTGGATTTGAGGGCCAATTTTGGGATATGATTGCAGCGCTTGATGATAATTTCGGCCTGCTGGGTTATGTCATTATTGGCGTGTTTGTCGCAAGCTGGATTGCCTCGATGCTTGTTTATCGTTTGAAGGGATATGCGGCGCTTGACGTTCGCGCTGCGACGGCGGATGAGAGGTAGCTATCCTGTTTTAACCTCCATCATCTGAACCGACCAATGGATATTCCCCTCCCAGCCAGAGCAGATAAGCCAGCTAGCGCGGGCGCAGGTTATCTGGCCGCTTTCGGTACCGTTGCCATCTGGGCGGGTTTTCTTGTCATCTCGCGTCTTGGCGGCAAAACGGCCTTGACGGGCTGGGATATTGCGGCGCTTCGCTTAGGGGTTGGCTCGGCATTATTGCTGCCCTTTTCGTGGGGCTTGGGATGGTCTGTCTGGCGCGATCTGAAGCTGTGGACCTTGGCGCTATCGGGCGGCGCGATTTTCCTGGTGCTGATTTATAGTGGGCTTAAACTTTCGCCCGCGGCCCATGGCGGAATTTTGATGCCCGGTATGCAGCCTTTTCTGGTTACCCTTTGGGCGTGGCCGATTTTAAAGACCCGCCCACCAAAGCAGCGGCTTATCGCTTTGCTCCCCATTGCTTTAGGAGTCCTTTGCGTCGCCATGCCGACGATCACGGTGCTTCATCCCGATCTATCAACGCTGACGGGGGACGCGCTTTTGTTATCGGCCTCAACGGTTTGGGCGCTTTACAGCGTGCTCGCGAAAAAATGGAGTTACGATCCTTGGCTGCTCACCCGCTTTCTCGCGGTGGCATCAGCACTCGTCTATTTGCCCGTTTATCTCTTGTTTTTGCCGAAGGGCATAGATCAGGTATCTTATGGCATGTTGGCCTTGCAGGGCCTTTATCAAGGCATTGGACCCACGATCTTGGCGATGCTCCTTTTTCTCCGCGCCGTTGAGCTTTTGGGTGCGGAGCGGACGGGGGCGCTGATCTCGCTAGTTCCGATTATCGCGGGCCTTGCGGCTGTCCCCCTGCTCGACGAGCCATTAAGTGGCTGGCTGATTGCCGGGTTGGCGTTCGTCTCAATGGGGGCCTTCATGGCGGCGCGCCCGATCCGCGCGTGATGGCTCTAACCATTGATCTCAACGGCGAACACGCATACTGACACGAATAGACACCCTTTATGTAACCTTAAGAAGGATCGGCCCCTATGTCCGATATATGCACTGGCGGAATTGATACTGGATTTGCGCAGTTAAACTTTGCGCAGGCCGCTATTTTAGGGGTTGTTCAGGGGATTACCGAGCTTCTGCCGATTTCATCGACGGCGCATATGCGGCTTGTGCCGCTTTTATCGGGCTGGCCGGACCCCGGCTCGGCCTTTTCCGCTGCAATGCAGCTTGCAGCCCTTTTTGCGGTCGTGACCTATTTTCGGCGTGATATCATCGCGTTGACCACCGGCTCTTTATCAGCGATTGGACGCGGTAATTTTCAAAATCAATCGCTACGATTGGTGATTGGTATCCTTTTAGCAACGATCCCCATCGGCCTTGCCGGAATTGCGCTTTCTTCTTGGCTGAATGCATGTGGCACGTCGTTGCGCGCGCCCTGGGTGATTGGTGCGGCGTCGCTCACCATGGCCGTCCTTCTGGCGATTACCGAACTGGTGAGCAAGCATCGCCGAATATCATCAAACGCGACGATTACGGATTGCGTGCTTATTGGGATTGCGCAAGTAGGCGCGCTTATCCCGGGCGTATCGCGCTCGGGCTCAACCTTAACGGCGGGCCTCTTGCTGGGCTTTAAGCGCGAAGATGCCGCGCGGCTATCGTTTCTCATTGGGCTGCCAGCAATAACGCTTGCCGGTTTAAAAGAAGTGTGGGTACTTTCCCATGCCGGACTGAGCGTTCAAGCGTGGGAGATTTTAGGCGTCGGCCTCGTCACAGGATCGCTATCGGCTTTTGTGGCCGTTTGGGGACTCTTGCGCTTTTTCGAGCGCATGTCGGCTTGGCCATTTGTTATCTATAGAGCCGCCATGGGCATTTTGCTTTTGTCCATGGCCGCCTGATCAAGCGTTTAGCCCTTTTTACCCGACAGGGTTTTGATATAGGCATAAATATTCTGGAGATCCGTATCCTCCGGCACTTTGCCTTTCGGGTCTGTAAGGCCTACTTTACCGAAGAGCGGCATCGGCTGTTTTAACCTGTGCCCCTCATCGTCTTTGCCATCGAGAACAGCATTCTTGAACACCGAAAATTCTCATTTGCTTGCATCACCGACCAGTTTTTTACCGATCCCGCCCTGACCATTGGCACCGTGGCATTTCTGGCAATTAGCAACGTAAAGCGCCTTTCCTGCATCAAGGTCTTCGGCACGGGCATTGGCTGTTAGTCCGCCAAGCAGAGCAATTACGGCTAGTACAGCATATTTCATAACGTCCTCCTTAAAAGCGGCCTCGCCTCGTGGGATGGTTGTCATCGCGCTTTGGGAGACAATACGGGCAGCTCTAGGCTGACGATAATCTCGCTTGAGCCATTATCATTGACCATATCAATATTGACTATGGAAGGCTGCGTTCTAAAAAATCAGCGTAATCGCCTATATCTAAAAGATTGTAACGGATCAAAATACGAGTAAAGTATTGGGCGTAACGGCAAAGCCGAAACATCTCCACATGAAGTGCGGGATGAAACTGAGCGTTGAGGGAGGAAGTCTTGAAGAAAATGTCAACCAGCCTACGGGCTATCATGATCACCACGATGTTAAGCGCAACGGTCTTTACCTCCGGCGCGCAAGCCGCCGATAAAATCCGCATCATGGTGGGTGGGTTAGAAAAACAGATTTACCTCCCCTTCATGCTAACCCAGCGCCTTGGTTATTTCACTGAACAGGGCCTCGATGTCGAGCTGTTGACAGAGCCATCTGGCGTTGATGCCGAAGACGAAATGTTGGCAGGTGCCGTACAAGGCGTTGGCGGTTTTTATGATCATTGCGTTGATTTGCAATCGAAAGGTAAATTTGCGCAATCTGTCGTGCAAATCAATGGTTCGCCGGGCGAGGTGGAGCTTGTTTCAACCAAGCATCCAGAAATCAAATCACCCGCCGATTTCAAAGATAAGAGCTTAGGCGTAACCGGGCTTGGCTCATCAACGAATTTCTTGACGCAATATCTTGCGGTTAAGAATGGCGTGAAACTCGGCGAGTTTTCGTCTGTTGCGGTCGGTGCAGGCGATACGTTTATCGCAGCGATGCAACAAGACAAGATTCAAGCCGGCATGACGACTGAGCCCACGATTTCGCGTTTGCTTAAAACGGGCGAAGCCAAAGTCTTGGTTGATTTGCGCTCGAATGCGGACACACAAGTAGCACTTGGCGGACCTTATCCGGCGACATCGCTTTACATGACGGCCGACTATGTTGAAAAGCACAAAGACGAGGTGCAAAAACTCGTCAATGCGATTGTCAAAACACTGCGTTATATCGACACGCATAGTGCGGGCGAAATCGCCGATCAGATGCCGAAGGAATATCTCGTTGGTGATCGCGATGGGTATGTCAAAGCGCTTGAGAGTGGCAAGGGCATGTACACCAAAGATGGTATTATGCCAGAAGGTGGACCTGAAACCGTATTAGCGGTGCTCTCGGGCTTCTCAAAAAATGTTAAGGGCAAGACCATCGACTTGTCTAAAACCTATACGACAGAATTCGCCAAAGCAGCGAAGTAATCATCGACGCGCTGATGGCCTACGCTGTCAGCGCGTTTTAAAGGGCTTTAGCCATATAAGGAAACCGATGAGCGCTGCGTCCCTACCCGAAGCCTCTCCTGCGATTGAGCTTATCAATGTCAATCGGCGTTTTTTAAGCCCCGATGGCAAGTCGTTTGCGACGTTGAACCATTTTAATTTGAGTGTCGCGCGTGGTGAGTTTGTGGCCCTTGTCGGCCCGACGGGATGCGGGAAATCAACGACGCTCAATTTGATTACGGGACTTGGCAAACCATCGAGCGGCGAAGTGCGCGTGATGGGCCAACCGGTGAGTGGGATTGATCCAAGAATAGGCTTTGTGTTTCAAGCGGACGCGTTATTTCCCTGGCGATCCGTGATTGATAATGTGGTTGCAGGCCCGCTGTTTCGAGGACACCGTAAATCGGATGCCTATGCCGCCGGGCGGGACTGGTTGAAACGCGTTGGCTTGGGCAAGTTTGAAAACCATTTTCCGCATCAATTATCAGGCGGTATGCGCAAGCGCGTGGCACTGGCGCAGACCTTTATCAATGGCCCTGAGATTCTTTTGATGGATGAGCCCTTCTCGGCCTTAGACGCGCAAACGCGGGTGTTGATGCATGAGGAATTGCTAAAGCTCTGGTCAACCACCAAAGCCGCCGTTATTTTCGTTACCCATGATTTAGAAGAAGCGATTGCGCTGGCTGATAAAGTCTATGTCTTGACCGCACGACCCGCGACGGTGAAGGCCATACATATGATTGATATTTCACGGCCCCGTGTGCTGGCTGATATCCGCTATCAACCGCATTTTATCGACATCTCAAAACGCATCTGGCACGATTTGCGAGAAGAAGTTCAATTTGGTGCCGAAGCAACCGAGGCGGCATAAGGCAATCAATCATGAGCACGATTGAAATTGGTAAAAATGGTGCAATTCTTTATTCGCCCGGCACATCGGATGCCGAGATCGAAGCTGCGGCGGTGGCGGCAGCCATACGGCATCGCCGTCTCGTCATTGCTTGGCGCTTGGGTATTTTGGCGCTGCTGCTTGGCACATGGGAAGTGTTTGCCCGCACGGGTATTATCGATTCCTTTTTCTATTCCTACCCTTCGGCCATTGCTCTGAGGCTTTATGAACTCATCCTTGAAGGGACGGATGAGGCCCCTCTCTGGTACCATCTTTATATCACGATGGAAGAGGCGCTGATTGGTTTTCTGTTTGGCTCTGTATTTGGCGTCTTGTTGGGCGTTGCGTTGGGACGCAACAAAATGGCGTCCGATGTGTTGTCCGTCTATATCAAGGTTTTAAACGCCATTCCGCGCGTTGTTCTGGCTCCTATTTTTATTTTGCTTTTTGGCTTTGGCTTATGGTCAAAAGTGGCGCTTTCTTTTGTCATGGTATTCTTTGTCGTGTTCTCCAATGCCTTTCAAGGCGTGCGCGAAGCGGACCGGGCGATGATTGCGAATGCGCAAATTCTGGGCGCGTCGAAATGGGCGCTGACCAGTGACGTGATTATCCCCTCCGCGATGAGCTGGATTTTCGCGAGCCTGCATATCAGCTTCGGATTTGCGATTGTGGGTGCGATTGTAGGTGAATTTATTGGCTCGCGTTACGGCATCGGCTTTATCATTCAAACCGCGCGTGGGGTGCATGATACGGCGGAAATGTATGCGGCGATTGTGATTATCGTCATCGTCGTTTTAGGGGCCGAATGGATAATGACCCGCATTGAAGAGCGCTTGGCCCGCTGGCGACCGCCCGCGCTCAATGACAGCAATGGGTAGAAGCCATATCGATCAGGATATTTTCCATGGCCTTGATCTGACAGGATTATGCCCTATGAGCCGCCAATCCGTGCAAGATTTTCTTTCGGCTTACGCGCCCGATATTGCCATTATTGATACATCGGAAAGCTCCGCAACAGTTGCTGAAGCCGCAGCAGCCCATGGCGTTGAACCCGCTCAAATTGCTAAAACGCTTGGATTATGGCTCGGTGATGCGGTTATTCTGGTCGTGATGAGTGGCAGCGCACGTATCGATAATCAGAAATACCGGACCCGTTTCGGCCAAAAGGCCCGCATGTTGAACGCCGAGGAAATCGTGAAAGAAACAGGCCATCCGGTGGGCGGCGTTTGTCCGTTTGGGCTTCCCCGGCCTTTACGGGTGTTTGCCGATGTTTCGTTGCAGGGTTTCCCCGTCATTATTCCGGCAGCGGGTGGCGTGCAATGCGCGCTTAAACTATCCCCGCAGCGCATGGTTGATCTTGCCAAGGCTGAATGGGTTGACGTGGCGCAATAGCGCGCGGCACGTCATGGTGATAGCGATTGATCTGCTCACCCAGCGAAATACTATCGAGGTTTGGATTTGGCCACTCTCGCGCTTTTTCAATTGGAGCCTTATTGTTCGCGGGAATGCGGAGCCGGTATCCTTAGCGCGCTATCAAAAACGCATAATATTGAGCTAATCACACGACACGACCTCACATTAGACCATTTATCGCGCTTCGATATGCTGATTATGCCGGGTGGCCAAGGCGACGCGAATGATTTTCAGCAGCTTCTGAAAACCAGAAAACCCGTCCTTCACTCCTATCTCGATCAGGGCGGTGCTTATCTCGGCATTTGCATGGGTGCCTATTGGGCCGATAGCCGATATTTTGATCTCATCGGCGAGACACGATGCATCCAATATATCACACGCCCCAAGGCCGAAATCAGACGTTCTTTCCCAACTCTCGCACGTGCAAAATGGCAAGGCCAATCCGAGAAATTTTATTTTTATGATGGCTGTGCGTTTATAGGGGCAGATCCAAACGTCGAGACCTACGCAACCTATGCCAATGGCGATCCCATGGCGGTTATAAAAGGAAATGTTGGATTAATCGGATGCCATCTTGAAAGCGAGTTGAATTGGTACCATGCCCACACCCTGAAACCCGCTTGGCATGGGTTAGCGCATCATCGATTATTGGCCGAATTTACCGATGATCTTTTGCATCGCAGCCCCTTAAAGCCGACTTATATCGATTTAAATTCTATAGAGACAGAGACCATCACCGATCAGGATCGTTTTAAAGCGGCGCTTGAAGAGATTGAACGCGAAACATCGATGTTCACCCAAGGCACGTTTAAGAAAATCAATGCCATTGCGCGCCGGGCGCTGAAGCTGAAAGGAGGATAAAGATAAAAGACCCAAGCGAGCATTGATTAAAAATCATTCAGCACGCTCGGTTTTAGCCCTTTTCCATGTTCAAGCCAAAGCTGATGTGCTTCATCCCATGGCGGAACACGATCTGCTTCGATCCCAAAGCCATATCCCGTACCGATTTTCGGGAAAACGCGCATCGCTTCACGGTGTGCGCCACTTCTTAAAAAAGCCAACATCTCTTTGCGGCTGTTCCATAGGGTCATGGTGTGCGCGATGCCATTGATCTGACGCGCGATGGCCAATTGGCAATTGGGATCACGCTGCGCCTGTGCCATTGAACGAATGGTATGCCACCAGAACCGTGGTGCGTGGAACGGGCTTTTCATTTTAAGACCAGTGATTGAAAGATAGGACACGGCAATTCTCTCAAACTTGAACCGGGGTGCATAACTCAACGAGCAATCCATCTGGACATTGCACATAGGCTACAATTTGTCCCCATGGCTTTGCCATCGGCGCTTTAAGGGGCTTTGCGCCTGCTATGATGGCCGTATCGAACGCGTTTTGAACATCGTTACACACCAGCGCGATTTCCATACCCAAGGGTAGATTTGAGGCACTCGCGCTGACATAGCCCGCGGGTAAATTTGACGCACCCAAAGCATGGCTTGCAAAACCTAACGCTGTTGCACCCGTTTCAACTTCGCCATACCCGCTTTCGTGATAGAAGCGCCGCGACATACCAAAGGCTTTTTCAAAAAAGGCAAGCGATGCCTCGACGTCATCGACATAAAGAATGGTATAGCCAAATTTCATCTTAAGATCCTTATTTAAGGTCGGTTATAGCAATAATCGTCTCGGACGTGAGACATTCTATGTGATGGCGGCAAAATAATATAATAGTATAACATCAGAGAATTGAAAGCCGCTCACTTTAACCGCGCATCAGCTCCATTAGGCCCCGCCGACCTGTGATAGGCCGCTCAAAAGCGCAAGGCCCAGCGCTAAAACAAAGGCTGCTGCGAGCACTTCCAATCCCCGCGCCAAGAAAACGGCGCGTGGTGCATCCACCCCACCGGCGAGCCGTGTGGCGGTTGAAGCGGCAAAAATCGCAAGCACCGCCAGCGCGCTGGTCGTAAACGCGGTACCCAGTGCAATGGCCAAAGCGGCGACTATGCCGATGGCAAACATGCCCTGCGACAGGGCGAAAACAAGCACCAGAATGGAGCCGGAGCAAGGGCGGATCCCGGCTGCAAAAACCGCCGCCACTGCCCCCCGTATTCCCGAACCGGGCGCGGCCATCGGGGCATGGTTATGCCCGCAATGCTCGTCATGAACATAGTGGTCATCGTGGTTATGGTTATGGTCATGATCATGATCATGGTGATGATGCTCGTTTGATGACGCAGAACCAGCTATTAACCGTGCTAGATGATTGGATTTTTGCCAAAGCAACCCCGCGCCGAGCAAGGCCACGGCGGCAAAACTTGCGAGCTCCACCATACCTGCTGTCTCGCGCATCGTAGCAGCCGTGGCATGAAGCGCGAGCGAGAGGATGGCGACGAGCCCAATCGCTACCAGGCTTTGCAGTAGCGCCGCGGCTGTTGCCATTGTGATGATCTGGCCGATCGCTTTATCCTGCGCCATGCCATAAGCGGCGAGGATGGCCTTACCGTGGCCCGGGCCTGCGGCGTGAAACACGCCATAGGCCAAGGCAAAGATGAGCAGTGTCCAGAGGGCGCTAGTATCGGTTTTCAAAAGACTAAGCGTTGCCGTCATCATATGGGAAAATTGCGATTGTACGGACAAAATCCAGCCTGCTAGACCCGTGACCGATCCGCCGCCTTCGCTAATACCAACACCAAACGGGCTTTTGCCGACCGATGACGCTGCACCATCGAGACCGAACACATGACCAAGTGCTGCCCCAGCAAGGATCACCACCACAAGGGCCAAAACGGCGATGAGAAACGTTAGCCAGAGTGAGCGGGCGGGTGATGAAGCAATCGGCATGATGTACCTTGGCAAAAGGGGTTAAGGACAGGCCAGAACGATGCGGGAGGAAAATTGCGCCCCGACATCGCTTCCCGCTGCAACGGAGTTAAAAAAAGCTTCATTCAGGGTTTGGGTAGGCTGCGCATCCTGTTTCGGGCGCGCTATCGTGAGTGCGCATCCTTTCGGGGCCGACGGCATGGTGACGGGATTGGGGCTGTCTGGGAAGGCGAAAGAGACGAAATAAGTGGGGTCGTAAATTTCAAACATCGTCACTTTGCCGGGCTTCGTTGGCTCTTTGAGCGGCAAGGTCATGTGATAGGTCATTAGCTGGCCGTTATAATCGAGCCAATAATCCTTCGGCGCGCCAAGGGGTAGTTTTTTACCATCCGCCCGAATGACGGTGAAATAGCCGAACTCACCGAGCGCCTCGGTGTTTGATTTGGCCAGCACATCCAGGGTTTCGCGCGCAATCGTGCCATCGGGTTGGGTGGGAATGCCCTGCACCGCATAGGCGGAATAGCCCTCATCAAAGGACCAAGCATTGGAAATGCCAGTTATTTTTCCATCCGCTCCAAAGAGCAATTCCGCCGTCATTGAAATCCAGACATGGGGATGGGCCATGGCAGAGGCGGGCATTAAAAGCTGAGCCAAGAGGTAGGCTTTAACCGCCTGTCCGCGCAAGTGGGAAAGTCGCAAGGTGAAACCCATCAAATGTGTCCGAATCATCTTTATAAATGACCTAGAGGAGGACCATGGCTAAATCCGGGCGAAAGACAAATCTAAATCATCTGGTCGGGATCAGAACAAAGGCAATGAACGAGATCGATTACGTCAGAAAAGCTTGCCATCGGCTTCTAAATCACGCTTGTGACGATCCAATGGGTGGCGAATCCGTATCCTAACCATAGTTCTGCCTGAATGAGGTTTTTGATGACTGCGATGTTACGACCTGTAGTCCACCGCGCCGAGGTTAAGCTCCCCGCCGATCACCCTTCGGTAAACCTCGGCAAGATTGGTGTTTTACTGCTCAATCTCGGCACACCCGATGCCACCGATTATTGGTCCATGCGCCGATATTTGAAGGAGTTCTTGTCGGACCGCCGCGTCATTGAAGTACCGCGCCTCTTGTGGTGGCCAATTCTCAACCTGATCATTCTGACGGTGCGCCCAAGCCGAAAAGGCAAGGATTATGACACGATTTGGAATAAAGAGCGCAATGAAAGTCCGTTAAAGACGATTACACGCGCGCAATCGGAAAAATTAGCCGAGCGGTTGAAGGGCGTGGATGATCGCATCGTGGTGGATTGGGGGATGCGTTATGGCAATCCTTCAACGCCGGAGCGGATTAAAGCGCTTCAAGCGGAAGGGTGTGACCGGATTTTGCTGGTGCCGCTTTATCCGCAATCCTGTGCCGCAACGTCGGCGACCGCATGTGATAAAGCGTTTGAAACGCTGATGCAGATGCGCTGGCAACCGGCCGTGCGGGTAGCTGCCCCTTGGCATGATGATCCGGCCTATATCGCCTCGCTGGTGACTTCTATTCGCGCCAAACAGGCGACCCTCGATTTCGAACCGGATATGATCGTGGCCTCGTTTCATGGTGTGCCGAAATCCTACCTCATGAAGGGCGACCCCTATCATTGCCAATGCATGAAGACGGGGCGGTTGCTGCGGGAGGCGCTTGGCCTTGCAAGCGACAAATTCATGGTCTGCTTCCAATCCCGCTTCGGAACGGAGGAGTGGTTAAAGCCCTATCTGATCGACACGATGGGCGAATTGCCCGCCAAGGGCATCAAAAAGGTGCTGGTGATCGCGCCGGGCTTTGCAGCGGATTGCCTCGAAACCTTAGAGGAAATCGAAGGCGAAAACTGCGAGCATTTCATGCATCATGGCGGTGAGAAATTCGCCTATGTGCCGTGCCTGAACGATTCCGAACCCGGTATTGATGTGATTGAGCAGGTTGTCATGCGCGAATTGCAAGGCTGGATTTGATCAGGCCGCGCCGATCCGCAGCAGATCGAGGATATGAATAAGGCCTACGGGATGCTCGCCTTCAACAACGACGAGAGAGCTGATCTTACGACTTTCCATGATCTCAAGCGCTTCGGCAATCAGCGTGTCGGGCGAGACGGTTTTGGGCGATGTCGTCATGATATCGTCAACGGGCCTGCTGAGCAGATCGGGCGCCATATGGCGGCGTAAATCGCCATCGGTTACCAATCCGGCAAGCTTTAATTCTGGCGTAACAACGATAACGCACCCAAGCCCCTTGGCGCTGATGGTGACAATGGCTTCAGACATCATTTTGCCCAGTTGGATCAAAGGCAGCCGATCACCCGTATGCATGACGGCGCGGACTTGGCGCAACTGCGCCCCGAGCTTGCCGCCGGGATGGTAGCGGCGGAAATCTTGGCTCGTAAACCCACGGCTTTCCAACAAAGCAACGGCCAGCGCATCGCCAAGGGCCAGTTGCATCGTTGTTGATGTTGTGGGTGCCAGCCCGTTGGGGCAGGCTTCTTTGGCGCGTGGCAGCGCCAAACAAATATCGGCACCAAGCCCAAGCGAACTGTCAGCCCGCGAGGTGATTGCGATGAGCTTTACCCCATTATGGCGCGCATAGGCGATGATATCGGCAAGCTCGGACGATTCGCCCGACCAGGACATCGCCAGAATGACATCATCGGGCTGGATCATGCCCAAATCGCCATGGCTTGCCTCGCCGGGATGGACGAAATGGGCCGGTGTGCCGGTAGACGCCAAAGTCGCCGTAATTTTGCGCCCGACATGGCCCGATTTACCCATACCAGAGATGATCACACGGCCCGATGCGGCTAAAATCGTCTCGATGGCGTGGGTGAAGGCCGAGCCAAGCTCACCCTTCAGCGCTTCCGATAAAAGGACAAGGCCCTCGGTTTCGGTCGAAAGGGTGCGGAGCGCTGAAGCAATCGCGGAAGGCTGGGTCAAAGGATCGGTTCCGTTACAATAAGCCGCGAAGAAAAGAGCGAAGCTCGCCGCCAAATTCTTCATGGTCGAGCGCATAAGCGAGATTGGCGGTCAAAAAGCCCATTTTCGTGCCAGTATCATGCACTTGGCCTTCAAACACATGGGCGAAAAACCGCTCAGACTGTTGCAACGTGACCATGGCATCGGTGAGCTGAATCTCGCCGCCTGCGCCACGCGGCTGGTTTTCAAGGATCGGGAAAATCGAAGGCGAGAGGATATAGCGGCCTGAAATGGCAAGATTGGAAGGCGCGGTGCCTTGTTTGGGCTTCTCGACCATGCCGCGAATGGGAAGGCTGGCTTTATCGCCCGCTTCGACATCGACAATGCCGTAGCGGTGGGTTTCCTCATCGGGTACCTCATAGACCGCAATCATATTGCCCTGATGCTCTTCATAGGCGTCGATCATGGATTTAAGGCACGGCACTTTGCCGTGATGCAGCATATCGGGGAGGATGACCGCAAAGGGCTCATCGCTGATGATGTAGCGCGCGCACCAGATGGCGTGGCCAAGGCCGAGCGGCTCTTGCTGGCGAGTGAAACTTGTGGTGCCGGCGGCAGGTAAATCGCGCGCAAGAGCTGCAAGGTCCGCCGCGCGGTTGCGGTCTTTTAAAGTGCGATCCAGCTCATAGGAAAGATCGAAATGATCCTCGATCGCGCCCTTGTTGCGCCCGGTGACAAACACGAAATGCTCGATACCGGCAGCACGCGCCTCATCCACCACATGTTGGATGACGGGCCGATCAACGACAGGCAACATCTCTTTGGGGATGGCTTTGGTCGCGGGCAAAAAGCGGGTACCAAGACCTGCGACGGGAAAGACGGCTTTACGAATGCGAGACATAGGCAGCTTTTGTTTGAAACGTAGAGAACGGATACGCTTGGTTTCGTTTAGCGCAATTTGCGGCGCGGGGGAATGGCATGGGCTAATCATAAAGCGCGAAGCGGTGATCAAGACAAAATAAACCATTTTGGGGCTTTATGATTTCGCCCATTTTTTGAAGCGAAATAGAGCGCCATGTCCCGTTTATCTCTCTTTGTTGTGATTTTTGCGGTCTTTGTGCTGGCGATTGGCCCGGCGACCTCGACTTTATCTGTGGCAAAACCGATTCAGACGAACGGATTTAGCGGATTTTTGGATCGCTTATGGCCTTTGGCGCGCGCTCGTGGGGTGACGCGTGAGACTTTTTCCGCCGCCTTTTCAGGCATAGCGCCTGACCAAGAGGTGATCGATCTCACCAAAAAACAATCCGAATTTATTAAACCAATTTGGGAGTATCTGGCCTCTGCCACCTCGAATAATCGGCTTGAACGGGGTGGCAAAATGGCGGGCGTCAATGCTTCAACGCTCGACATGATTGAAAAGCGTTATGGTGTGGATCGTTCCGTTATCCTCGGCGTGTGGGGGATGGAGACGAATTTCGGCGGGTTTACGGGCGGCAAGGATATTGTCCGCTCGCTCGCGACATTGGCGTCGGTTGGCTATCGCGGCACCTATTTTCGCGATGAGCTGATCGGTGCTTTGCTGATTTTGCAGCAGCGCCATGTGGCCCGCGCGGATTTCAAAGGCTCATGGGCGGGGGCGATGGGGCAGACGCAGTTTATGCCGTCCTCGTTCCAGAAATTCGCGGTTGATTTTGATGGCGATGGCAAAAAGGACATCTGGACCAATGTGCCGGATGCGCTGGCCTCAACAGCCAATTATTTGAAGCTGAATGGCTGGCAGGCGGGGCTACCATGGGGTTTTGAGGTGACGATCCCGCACGGGTTTGATTATCATCTGCACCGGCTGACCTTTGACGATTGGGCCCGACAAGGCGTGCGCCGTGCGGATGGCCAGACCATGCCGCGGAGTGGCGAGGCCAACCTGTTTTTCCCAGCAGGTGCGGATGGTCCAGCCTTTCTCGTGACCGACAATTTTGATGTGATCAAGCGCTACAATAATTCGGACGCCTATGCGCTGGGCGTCGCTTTATTGGGGGACCGGATCTACGGCGCAGGCCCGGTGCAGGCTGCTTGGCCGATCGACGACCCGATTTTGGGCCTCCAGCAACGCGTGCAATTGCAGGAACAGCTTTCAGCGCTGGGTTATGATGTCGGCGAACCGAATGGCCGGATCGGGTCGCTCACCCGCGCGGCGATTCGCGATTTTCAGGACAAGCACGGTCTGCGACCGGATGGCTATGCGGGACGGCGGGTGCTGGAGGCGTTGCGGGTTAGGTGAGCGAATGGTGAGTGGCGAATAGCAAATAGAGGCAGTGGGATTAAAATGACGTGTTAAAGAACGATACTCTTCATGGACCGCGCGGCTCCTGCCGCGCATGGGGTGCGATGCCTAAGAGGCTCGCGGTCCGAAATGATCGTGCCCTACTCACTATTCGCCACTCGCCATTCGCTGAACATGGCAGCGTCGTTTTGCTAAAGAATAATGCTCTTCACGGACCGCGCGGCTCCTGCCGCGCATGGGGGGCGATGCCTAAGAGGCTCGCGGTCCGAAATAATCACGCCCTACTCGCTATTCGCTACTCGCCATTCGCTCAACATGGCAGCGTCGTTTTGCTAAAGAATAATGCTCTTCACGGACCGCGCGGCTCCTGCCGCGCATGGGGTGTGATACCTAAGAGGCTCGCGGTCCGAAATGATCATGCCCTACTCGCTATTCGCCACTCGCTATTCGCTCACCTCGGCAGCGTCGTTTTCCCCATCAACTGCTTATCCACACTATGGGCGGCTTGGCGGCCTTCGCGGATGGCCCATACCACCAAGGATTGACCACGGCGCATGTCGCCGCAGGCGAAGATGGTGTCGACGCTGGATTTATAGGCCACCTGATCGGCCAACACATTGCCGCGCGGATCGAGTTTGACGTCCGCTTCCGCCAACATGCCCTCGGCGACGGGGGCTACAAAGCCCATGGCAAGCAGGACGAGATCGGCCTTCAGCTCAAATTCCGAGCCGGGGATGGGCTGGAACTTCTCATCCACCCGCACGCAATGCAGTGCTTTTACCGCTCCGTCTTCGCCTGAGAATGACACGGTGTTGACGGCGAAATCACGCTCCGCGCCTTCTTCTTGGCTTGACGAGGTGCGCATTTTCATCGGCCAGTTTGGCCAGGTCAGGAGCTTGTTTTCCTTCTCGGGCGGGCGTGGCATGATTTCGATTTGCGTCACCGACAACGCCCCCTGACGGATCGAGGTGCCGATACAATCCGACCCCGTATCGCCGCCGCCGATGACCACGACATGCTTGCCATTGGCCAAGATCGGCTCGTTGGATTTAAGCGCTTCATGCGAGACGCGACGGTTCTGCTGCGGCAGGAAATCCATTGCGAAGTGAATGCCTGCAAGATCGCGGCCCGGCACCGGCAGATCGCGTGGCTTTTCCGAGCCGCCCGCCAGAATAACGGCGTCATAGGCGGCTTTGAGTTCTTTGATCGATCTATCGACACCGATATGGGTGTTGCAGTAAAATACCACGCCTTCGGCCTCCATCTGCGCCACGCGACGGTCGATGAGGTGCTTTTCCATTTTGAAATCAGGGATGCCATAGCGCATCAGGCCACCGGGCTTGCCATTTTTTTCAAACACATGAACTTCATGGCCCGCGCGCGCGAGCTGCTGGGCGGCGGCTAATCCGGCGGGGCCGGAGCCGACAATCGCCACCCGCTTCCCGGTGAGTTTTGCGGCAGGTTCTGGCACGATCCAGCCTTCTTCCCATGCGCGATCAACGATGGCGCATTCGATCGATTTGATCGTGACGGGGCTGTCATTGAGGTTCAAGGTGCAGCTTGCCTCGCACGGAGCGGGGCAGATGCGGCCCGTAAATTCGGGGAAATTATTGGTGGAATGCAGGTTGCGCGAAGCTTCCTGCCAATCACCGTGATAAACGAGATCGTTCCAATCGGGGATCTGGTTGTTGACCGGGCAGCCATTATGGCAATACGGAATGCCGCAATTCATGCAGCGCGCCGCTTGATCCTTCGTCGCCTCTTCCGAGAGCGGGATCACGAACTCTTTATAATGACGGATACGGTCAGCCGCTGGCGCATAACGCCGATCGCGACGGTCGATTTCCATGAATCCTGTAACCTTGCCCATATCCGTCTGCCCTTATCGTTAACCTGGCTTCGTCTAATCCCGATCAGCCGTGCTCGACCAACCATTGTTTTAATGCCGTATCAATTCGCGTCTGCCAGCCTTGCCCCGTTGCCCGAAAGCGCTCCAAAACATCCGCCGAGAGACGGATATTGATTGCTTCTTTCGGCGCAAGTGACCGAGGCCTGCCGCGACGGATGAGTTTTTCGCCATGGTAAAAATCGGCCTCGGCGAACATCTCTTCCGTCCATTCCGGCAGGTCCTCATACTCTTCCGGCGCAATCACATGGGCATCAATCTTGGCCAGATCACTCTTGACCAACACGTGGTCCGAATAGCTTTCTTTCTCGGTCATTGGCCCTCCTCATTGTAAAAATATGACGTGTTCCCTGACGCTCGACATAACCAACAATCACCGCCCGTCCTTCCAAATACCCAAAACATAACATTCGGGTCTCGCCGTAATCTATTCTCGTGTCTTGCCAACGATAATTTGGTTGAGCAAAAACGAACTTAGCATCTTCAAAATCGAACCCTCTTTCGGCAAGTGTCCGAAGCCTTTTGGCGGGATCATAAGACAGCTTAAACATATATTGTATCCACAAAAATTCAAGCTGTCATTTTCGCTATGCACGAAGAAGTTTTCTGGCCATCAACCTCACTCCCCTGCAATCGACAGCGGCTGGTTCTCGTTCTCCGCCATCAATTCCTTGAGCGCCCGGCGATATTCAACCGGCATCACTTTACGGAATTTGCCTTTATAGGCCTCCCAATGATCGAGAATGTCGCGGGCGCGGGTCGAGCCTGTGTAGCGCGCGTGGTTTTCGATCAGCCTGTAAAGACGCTCGGCATCATGGCGCGTCATATCACCCATGACATCGACGCGGCCATGCCCTTCGAGGTCGCCGGAATGGTGGTTCCAGCGCTGGTTTAACTCCTCTTCCTCGGCCACCGGCTCAAGCTCGACCATCGCCATGTTGCAGCGCTCGGGGAAATTGCCTTCTTCATCCAGCACATAGGCAATGCCGCCCGACATGCCAGCGGCGAAGTTACGCCCCGTCTGGCCGAGCACCACGACAATGCCGCCCGTCATATATTCGCAACCGTGATCCCCCGTGCCTTCAACAACCGCAATCGCGCCGGAGTTTCTCACCGCAAAGCGCTCACCCGCGACACCCCGGAAATAGCATTCGCCCGAGATCGCGCCGTAAAGCACGGTGTTGCCGACAATGATCGATTCATGCGGCACGATTTGCGTGGCTTCCTTTGGCGGATAGATGATGAGCTTACCGCCGGACAGGCCCTTGCCGACATAGTCATTGGCTTCGCCTTCGAGTTCCATCGTCACGCCATGCGCCACCCATGCGCCGAAGCTCTGGCCCGCCGTGCCTTTGAGCGACACATGGATGGTGTCATCGGGTAAGCCCTTATTGCCGTAGCGCTTGGCGACTTCACCCGACAGCATCGCTCCCGCCGTGCGGTTCAAGCTCTTGATCCGCGTTTCGATCTTCACCGGCGTGCGGTTTTCTAGCGCAGCCGTAGCCTTCTCGATCAAGGTGCGATCAAGCACGGCGTCGAGATGGTGGTCTTGCAGCATCGAGTGATGGATATCGGTTGGCTTTGACGCCTCGGGCTTTGAGAACAGCTTCGAGAAATCGAGGCCCTTGGCCTTCCAGTGGTTGATCGCTGGATCGCGATCCAGCATCTGCATCTGGCCGACCATTTCGCTGAAATTGCGATAGCCCAAACGTGCCATTTCTTCGCGGACTTCTTCGGCCACAAAGAAGAAGAAATTAATGACATGTTCGGGCAGACCCACAAAGCGCTTGCGCAACACAGGGTCTTGGGTTGCAACGCCCACCGGGCAGGTGTTGAGATGGCATTTGCGCATCATGATGCAGCCTGCGGCAATCAAAGGTGCGGTGGCAAAGCCGAACTCGTCAGCGCCCAATAAGGCCCCAATGATGACGTCACGTCCGGTGCGGATGCCGCCATCGACCTGCACGGCGATGCGCGAACGCAAGCCGTTGAGCACCAAGGTCTGGTGCGTCTCAGCCAAGCCGATTTCCCACGGGCTGCCCGTGTGCTTGATCGAGGTCAAGGGCGATGCGCCCGTGCCGCCTTCAAAGCCTGAAATCGTGACGTGATCGGCGCGGGCTTTCGACACCCCCGCGGCCACCGTGCCGACGCCGATTTCGGAGACGAGCTTGACGGAAACCTGCGCTGCCGGATTGACGTTTTTAAGGTCGTAAATCAGTTGCGCCAGATCCTCGATGGAATAGATATCATGATGCGGCGGGGGCGAGATCAGGCCTACGCCTTGCGTCGAGTGGCGCACCTTGGCGATCACCGCATCGACCTTGTGGCCGGGCAATTGGCCACCTTCGCCGGGCTTTGCGCCCTGCGCCATCTTGATCTGCATCATGTCGGAATTGACGAGATATTCGGTGGTGACACCGAAGCGACCAGAGGCCACCTGCTTGATGGCCGAACGCATCGAATCGCCATTCGCCATGGGCTTATAGCGATCCGCCTCTTCGCCGCCTTCGCCCGTGTTCGACTTGCCGCCGATGCGGTTCATCGCAATCGCCAGCGTCGTATGGGCTTCGCGTGAAATCGAGCCATAGGACATCGCACCCGTTGCGAAACGCTTGACGATGGATGTGGCGCTTTCGACTTCATCGAGCGGCACAGCTTTGCGGCCATCCTCTGCCGCGCTCTTGATATGGAAGAGGCCGCGAATGGTGAGCAAACGCTCGGATTGCTCGTTCAAAAGCTTGGCATATTCGCGGTATTTATCCTGCGCATTGCCCCGCACCGCGTGTTGCAACAGCGAGACCGATTGCGGCGACCAGGCATGGGCTTCGCCGCGCATTCGGAAGGCGTATTCACCGCCGATTTCAAGCGCGTTGCGCAAGACGGGCGAGGTGCCGAAGGCGTCTGAGTGACGGCTCACCGTCTCGCGGGCGACTTCGGCCAGACCCACGCCGCCAATGCGGGAATGGGTACCTGCAAAATATTTTGCCACAAACGCATCGCCCAAGCCGATAGCGTCGAAAATCTGTGCGCCGCAATAGGATTGATAGGTCGAGATACCCATCTTCGACATGACCTTCAACAGGCCTTTGCCAACCGATTTGATGTAGCGCTTTTCGACCTCATAGGCCGAAACTTCGTCCTGCAAATCCTTCGCCATCACGCCCAGCGTTTCAAAGGCGAGCCATGGGTTGATCGCTTCCGCACCATATCCTGCAAGGCAGGCGAAATGATGCACTTCACGCGCCTCACCCGTCTCCACCACGAGGCCCACGGACGTGCGCAAGCCCTTGCGGATCAGATGGTGGTGCACGGCAGCGGTCGCGAGCAGGGCCGGAATGGGGATCCGGTCTGGCCCGACCATACGGTCCGACAAGACGATGATGTTGTAGCGGCCTTTCACGGCGGCTTCCGCGCGTTCGCAGAGACGCTCAAGCGCCTGATCCATACCATCCGCACCCTGCTCGGAGGGGTAGGTAATGTCGAGCGTTTTAGTATCAAAACTGTCTTCGAAATGGCCGATGGAGCGGATCTTTTCGAGGTCGCTATTG
>Ga0316217_10002337_pt1 | contig 23034 bp, 17 predicted proteins | sample 1anoAmetaG_FD_203633 | JGI IMG/M metagenome (GOLD analysis project Ga0316217, IMG submission 203633) | Freshwater microbial communities from Trout Bog Lake, Wisconsin, USA - 1anoA | ecosystem: Environmental > Aquatic > Freshwater > Lake > Hypolimnion/Profundal zone | place: USA: Wisconsin...
TGGGCTGGTACCGGACCCTCGACGCCATGTTCGAGCCGTTCGTCACCATGTTCAACGCCATGCCGCGGGTGGCCCTGCTGCCCCTGATCATCATGTGGCTGGGCATCGGGATCGCCTCGAAGGTCGCGGCGGTGTTCCTGGGGGCGTTCTTCCCGATCGCCATCACCGTCATGGCCGGCGCGCGGACGGTGGACCCCGAGCTGCTCAGGTGCGCCCGGTCCTTCTGCGCCACGGACTGGCAGGTGTTCCGGACCTTGGTGCTGCCCACCTGCGTCCCGTACCTGTTCGCCGGGATGCACCTCGCGGTCGGCCGCGCGCTGGTGGGGGTGGTGATCGGGGAGATGCTGGCCTCCCAGGCCGGGGTGGGGCACATGATCAACCAGGCCAGCACCACCTTCCAGACGGACAAGGTGTTTGTCGGGGTGATCCTGCTGACCGGGTTCGGCTGCATCCTGACGGCGGCCCTGAAGCAGGTGGGGAAGGGCTTCGAAACCTGGAGGCCGCGGAAATGAGCGGGGGGTGGCGGCGCGGCCTGATGGCGGGGATCCTGGCCGCGGCCGGGGTGGCCGCGGCCGCCGCCGCGCTGACCCCGGTCAACGTGTGCTACAGCGCCCTGACCGGGACCCAGGCCACGGTCTGGTACGCCCAGGAGCAGGGGCTGTTCCGGAAATACGGCCTGCAGGTCCGGCTGGTCTCCATCGCCGGCGGTGCCAGGGCCGCCACCACCCTGATCAGCGGCGATATGGACATCAGCCAGATCGCCGCGCCGCCGGTGGTCAATGCCGCCGCGGCCCGCAAGGACATCGTGATCGTCGCCGGGCTGATCAACGTGGTGGCCGGTTCGCTGATGGCCCAGCCGGGTTTCACCAGCATGGCCATGCTGAGGGGGAAGACCATCGGCACCAACGACGGCTCGAGCACCGATTCCGAACTGCGGCTGATCCTCCAGAAGCACCAGCTGGAACCCGGCCGGGACGTGAAGATGCTGAACATCGGCGGCGATCCGGAGCGGGCCGCGGCGCTGGAAGCCCGGCAGGTCGACGCCACCCTGATCACCCCGCCCCGCACCTTCGAGCTGCGCAGGAAGGGCTTCGTGATCCTCTACGACGCCGGCCGCGCCAAAATCCCCTACCAGTCCACCTGCATCGCCACGACCCGCCGGTACCTCGCCACCCACCGGGCGGCGGTGACCAGCTTCCTGAAGGCCATCCAGGAAGCGATCATCCGCATCAAGCATGATCCCAGGGGCAGCAAGGCGGTCATGGCGCGGTACATGGCGCTCGACCCGGTGGCCGATGCCGGGACCCTGCAGCAGGCCTACGAGGCCACCCTCCTGGGGACGCTGGCGGAGTCGCCCTATCCCACCCTCCAGGGACTGCAGGTGGTCATCGACATGGCCGCGCGGGACAACCCCGGCGCCGCGCGGGTCAGGCCCCAGGACCTCGTCGATGTGAGCATCCTCGATGAGCTGCAGCGGTCGGGATTCGCGACCGGACTCAGGTAGGCGCCCCATGACGGAACCGGACCAACCGAACGGCTATGTGGACCTCCCCGGACGCTTCGGGGAGATCGCCCGTCGCCATGCCGGCCGCGAGGCGATCCGCTCGCCCCGGAGCCGCTGCAGCTACGGGGACCTGGACCGGCAGAGCGCGCGCCTGGCGGGATGCCTGCGCCGCATCCTCGGCAGCGAGCCGCGGCCGGTGGCCCTGCTGCTCGAGGACAAGGCCCAGGTCATCGCCAGCCTGCTGGGGGTGATCCGGGCAGGCCACTTCTATTGCGCGCTCACCCGCCAGGACCCTGCGGCGCGGCTCATGAAGGTCCTGGGCGACCTGGGGGCGCCCCTGCTGGTCACCGACCCCGGTTCGCTGGCCCTGGCCAGGCGGATCGCCCCCCCGGGCTGCGAGCTGCTGCTCCTGCCGGACCTGCCCGAAGCCGACGGGACGCCGCCGCCCGCCAGCCTCGGGCCGGACACGCTGCTGGGCGTGTTCTACACCTCCGGATCGACCGGCGAACCCAAAGGCGTCCTGCGGACCCATGGCTTTGTGATGCACCGGCTGTGGGTGGACCTCCGGGAATACCGGATGGGGCCCGGGGACCGGCTGCTGTTCATGCGCCGCTTCGATGTCACGGTATCCCTGAGCCAGCTCTTCAACACCCTGCTGAACGGGGCGACGCTGGTGCTGTATGACCCCGACGAGGTGGGCATCGCGCCGCTGGCCGGGCTGATCCAGACGGAACAGATCACCGTCTTCCCGCCCCCCCTCGAGTTCCTGCGGCTTTTCCTGGATTCGCTGGAGCCGGAAACCCGCTTCGATTCGGTCCGGGCCTGGCTGTTGAGCGGCGATGTGCTGTTCCCCAGGGACGTGGAGCGGCTGCGCCCGCACCTTTCGCCCCGGGCGAAACTGGCGCATTTCCTCAGCTCGAGCGAGTGCGGCCTGCTGGCGCGCAGCATCCTGCCGGCGGACCGTCCCATCGATGGCGACATCATCCCGGTCGGCTGCCCCGTTGCGGGACGGGAGATCCTCATCCTCGATCCTGACGGGCAGCCGCTGCCGGCCGGGGCGTCCGGCCAGATCGCCATCCGCTCGGCCGTGGCGTTCGCCGGCTACTGGGGGCTTCCGGAATTGAGCGCCAGCCGGTTCCTGCCCGATCCCGCGGCGCCGGGGACAAGGCTGTACTGCACCGGCGACCTGGGCTGTTTCCGGCCTGACGGCCAGCTGGTCTTTCTCGGCCGGAACGATCTGCGGGTGAAGATCCGCGGCTTCACCGTCGACTGCTCCAGTGTCGAAGGGGCGCTGATGAGCCTGCCCCAGGTGCGGCGGGCGGTGGTGGTCGCGGTCCCGGACCCGGCCGGGCACCAGCGGCTGGTGGGGTGCGTCACGCTTTCCGCCGGATCGGCGGCGGCCGCCGCCGAGCTTCGGACCGCCTTGTCCGGGCGCCTGCCGGCGCACATGGTCCCCCAGCGCATCATCCTGCTGCCGGAGCTTGCGCGCACCGCCAACGGCAAAGTGGACCGGCCCGCCCTCCAGGCCCTGGCCTCCGCCTGGCAGGAGGCCGAGGCGTCCCGCACGCCCCCCGCCAATGCCCTGGAAGGGCAGCTGGCGAGGATCTGGGAGGACCTGCTCGATGTCCGTCCGGTCAGCGTGCGGAGCGACTTCTTCGCGCTCGGCGGGCACTCCCTGCTGGCCATCCGGATGCTGGACAAGGTCGACCAGGAGACCGGCGTCCGGCTGCCGGCCTCCACCCTGCTGCGCACCGCCACCATCCAGGGGCTGGCCCAGGTCATCATCGCCAGCGAGCTGACGCGGCTGAGCGAGCCGCTGACCGCCATGCGGGCGGAAGGGCATAAAGCCCCGTTCTACTTCCTGCACGGCGACTATTCCGGGTGCGGGTTCTACTGCCGGGCCCTGGCGCGGCGCCTCGACCCGGACCGGCCCTTCTTCGTGCTGCCCAGCCTTGGCCTGGCGGGCGCGCCGCCCCGGACCATCGAAGCCATGGCCGCCAGGCATCTGGAGGCGCTGCTCGCCCATCAGCCGGCGGGTCCGTTCCTGCTCGGCGGATACTGCAACGGCGGGCTCATCGCCTTCGAGATGGCGCGGCAGTTGCAGCATCGCGGCCTCGAGGTCGGCCTGGTGCTGGTGATCGATGCCGATGCGACCCGGGCAGCCCGATCGCCGCACCGGATGATCCGGACGCTGTTCCGCGGCTATGGCCTGCTCCGGGGCCTGAACGGCGAGGAGAGCCGGCTCCTGGGACTGCGCGCCCAGATGGAAGTGGGCAGACGCGAGCAGGCCGGGACTTGGCCGCCCCTGCGCCAGGTTTCCGGCTGGGCGGCCCGCGCCGCGGCCCTCCTCCAGCGCCTGTACCGGATCGCCCGGATGGAGCGGCGCCTGCGCAGGGAAGGGCTCAGGCTGGCGGCCGCCCGGGACGGCGCCGACCGCGCCAGCGCGGGCTACCGGGAGGAGTACCTGGGGATCGTCTACTACGGAGCCGCGCGCGGCTATCGCCCGGGGCAGTACCGCGGGAAGGTGGTGGTTCTCAGCTCGTCCTCCATGCGCAGGCGGTTCCCCGACGACCCGGCCACCGGCTGGGGCGGCGTGGCCGCCGAGGTGGAGACCCGGGGCATCCCGGGCGACCATCTGGCCTGCATTTCAGACCATGTGGACACCCTGGCCGAGACCATCGGCCATTTCCTGGAAGAGACCGGCGGGCCCACGGCGGTGGTCCCCTGATGCCCGCGCTGGAATGGCGGGAATCCGCTGGCAGCCCGGCGCTGGGACCCGGGGCGGTGCATGTCTGGAGGGTCTGCCCGGACGCCATCCTGGACGATCCGGGCCTCGGGGAACACCTTTCGGCCGAGGAGCGGTCGCAGGTGGGACGGTTCCTGCACGGCTCCGGCCAGCGCTCCTTCGCGGCCCACCGGGGCCTGCTGCGCGTCCTGGCCGGCCGCTACCTGGGCGCGGACCCGGCCTCCCTGGCAATCCGGCCCGGGCCCCACGGCAAGCCGGAGTTGGCCGCCTCCGGGGGGGGCGAGCCGCTGCACTTCAGTCTGTCGCATACCCGGGGGCTGTCCCTCTTCGCCTTCTCCGGGCTGGGCGGCGTGGGAGTTGACGTCGAGTTCATCGACCCGGACCTGGACCCGGAACGGCTGGCCGCATGGATCACGCTGCCCGCCGCGCGCTCGCGCCTGCTGGTTTGCCCGGCCGTGGAACGGGTCGCGGCCTTCCATTCCGCCTGGACCCTCCAGGAGGCCTGGGCCAAGGCCGCCGGCCTGGGGCTCGGCCGGTGGCTGGATGGCCCGGAGGGTGGGGGCCCGGGGGCGGAACGCGCGGAGACGGCCGCCGGCCTGACCGTGCTGCCCCTCGACGCCGGCCCCGGCTACGCCGCGGCGATCGCCTTCCCCGGGGAGGACGTCACCCTGGAAGGCTGGCGGTGGCCATAGGCCCGCCTGACAGCCAACCCGCCGTCAGCGCCAGGAACCGGTCGATCTCCGCGGGGTTGTTGTGCCAGTGCGGCGCGACCCTGATGCCGCCGCCCCGCCTGGCCACTATCACCCCCGCCGCGGCCAGGTGCCGGACCAGCGCCGCGTCCAGATCGCCGTTCCCGGTGCTCACCGAAAGGATGCCCGAGCGGTCCGCAGGCTCGAGCGACGAGCGCACCCGCAGCTGGTCCGGCAGGCCGGCCAGCAGCCGGTCCTGCAGTCCGCGCACGGTGGCGGCGATGGTTTCCGCGCCCAGTTCCAGGAGCAGATCGAGCGAGCGCTCCAGGACGATCAGGGTGGGATCGCACGGGCCGCCCACCTGGAACCGGGAGGCGTCGGCCTTCCATTCCAGCATGGGCGTGGCATAGACTGAGGCGGCCATGCCGGTCCACCCGGCCCGGTCCGGGGTCAACTCGGCCAGGGCGCGGTCGGACCCGTAGAGCACGGCGGTGCCGGGCATGGCCATAAGCCACTTGTAGGACCCGGCCACCAGGACATCGATGCCCGCGACCGCCGGCGCCACCGGCAGCTGGCCCAGGCTCTGGATCGCGTCCACCACCGACAGGGCGCCGGCGCCGCGGCAGATCCGGGCCAGACCGCCCAGATCGGTCCGGTGCCCGGTCTGCCAGTGCACATGGCTCACCACCACGGCCCGGGTCTGCCGGTCGCAGGCCTGCTCGATCCGGTCCAGGTCCAGGTGTCCGTCCACCGGCACGGTCCGCACCGCCACGCCGTGGCGGCCGAGGTTGAGCGCCGCGTAGAGCACCCCGGGGAATTCGTCGGCGGGCACCACGAGGTTGTCCCCCGGGCGCCAGTCGATGCTCTTCAGGATCCCGGACACGCCGTCGGTGGTGGTGGGCACGAAGGCGACGGCGCTGGCCGGGACCCCGAGCAGCAGCCCGAACTTGGCCCGGAGCGGGGCCGTTTCGTAGTCCTGGCGGCCTTCCTGGTAGAGGTGGAAGACCCGCTCCCGGTCGGCCGCATAGCCGCGCAGCGCCTCGGCCGACCGGAGCGGCAGCGGCGAGGAGGCGGCGTGGTTGAGATAGACCCCCTCATGGGCACGGGCCATTTCCCGGACGGCCAGTTCCGCCACCCGGTTCATGGGCGCTGCCCTTCCGGACGGCCGGGCAACGGCACGATCAGCTCCCGCCCAGGGCGATGTCCTCCAGCAGCAGGCTCAGGCCCGCGCTGCTGCCGTACCAGCGCAGATCGTTCCCCAGCGCCACGATCCGGGTGAGGAAATCCTTGAGGTTGCCGGCGAAGGTCATGCGGTCGACGCTTTCCGCCAGCTCGCCGCCGCGGATCCGCACCCCGGAGGCGCCGACGCTCAGATCGCCGGAAACCGGGTCCACCGTGTGCAGGCCCATGATCTCGGTGATCAGCACGCCGTCCCCGGCCATGCGGTAGAGTTCCGCCACGCTGCGGTCGCCGGCCGCGGGGAACAGGTTGAAGGTGGTGACGCCAGGGTTGCTGCCGGTGCCGCGGCTGGCGGTGGCGGTGGGCGCCACGCCCATCTCCGCGGCGGTCTTCAGGGTGTGCAGGTAGGTGCCCAGCACGCCGTTCTCGATCAGGACGTTGCGGCGGGTGGGCAGGCCCTCCCCGTCCCACGGCTCGGAGCCCAGGCCGCCGGCCAGCCGGCCGTCGTCCACCAGGGTGAGCAGGGGGGAGGCGATGGGCTGGCCCAGCTTGCCCGCGAACAGGCTCCGGCCCTTGAGCACGGCCTCGGCCGACAGCATGCCGGTCACCAGGCCGAGGATGTCCAGGGTCACTTCCGGGTGCAGCACCACCCCATAGCGTCCCGAGGCCAGCGGGGCCGGTTTCAGCTTGCGCTCGCCCTTCTGCGCCGCCTCCCGGCCGATGGCGGCCAGGTCGAGGGCGTCCGGATGCCGGCCCAGGTCCCAATGCCAGGCGGCCTGGCGGTCGCCATCGCGCTCCACCGCCAGTTCGATGCTGGCGGAGCAGGAGGATGCCAGGTCGTGGGCGCGCACGCCCTTCTGGGTCAGCAGCAGGCTGGCCCCGGCGCCGTCGGCCCAGGTGGCTTCGCGCACCGCCACCACCCGGGCCGAGGCCTTGCGGGCCTCGGCTTCCAGGGTCATGGCGCGCTCGATCCGCTGTTCCGGGGTGAGGGCGTCGCCGCGCCGGTCGTGGCGGCTGGGCAGATCGTCACTGCCGGCGGGGTCGGCCTGGCGGATCCAGGGATCCTCGTCGCCCAGGGCCGACAGCTGCCAGGCCAGGGTGAACAGCTCCTTGAAATCCTCCCGGGTGAGGTCGGTGCTGGTGGCGATGCCGGTGCGCAGCCCCTTGGGGCCGGCCCGCAGCACCCGCACGCCCAGCCCGCCCCGCTTGCTGGTGGAGAGATCCTGGAGGGTGCCGTTCTGGACCTTGGCCCGGCGGCTGCGGGAGACGCTGACGAAGGCCTCGGCGCCTTCCGCGCCCAGGGACAGGGCGTGGCTGACGCCTTCCTGGAGGCGCCGCTCCAGGGCTTCGCCCAGGAAGGTTCGGAAGATCGATGGTTCGGACATCAGGGCAGCGCCTCTTTGAGGGATTTCTGGTGGATCTGGTAGGTGGCCGCGTCGAAGCAGACCAGGGTCACCTGCAGGGGCAGCGCGTGGGTGGCCAGGAAGTCCAGGATGGTGCGGATGGCCAGGGGCGCGGCCTGGTCCAGCGGGATCTGCGGCTGGGTGCCGGAGCCGATGCTGGGGAAGGCCACCGATTCGATGCCCCGGGCTTCGGCCAGGCGCAGGCAGTTGCGGTAGCAGCTGGCCAGGGCCTCCTTCTCGCCGGCCGTGCCGCCCACCCAGATGGGCGCCACGGTGTGCAGGACGTAGGGCGCCGCCAGGCTGTGGCCGCCGGTGATCCGGGCCTCGCCCACCGGGCAGTCGCCCAGGTCCTCGCACTCCCGGGCCAGTTCCGGACCCGCGGCCCGGTGCACGGCCACGTGGACCGGGCCGCCGGCCAGAAGGGTGTTGTCGGTGGAGTTGACGACGGCATCCACCCGCATGGCGGTGATGTCGCCCAACTGGAGCCTGAGGCGGTTGGTCATGGTCGGCACCGGGGGCAGGAGGGGTGGCTTCGAGGGGTCGCTGGTCATAGGATCCCCGGCAGGACCTCGGCCGTGCCGCCCACGATCAGGGCGGGGCAGAGGATGGTCGGGAGGGCGTCGGACACCGGCACGCCCTGGCCGTCCTTGCCGCAGGTGCCGATATCGAAGTGGTGCAGGTCGTTGCCGATCCGGGTCAGGCCCATGAGCACCTCCGGGCCGCAGCCGGTGAGGGTGGCGTTCTTCACCGGATACTGGATGACCCCCGCCTCGACCCAGTAGCCCTCGGTCACCTGGAAGACGAAATTGCCGGTGACCGTGTCCACCTGGCCGCCGCCCATGTGCTTGACCAGCAGGCCGCGGTCCAGGTCGCGGATGATGGCCTCGGGGGCTTCGCTGCCGGGGGCGAGGAAGGTGTTGCGCATGCGCGGGATGGGAATGTGCCGGTAGCTTTCCCGGCGGCCGTTGCCGGTGGGCTCGGTGTTCATCCGCCGGGCGGTCTTGCGCGACTGGAGGTAGGCCTTGAGGATGCCGTGCTCGATCAGGACCACCCGCTGGGCGGGCCGGCCTTCGTCGTCGCTGGCGCTGGAGCCGCGCTTGTGCGGCAGGGTGCCGTCGTCGATGATGGTGACCCCTTCGGCCGCGACCCGCTGGCCCAGCTTGCCGGCGAAGGCGCTCACCCCGGCCAGGGCCAGGTCGGCCTCCAGCCCGTGGCCGCAGGCCTCGTGGATCATGGTGCCGCCGGCGCTGCTGGCGAGGATGACCGGGAAGGTTCCGGCCGGGGCCGGGCGGGCGGTGAGGGCCTGGAAGGCCAGCCGCACCGCCTCCATGATGGTGCGTTCCACCGCCTCGGAGGTGAACAGCTCGAAGCCCCGGGTCTCGCCCATCGACTGGTAGCCGGTCTGCAGGTTGTCCCCTTCGCCCACCGTGACGTTGAGCCGGAGCATGCTCTGGATCCGCCGGTCCTCGGTGAGCGTGGCGGTCCAGCCCGAGGGGGTGCGCTCGGCCGCGGCGATCCAGACGTTCTGGGTGCTGTCGCCGTAGCCCAGCGCCACCTGACGCAGGACCCCCGGCTTGAGGGTATCGGCCCGGTTCCGGGCCAGGTGGTCGGCCCGGCGCACCAGGTCCACCTTTTCCGTGAGCGGCACCATGCCGGGCTCGCGGTCGATGGGGCTGGGCTTGGGCAGCCACTGGGACTGCAGCGCGGGCACCGGCACCGGGACGCCGCCGCCGGGGGCCGCCAGGGTCCGGGCGGCGTCCAGCAGCTCGTCCACCGTGGGTGCGATGAGATCGGCGAAGCGGGTGGTCTCCCCGTCCATGAGCCGCAGGCTGGCCCCGAACGTCTCGGCGGCCAGGATGTCCTCCATCCGCCCGTCGTCCATGCCCAGGGCGCAGGACCTGCGGTGCTCCACGAACACCTCCCCGTAGTCCCCGCCGCGGGCCAGCAGCGCGCCCAGGATGGCGTGCAGCTGGTCCGGGGTGAAGGGCGCCGCCACCGGCGGCCGCCACTTGCGCGTGCGGGCGGCCTTCCAGTGGGCCAGCAGGGCCTCTTCGGCCACCCGCAGCGGCTCGTCCAGGTCCCGGCCGTCATTCTGGAACACCCGGTCGGCGTGCAGCACCTTCTCGGCCCCGGCCGACTGGGCGCGGATCCGTTCCATGGCTTCGGCCTCGCCCAGGCCGTCGCGTTTCATGAGTCGCCTGAGCCGGGTCGGCTCCGGCGCGTCCACCACCCAGAGCGCGTCGAAGATGTGGGCCTGGCCCCGTTCCACCCAGAGCGCGGCGTCCAGCACCACCCCCTTGATCCCGGCCGGCAGCTCGGCCAGCCGCTGGGCGAGGGCGGCCTCGATGCGCGGGTGCAGCAGGCCTTCCAAGCGGGACCGCTGGGCCGGGTCGGTGAACACCATTCCGGCCAGCCCGGCCCGGTCCAGGCTGCCGTCGGCCGCGAGGATCTCCGGGCCGAAGGCCGCCACCAGGTCGGCGAGCCCGTCGGTGCCCGGCTCCACCACCTCCCGGGCCACCTGGTCGGCGTTGATCACCACCCATTCCGAAGCGGCCAGCCGGATGGCGGCGTAGGTCTTGCCGGCGGCGATGCCTCCGGTGAGACCCACGATGGGGTAGGGGGCCTCGGCCAGGCGCGCGTTCAAGCTGGTCATGACGGGGGACTCCATGGGCGGACGTAACAGGCGGGCGCCTGGCGGATGCGGGAAAGAACCAAGGTCGCCCCATCATACCGGACGGCTGGTGCCAACAGTATGCCCGCGAATCGCCATTTGCCGCGATCCGGCTTGGGGTCCCGCCCTGGCCCGCCGCTTGGGCCGCGCGCCGGAGCCGTCGCGGTCGGCGGAGCGGCCGGCGCGGCGGGTTCAGCCGAAGATGCTTGATTGAATATTAAATTTGACATTTTTACGGAGCAAGAATGAAATGGCCTTTATTTTAGCAGAAAATACCGGAAAAAATCGTTCACAAAAACGAGCGCGGTCGTCAATGCGTCATACATTATTCATTGCAGCATTCCTCTGAAAGGGGGCCGGAATGAAAAACCATCTGCTTCTGGGCGCCTTGTTCCTGGCCGCGTCCATGACCGCCTTCGGCCAGGTCACCACGGTCACCACCCAGGCCACCGCGAGCGTCAACATCTACGTGGATCTCACCTTGACCAACACCACGGGGCTGTTCTTCGGTGACGTGTTCCCCAACGCGAACACCGCAGGCAAGGTCACCGTCGGCACCGACGGCACCGTGTCCCCCACCACCGTCACCCTGGGCACCGCGCACACCGGCTACGCCGCGACCTACGCCCTGACCGGCAAGAAGAGCTCGTCCTTCTCCCTGACGCTGCCTTCCAGCACCCAGCTCGCCGCCGGCGGACTGTCTGTGGACACCTGGACGGCCAAGGTGGACAACGGGGCGGTCCAGACCGGAGACGGCCAGCAGGCCACCCAGACCGTGGACCCCTCCGGCCATTCGACGATCTACCTGGGCGGCACCCTGCATGTGCCGGCCGCGCAGGCCGAGGGCAACTACAGCGCGCCATACAATGTGACCGTGGCCTACAACTAGCTCCGGTCCGGCCACCCCGGGTCCAGCGGCGCCGCCGCGGAAAGGAGGGCTGCCATGAAACGCAGCCTGGGTCTGCTGGGCGGAGCCCTGCTGCTCCTGCCCGCGCAGGGAAACGCGCAATCGTTCGACACCGCTTCGGCCGAGGTGACGGTGTTCATCCTGGCGCCGGTGGTCGAAGGCACGGTCGATGATCTGGAAGGGGAGCTGGTCGCCGGCGAGGTCTCCGGCGAGGTGGTGGTGGACCCCGCCCCGGGCCAGGCCGCCGCGGGCCGCGGACCCGCGGCGCCGCGTCCGCTCAGGCCGGCTTCCTACCATGTGGCCGGCAGGCGCAGCGCGGCCTTCGCCCTGGTCCTGCCCGAGGCCGGGGAGTGCACCCTGACCGCTCCGGGCGCCAGCATCCCGGTGAAGGGATTCAAGGTGTCCGTGGCCGGCGGGCCCGCCACCGGCGCCCCGGCGGGTTTGACCTTCAACGCGAAGGGGATGAACGATTTCAAGGTGGGGGCGACCCTGCTGGTCGGGAATGGCCTGCCCGGGAACCGCTATGTCGGCCACTTCACCATGACCATGGCCTACAACTGATCCCGGTTCCGGCCGATCTTTGACAATGCGGAGGGCAGGACCGGGGATGCGCCGCGGCGCGCCACTGTTCATATGGAAAAAAGATGAGCCAAGCCATAAATTAAACATATATTGCTGTCGATACGCTTTCTCCGGACCGAACGACCATGCCTCATCGACATGCCTCGTCCTACATCCTCTTCCTGCTCCTGGCGGGCGCCGTGCCGGCCCCGGGCCAAGTCCCCCCCGTGCCGGCCCCGGGCCAGTCACCGGCCGTGCCCGGGGCCACCCCCTTCCACGCCGGGGCCGGAGGCGGGGTCCTGGTGGCCCCCACCCGGCTGGTGTTCGACAACCGCAAGCGCTCGGCCGCCGTCGACCTCACCAATGCCGGGAGCGTCCCGAGCAGCTACCGGATCAGCCTGGTGCGCATGGAAATGAATGAAAACGGAGGGGTGGCCGAAGTGCCTGCGGAACGGGTCGCCGGACAGCCGGCGGTGGAGGACATGATCCGCTTCGCGCCTAAACTGGTGACCTTGAACCCCCAGGAATCCCAGGCGGTGCGGATCCAGTTGCGCAAGCCGGCCGATCTCCCGAGCGGCGAGTACCGGGTGTACATGGTCTTCCGGGAAATGCCGCCGCCGGCGCCGGAACCGGTGGCCGGGAGCGGCGCCAACGAAGGCAAGGGGATCTCCATCACCCTGACCTCCCTGTTCGGGGTGGCCATCCCGGTGATCATCCGCAACGGGGAGACCTCCGCCAAGGTGACGGTCACCGGGATGGCCCTGGACCCGGAAAGGAAACACCTGCAGTTCCGGCTGGAGCGCACGGGCAACCAGTCGGTCTACGGCGATCTCAAGGCCACGTTCGAGCCCCGCTCCGGCAAGCTCCAGGTGATCTCCGAAGCCAACGGCCTGTCGGTGTTCACGCCCAATCCCTTCCGCAACATCACCATGGCGCTGGAAGCCCCCTACCAGGGGTCGCGCCTCGGGGGCGGGCGCATCCACCTCACCTTCTCCGCCCCCGGAGACCAGGGCGGCGCCCTCATGGCGGAGAGCACCCTCGCGGTGCCCTGATGGATGATCCGTGGGCGGCGCGAGAATCCGTGAGCGCCCCCGGGTTGCCCATGGCCTGAAGGCGCTCGCCCTCGCCGGGTCCATGCTCGCCTGGACAGGCACCGGCGCCGCCCGGGGCGCTTCGGCCAACCCGGCCCGGTTCACGGCGGATGACCTGCTGATCTTCGAACTGCGCCTGGAGCGGGTGGCGCTCAACGACAGCTTCTCCGCCTTCGCTTCGGGCGGCCGGGTGGTCCTGCCCCTGGCCGAATTCTGCCGGGAGCTGGATCTGGCCATCCAGGTGGATCCGGCCCGGGGGGTGGCGGAAGGGTTCATCATCGCCGAGAACCGGAAGTTCCGGCTGGACGTGAAGGCGGGAACCTACACGGTGCAGGGGACGACCCGGTCCTTCGACCCTGCCATGGTGGACCAGCGCAGCGACGACCTCTACCTGGACACCCGGCTGCTGGCCCAGTGCCTGCCGCTGGACATCGCCGTGGACACCCGCGCGGCGGCGATCACCGTCACCCCGCGGGAACCGCTGCCGCTCCAACTGCGCTGGGCCCGGGAAGGGGAAGGGGGCCTCCTGCGCCAGGAGGGTGGCCGGCCCAGCTACCCGCCCATGGCGGATCCCTACCGGCTGTTCGAGTTGCCCGCCGTGGACGCGAGCCTGGGGCTGGTGGCGTCCGGGTCCGGGGATTCCCGGACGCTGTCGGGCCAAGGCTCCCTCGTGGCGGCGGGCGATCTTCTGTACATGTCCACCACCAGCTATGCGCTCATGCAGGATCCCGGCGGGCTGACCGACTACCACCTGACCATGGGCCGGCGGGATCCCCACGGCGGGCTGCTGGGGCCGCTGCGCGCCACCGAGTTCGGGTTCGGCGAGGTGCTCGACCCGGGCCTCAACCTCATGGCCTCGCCCAGCAACGGCACCGGAGCCCTGTTCAGCAACCACCCGCTGCAGACCGGCAATGCCTTCGACCGGCACTCGTTCCAGGGCGACCTTCCGCCCGGATGGCAGGTGGAGCTGTACCAGAACAACAGCCTGATCCATTTCCAGAATTCCCGGGCGGACGGGCTCTACCAGTTCCTCAATGTGCCGCTGTTCTTCGGTCCGAACGATTTCCGGCTGGTGTTCTACGGGCCCCAGGGCCAGCGCCGGGTGGAGGCGGTGCGCTTCGATGTGAGCGAAAGCCAGGTGCCGGCCGGAACCTTCTACTACCACCTGGTCTCCCTCCAGCCCAGGGGACTGCCCGGCCGCCGGGACCAGGTGCAGGCCAGCTACGGCCTCACCGGGCAGCTGACCGCCCTGGCGGGGTCGTCCCGGCTCACCCTGGCGGACGGCACCGGCCACACCTATTCCGAGGCCGGGCTCCAGGGTTTCTGGAAGCCCCTGTCGGCCAGCCTCACCGCCGGCGGGGACGACCGGGGCGGCAGCGTCGGCGAGCTGGCCCTGCGCACCCGGCTCGGTCCCGTCAGCCTGGTGGGGAAACAGACGGAACTCGCGCACGGGTTCACCAGCGAGGTGTTCCAGTCGGCCTTCGGGAGCATCCTGGACCGGACCACCCTGGAGACCTCGGCCGCCCTGCCCAGCCTCGAGCGGCCCTGGTTCACCCTGGACCTGGGCGGCTACCGGGACCGCCTGGAGGCGGGCGGGGAGGCTTCGACCCTCAACACCCGCCTGTCCACCGCCCTGGGGCGGCTGTTCCTGTCCAACCAGACCACCAGCACCGCCGCCCATGGCGTGGCCCAGGCCCAATCCGTACCCGGCACCGGGACCTTCCTGGCCAGCCGGGTGTTTCCCGGGTTCTCCCTGCGGGCCCAGGCCGGCTATACCATTGGCCCGGCCAGGCGGCTCGACAGCCTCGGCCTCGACCTGGACACCAGCCGGGCGCCCTTCACCGTCCAGGGCTCCGTCACCCGGAACGTCGCCAACCGGGACACGACCCTGCAGGTGGCGGTCGACAAGTCCCAGGGCGCCTACGGCCTCGGCCTGCAGCTCGGCTATTCCACCCAGTCCCGGCTGACGGCGGGCTTCACCCTGCGCTTCGGCCTGTCCCGGGACCCGCTGGAGCACCACTACTACGCCCGGGCCCAGGGCATGGCCAACTTCGGCGCGGTCTCGGCCCAGGCCTTCCTGGACAGCAACGGCAACGGCGTGCGCGATCCCGGCGAGAAGCCGCAGCCGGACCTGGGCTTCCTGGTGGGCGGCAACAAGCATCCCCGGCTCACCGACAACGGGGGCGTGGTGTTCCTGGACGGCCTGACCCCCGATGTGGACACCAGCGTCGCGGTCGCGCCCTCCACCCTGGAGGACCCGCTCATGCGCCCGGAGCGGTCCGGCGTGCGGCTGACCGCCCGGCCCGGCCATGTGGCGCGGCTGGCGGTGCCGATCGTGGTGTTCGGCGAGATCAACGGCACCGGCTACCAGCTGAAGAGTGGCCAGAAACTGCCGCTGGCCGGGCTCCGGCTGGAGCTGCGCGACGGCGGGGGCAGGGTGGTCAAGAGCCTGCTCACCGCCTTCGACGGGTTCTACACCTTCTCCGACCTGCCGCCGGGGAGCTACCAGCTGGGCGTCGCCGAAGCCGCGGCCCGGCGCCTGGGGGCCGCGCCGCCCCCGGTCCGGACGCTCACCCTGGCCCCGGAGGGCTCCATCCTGGACGGCGTGGATTTCATCCTGGACCTGCCGGCCGGGGATCCCCAGGCGGAAACGGCGAAACCTGGCGGTCCCGAAAATAAATTAAATAATTATACTGAAGTGAGGCCAGGGAGGTCCGGGGCGGGTGCGGCGGCTGATGACGACAAGGCTTTACCGGTGGACCCTGGGACTGGGCCTGCTGGCGGCCCTCCAGCCTCCCTGCCTGGCCGCCGCGTCCATCACCCCATCGGTCAACTATATCATTCCCAACAATTGCGGTTCAGTCGTGCCCGACGCCCAGAACGCCGGCACCATGACCCTGGCCGTGAGCCCCATCCCGGCCGGCAACCGCACCGTCAGCCACCCGGGCCCCACGCTCTGGTACGGCGGCCCGGTCTGCCTGGGAGCCTTCACCATCACCGGCGCCCAGGGCGACAACTGGAGCGTCACCCCCTACTCGAGTTCAGGAACCATCACCCTCACCCTGACCGGCTCCAGCCCGCCCAAGACCATGACGGTGAACTACAGCAGCGTGACGCTGGCGCTGACCTCGCCCCAGAAGTTTCCCGCCGGCCCCGCGAACAGCAGCACCACGACCCAGCCCCAGTACTTCGGCTTCACGGTGAGCGTCAGGACGGCCAGCCTGAACCCGGCGGGAACCTACACCGGAAGCCTCCGCCTGACCGTGAAGGACACGACCAACAGCAAGTCCATCTCCCCGAGTTTCAGCATCACGATCAAGGTGGACCACACCCCCATCTCGCTGACCAAGAACGCCGATCTGGCCTTCGGGGCGGTGTTCCGGAGCACCGGGGGCGGCACCGTGGCGATGGACCCCACCGGCGCGCGCACCCCCACCGGAGTCACCGTCACCGGCCTCAAGCCGGTCGCCCCGGCCAGCTTCACCGTCGCCGGCAGCACCGGCGCCGCCTACAGCATCACCCTGCCGCCCGCGTTGCCGCATATCCTCCTCACCGGCCCGGGCACCAGCATGCTGGTGGACGGCTTCGTCAGCTCCCCCTCCGGCAGCGGCATCCTGGACAGCACCGGCCACCAGACCCTGACCGTCGGCGCCACCCTGCACGTCAACCCCAACCAGGCCGACGGTGACTACACCGGCACCTTCCCGGTGACAGTGACCTACAACTGAGGTCTCGGTCCAGGTTTCTCATTCATCTTCTTCTCCGGCGAAGGTGAAGAGGTAGAATGCACCTCCTGCCCACCAAACCCCCGGCCGGGACGCACCTGCCGGACGAGTGCCGCAAGGCCCTCCTCAAGCGCCTGAAAGGAACCCGATGACCGCACCCGGAAACAAGGGCCGGAAGGCGTTCCTGTCCCGGCTGCTCGCGGTCCTGCTGCTGGTCAACGGAGTGGTCGCGGCCACCGTCTGGCAGGCCGTGCGGCGGAGCCGGGCCGAGCATGAGACGCGCGCCCGGGACCGGGCTGACAACCTGTCCCTGCTGCTGTCGGAGGACATCACCGGCATCTTCGAAAAGGCCGGCCTGGGCCTCATGGCGGCCAGTGACGAAATCGAGATGCTGGCCGCGCGCCAGTTCACCGGGAAAATGGACATCGGCGAATTTCTCGCGAAACAGGAAGGGCGCATCCCCGAGCTGGACGCCTTCCGGTTCGCCGACGCCGGCGGAACCATCCTGTACGGGAAGGACATTCAAAAAGGATCCACCATCAGCATCGCCGACCGGGAGTATTTCACCCGGCTGCGCGACGATCCCCATGCGGGCCTCGTGACCTCCAGGCCGATGCTGGGGCGGGTGAGCCACCGGTGGGGCGTCTACCTGGCCCGGCGCTGCAACCGTCCGGACGGTTCCTTCTATGGGGTGGTCTATGCGGTGATCCTCCTGGACCGGTTCACCGATATGTTCGCCCGGCTTTCCCTCGGGCCGAAGGGGATGATCAGCCTGCGCAGCCAGGATTTCGAACTGCTGGCGCGGTTCCCGCCGCTGCCGGGGAAGGACCAGGGGATCGGCGGCACCGGAGTCTCCCCCCAGTTCCTGGAAATCCAGCGCCGGGATCCCGGGCACGGCAGCTATGTGGGTACGGCCGGCGCGGACGGAGTCAGACGCAGGTTCTCCTACCGGCGCACCCGGACCTACCAGGGCTACGTGGTGGCCGGCCTCGCCGACGCCGACTACCTCCGCGACTGGCACAGGGAGGCGGCCAACTCCGCCCTGGTGGTGTCCCTGTTCTTCGTGGGGTCCCTGGTCCTGGGTTACCTGGTCTGGAGGGCCTGGCGGATCCAGATGGCCTCCGCCGAGGATCTGGCCCGCGAGGAGGAAAAGTTCCATACCATCGCCGACTACACCTACGACTGGGAGTATTGGGAGGGGGCCGACCACGAGCTTCTGTTCATGTCCCCCTCCTGCGAAGGCGTGACCGGCTATACCGCGGCGGAATTCATGGCCGATCCGGAACTGCTGATGCGTGTGGTCCACCCGGACGACCGGCCTCTGATGCGGGCCCATCGGAGTGACGTCAGGCTCAGGGATGAAGCCAGACTGGACTTCCGCATCACCTCGAAACAGGGTGAACCGCGCTGGATCTCCCATGGCTGCCGGCCGGTTTTCGGGCGGGACGGAAAGCACCTGGGGCGCCGGGCCAGCAACCGCGACATCACCGAAAGGGTGCTGCTGACCCAGGAGCTGGGGGAAATGGCGCGCACCGATGCCCTCACCGGACTGGCCAACCGGAGGGCCTTTTCGGAGGCCGCCGAAAAGGAGTTCCTGCGCGGCAGGCGGTTCGGCTCCGATGCCTCGGTGCTCATGCTCGACGTGGATCATTTCAAACAGATCAATGACGCCCACGGCCACGAGGCAGGGGACCTCGCCCTGGCCGCCCTGGCCGCCACCCTGAAGGCCATGGCCCGGGCTACCGACCTGCCAGCCAGGTTCGGCGGCGAAGAGTTCGTGTTCCTCCTGGTGGGCGCCCGGCTTGCGGGGGCGGTGGAACTGGCGGAAAGGATCCGGACGGAGGTGGCCCAGGTCAGGGTTCCGGGCTCTTCGGGAGCCTTCGGGTTCACGGTCAGCATCGGCGCGGCCTCGTTCATGGCCGGGGACGCCGCCTGGTCCGATGCTGTGCGAAGGGCGGACCAGGCGATGTATCAGGCCAAGCGGTCCGGCCGCAACCTGGTGGTGGCGGACCCGGGGCAGCTCAGCGAAGTTTGAACCTTCGATGCTGCGGGGCCCCGGTCAAATGGTTGGGGAGGAAGGATTCGCTGCGCTCCGCGGCATTGGCTGCGCCCGGGCATCCGCCTGCGGCGGACCGCCGCGCACGCATGCGTGCGCGGCTTGCCCTACCGGCGCGCCACTGCCGATTCGAATCCTTCCCCGCCATGGATCGGGGCCCCTGCGGGGCCCCGGTCAAATGGTTGGGGAGGAAGGATTCGAACCCTCGATACGCAGGATCAAAACCTGCTGCCTTACCACTTGGCTACTCCCCAGGGAGCCTGGATTCTAGCGTGATCCCGGGCCTGGAGTCCAGTCAGGGGTTGTTCTTGGGGGTGAAACCGAACTCCTCGACGCCGAGCAGATCGCCCCGCACGACGGTGGCTTCGCCCCGCTCGATCCGGGAGAGGGCGCGGTTGCCGGTGGCGGCTTCGTAGGCCAGCAGGACGCGTTCTTCGATGGCTTCCCGGACCTCGTTGCTGAGCGGGTAGGCGATGTCCTTGAAGGTCCCGTCGCGCTTGCGCTTGCTGGGCATGGCCACGAAATAGCCGTCTTCGCCCTCCAGCACCCGCAGATCACCGACGATGAAGCTGTCGTCGATGACGATGGCGGCGAACCCGCGCAGCTTCTCGTCGCCTTCGACCTTGGTGATTCGCACATCGGTAATGTTGAGCATCGGGATTCCTTGGAAGCGGACTGAACGGGGGCCGGACGGTCTCCGGCGGGAGCGCGACCGAACGTGCGTGGTGGTCCCGGGGAAGGGCTCAGGCCGGGCCGTGCGTTCCCCTCCCTGCATTATAGGGGATTTACCGCAACTTGATGAATGATTGTGATTTAAGGAACATGAGAGCTTGGCGCCCCAAGGGCCGGGCGGCCCCGGCAGGAAGTTTGCAAGCCCGTCCGGCCGTTCAGGATGCACCCACCCCTCAGAGCCCGGGCGGCGGCGGCTCCGACTGGCTCAGATCATCCTGGCGGATGATGAGGTTGCCATCTCTCGTGCCGATGGCGTCCTCGATCCGTCTCAGGATCACTTCGTCCGTGGCCTGGTTCAGGGGCGATTCCACATGCTTGTCCTTGAACGACCACTCGGGGGCCGGATTGTCCAGGAACGGGATCTTGGCCAGGTATTCCACATACTCGCCGCGGCTGTCCTGGACCCGCAGATTCCGGTGGAAGGCCTTGTCCACCCGGGCGAACTCGAGCACATACTCGGCTCCGGGCGGGAGCGGGACGCTGTCTCCCGCCGCGGCGAGGACGCCGATGACCTTGCCGGTGTCCTTGGCGAGGACGGTCAGCTTGCCGGCGCCGGCCTCGGCCCCCTCCACCATGTTGAGGCTCCAGGCCAGTCCGGACCGGTTGAACAGCTCCCGGCGCGGTTCGGCGCCCCACACCCGTCCGCCGCACACCATGAAAAGAGTGGCCAGGAGGGCGGGACCGCTTCGACGGTTGAAACTGTTCATTTTGTTCGTCGGGTCCGGAAGGGATGGAACCGGAACCAGGATTCCCAAATAGAACCCGCCGGGCCTGCCGGTCCAGGGGTGGCTGAGCAGAATATATATTATTTATTAATCCAGACAAGGGAACGCAGCAAAGCATGACAAGGGGCTGAAAACACAGTATGTTGATCTTTGCAGATTGGGAACACATACTGGGCCCGATCCCGCACCCAACAGAAGCCTGAAATGCCCATGCAGCCGGTCTTGAAAACTTCCAGGATTGCACCCGTGCTGGCGGCCTCGCTGCCGTTGGCGGCCTGCCTGCTGCAGTGGCTGTGCTGGCCGGTGATCGCCCCGTTCGTGTGGTTCCTGTTCTATCCTGTGGTCTTCCTGAGCCCCTGGCTGGGCGGGTCCACCGCCGGTCTGGCGGCCACCGGGCTCTCCACCGCCCTGGTGTGGTGGTTCTTCATGGCGCCGGTACACGTCCTGGTCAAGCCCGCCTCCGCCGCCTACCTCAACGCGGCCATGTTCATGGCCATGGGCTGCCTCTTCACCTGGTTCCACGGACGCCTGCGCCGCGCCACCCAGCGGGCCGCGGCGGCGGAACGGAGCGCGCGGGACGAACTGCTGGACCGGACCAGCCGCCTGGCCAAGGTGGGCGGCTGGGCCTTCGACGTGGCCACCCTGCAGGGGTCCTGGACCGGCGAGGTGGCGCGGATCCACGACCTGGATCCGTCCGCCCCGGTGAATGTGCATGCCGGGCTCGGCTACTACCACGAGGAGGACCGGCCGGTCATCGCCGAGGCGGTCCGGCGCAGCATCGAGGAGGCCCGGCCGTACGATCTCGAGGCCCGGCTGGTGAGCGCCAAGGGCGCGGCCAAGTGGGTGCGGACCATCGGCCATCCGGTCATCAAGGACGGCCGGGTGGTGGAGGTGCACGGGGCGCTCCAGGACATCACCGGCCAGAAGCAGCTGGAAATGGCGCTGCGGGACAGCGAGGCGCACTTCCGCTCGCTTTTCGAGCAGGCCGGGGTGGGCGTGGTGGAGGTGGATGCGGCCACCGGGGCCATCCTCCGCGCCAACGGCAAGTTCTGCGAAATCCTCGGCTATCCGCCGGCGGAACTCCTGGCCATGACCTTCCAGGAGGTGACCCATCCCGAGGAAAGGGACCGGGACAGCGCCCAGATCGAGCGCCTGAAAAAACGCGAACTGCCGGAGTACAACGTCGAAAAGCGCTACCTCCGCAAGGACGGAAGCATTGTCTGGGCGGCGCTGACGGTCCGCCCGCTCAACCTGGCGGCCGGCCTGCCCGAACGCAATGTGAGCATTGTGGCGGACATCACCGCCCGCAAGCAGGCCGAGGCGGAAATCCTGGAACTCAACGCCACCCTCGAGCGGCGGGTGGCGGAACGGACGGCCGAACTCCAGGCGTCCAACCGGGAACTGGAGACCTTCGCCTATGCCGCGTCCCACGATCTCCGCGCGCCGCTCCAGGCGATCGGCGGCTTCAGCCAGGCGCTCCTGGAAGATTGCGGAAAGGAACTGGGCGGCAACGGCCGGTCGCACCTGGAGCACATCCTCCGCGCCACCTCGCGCATGGCCGGCCTCATCGACGGACTGCTGACCCTGTCCAGGGCCGCCCGGTGCGACATGCAGCAGGCGCCGGTGGACCTCTCCGCCCTGGCGGAGGCCGTGCTGGCCGACCTTGCCAGCAACGATCCGGAACGGGAGGTGCGGATCCAGGTCGAACCCGGGATCCGGGTCCAGGGCGATCCCCGGCTGCTGGAGGCGGCCATGGCCAACCTGCTGGGCAACGCCTGGAAATACACCTCGAAGACCCCGGGCGCCAGCATCGCGGTGGCGGCGGGCCTGGCCGGCGGCATGCGCACGGTGCGGATCTCCGACAACGGCTGCGGGTTCGATATGCAATTCGCCGGGAAACTGTTCCAGCCCTTCCAGCGGCTGCACCGGCAGGACGAGTTCCCGGGGATCGGCATCGGCCTGGCGACGGTCCACCGGATCGTCCAGCGGCACGGCGGGGAACTGGTGGCGGCGTCCTCCCCCGGGCATGGCGCGACCTTCTCCATGACCCTCCCCTGGGCCGCCTGATCAGCGCTTGCGGGCCAGGGTCAGGCCATCGCCGATGGGGACCATGCACAGGTCCACCCGCTCATCGTGGTGCAGCTTGGCGTTGAGCCGGCACAGGGCAGCCGTGTCGGGGTCCCGGGCCGGATCCACCGGCCGGGCCACCCGGCCGCTCCACAGCACATTGTCGAAGGCGATGAGCCCGCCGGTGCGCAGGAGCCTGAGGCAGCCCTCGAAATAGCCGTCATAGCCGGTCTTGTCGGCATCGATGAAGGCGAAGTCGTAGCTGCCCGCCTCGCCCCGGGCCAGCCGGTCCTCCAGCGTGGCCTGGGCCGGGCCCAGCACCAGGTCGATCCTGCCGGCCACCCCGGCCCGCTCCCAGAACGGCAAGCCCATGGCGGTGTTATTCGCATCTATATCGCAAGCAAGTAGATAACCATCAGGTGGCAGGGCCAGCGCCACGGTCAGCGCGCTGTAGCCGGTGAACACCCCCACCTCCAGGGCGCGCCTGGCGCCCATCAGCCTGACCAGCAGCTGCATGAGCGCGCCCTGTTCGGGCGAGATCTGCATGCTGGCCATGGGGTGGGCCCGGGTTGCCGCCCGCAGGGCCACCTGCTGGGGATGCTCGCGCAGGGAATGATCGAGCAGGTATTGGTGGAGGAGGTCGTCCAGGATCAGCGTGCGAGAGCTCATAAGCAATTCACCGGTTGAGATACTATCTCACCGCGCGACATAACGCCACGATAACCTTGCAACGACTCATTACCCTATGGAAATAAAAGATTGCGACGGGAGCTCAGGGCTCGAGCGGAAGCAGCATCCCGGCGACCCTCGCGGTCCCTTCGGCGAACGGATCGGTTTCCGCCGCCGCGGTCTCCTCCGGCAGCACCAGGGCTCCGGCCCGGATCCCCAGCAGGCGCAGGGGCCGGTCCAGGGGCGCCCGGCGCAGGCAGGCCCGGGCGGCATCCCGGATGTCGCCGGGCGCGGCCGTGGCCCGGTCCA
>Ga0316217_10002338_pt1 | contig 23033 bp, 19 predicted proteins | sample 1anoAmetaG_FD_203633 | JGI IMG/M metagenome (GOLD analysis project Ga0316217, IMG submission 203633) | Freshwater microbial communities from Trout Bog Lake, Wisconsin, USA - 1anoA | ecosystem: Environmental > Aquatic > Freshwater > Lake > Hypolimnion/Profundal zone | place: USA: Wisconsin...
ATTCCGCCAGAAGACGAAACCTTGTACGTCGCGGCTGATGGCACCGGCGATTTCTACTCCATTCAGCGCGCGCTCGATGCTGCGCCTAAAGACGGGGCGTGGATTTTGGTTGCTCCCGGAACCTACCGTGAAGTGCTGACCATCAACAAACCCAACATCCACCTGCGCAGCGCCAACAGCGACGCGTCCAAAACCGTAGTAGTGAATGATCGCAGCGCGGGCGCAAATGGCGGCACACTTCACTCCGCCACGGTGAACGTGACTGCCGATAACTTCTTCGCCGAAAACATCACCTTTGCAAACGACTTCAACGCAACCCATCCGCAACTCCCGGCAGGCTCACAAGCGCTCGCTTTGCTGGTCACTGGCGATCGCGCCATCTTCCACAACGTGCGCCTGCTCGGCAATCAAGACACCGTATACGTTGGCAGTCGCAACTGCGCTCCCGACGGGCTGGGTTGCATTCCCACTCGGCAATATTTTTCCGATTGCTACATTGCCGGAAATGTGGATTTTATCTTCGGTGACAGCAAAGCCGTCTTTGACCGCTGCGAGATTCACAGCACGGCTCATGCAGGCGGTTACATTACCGCGCAATCGAAACATTATCCCGATGAAGACTCCGGATTTGTACTGAATAACTGCAAACTTCTCGCCGATGCAGGCTTGACTGGCAAAGTGTTTCTTGGCCGTCCCTGGCGGCCGCTTGCCACTGTGATTTTTCTAAATACAGAGATGGGCAGCCACATTGATCCGGCTGGCTGGCGCGAGTGGCACCCGGGCGAAACTCATTCCATGGACACCGTGTACTATGCCGAATACAACTCCACCGGACCCGGCGCACAGCGTGGCCAGCGCGATCCGCACACACATTTTCTTACGCCGGAGCAGGCCGAACAATTTGCTCCGTCTGTTTTTTTACGCGGCAAAGACAACTGGGATCCGTTGCAAATCCCAAAGCAGTAAAATGGAGTTATCAGGTCAACGGGATAAAAGTGCCGTGCTCTAGGCTGCGGCGAAGGGATGGATAGAACAATGAAAATGGTAATGATGGCAGATGCGGTGCGGTATCCGCGCATGACAACAAATGAACTCCGCGAGAGCTTTCTACTCAACGAGCTTTACGCGCCGGGCAAACTGCATATGAATTATGTCGATCTTGACCGGGCAGTAATCGGCATGGCTGCCCCGCTGGATAGCCCCCTTGTATTGCCCACTTATCCGGAGTTGCGCGCTGCTTATTTTACCGAGCGCCGCGAAGTGGGTGTCTTGAACATTGGAGGCGCAGGCAAAGTGAATGTTGAAGGAAAGAGTTATGAACTCAACAACCTCGACGTGCTCTACATCGGCCGCGGCAATGCTAACGTCAGTTTCGAGTCAAAAGATAAAGCCGCGCCCGCTGTCTACTACTTGCTGAGTTACCCGGCGCACACGGTTTATCCGGTCGCATTGGTGCGCAAGGAAGAGGCCAATCCAACGGAACTGGGCAGCGCGGAAACCTGCAACCGGCGCACAATTTGCAAGTACATCCATCTGGCCGGCGCGAAAAGTTGCCAGCTTGTGATGGGCGTAACGACTCTGGCGCCGGGCAGTTCCTGGAATACGATGCCGCCCCACACGCACAACCGCCGCTCCGAAGTGTATATGTATTTCAATGTTGCCGAAGATGCGCGTGTGATTCATTTGATGGGGCCGCCGGATGAAACGCGCCATATCGTTATGGCTAACCGCGACGTTGTTGTCTCGCCGGGATGGTCGATTCATGCTGGCGTTGGCACGCGCGCCTATAGCTTTTGCTGGGGCATGGGCGGCGAAAATCAGGATTACGCAGATATGGATCCGGCGCCGGTCGAAAGCCTGCGCTGAAAAAGGGAGAATGTGATGAAGATTGCAATGATGCTGGTAGCGGCACTGGGGCTGGGCATTCCGGCTGCGACGTTGACCGGAGACAAGGCAGAAGTGATCTCCGCGCATGATCTCCAGGCGCAGCTCGCGCAATTGGCTGCGCCGGCCAAGGCCACAGGCAGCAGCGGATCAACGCTTGCCAGCTTCGGCAACCTGGCGTTGAAGCTTTCTGTGCGTACCACCAGTGGCGGCAGCGAAATTCACAAACATTTTGACGACCTGATGATTGTGCAACAAGGAAGCGCAACACTCGTCACCGGCGGAACAATCATCGACCCAAAGACAGACAGCGACGGTGAGACCCGGGGATCTGGAATAAAGGACGGAAAATCTCAGGCTATAACTATCGGAGATATCGTTATTGTGCCGGCCGGAGTGCCGCATCAATTGCTGATTCCGCCGGGCACAACTTACAGCGCGATGGTGGCCAAGGTGAAGGAATAACAAGCACGCAGACTCAGCTTGTTATCGAGCCATCCACCCGCCATCTACAACAAGGATTTCTCCATTTACGTAATCACTGGCGGGCGAGGCAAGATAGACCGCAGCGCCGGCCAGATCTTCCGGATCTCCCCAGCGGCCCGCCGGGATTCGATCGAGAATCTGCTGGTATCGCGTCGCGTCCTGCTGCAAGGCCGTGGTGTTGTCTGTGCAAAAATATCCGGGAGCTATGGCATTTACCTGAACATTGCGGCCCGCCCACTCATTGGCCAGAGCCTTGGTCAACTGCGCCACGGCCCCTTTGGACGCCGTGTAAGCGGGAACGCGAATGCCGCCCTGGAATGAAAGCAACGAAGCAATGTTAATGATCTTTCCCTGCTTTCGCTTGAGCATCTCGCGCCCTGCCATCTGAGAAAGCCGAAAGACACTGTTCAGGTTGACCTGAAGCACTTGCATCCAGCTTTCCATGTTGTACTCCTCGGCGGCTTCCCGATGAATAGTTCCCGCGTTGTTGACGAGAATATCCGGCGCGCCCATAGAGGATGCCACAGCGTTGAAGAGTAATTCAGCGCCGTCTGCACTGCCCAGGTCGGCGCTGAAACTCTCTGCTTTGCATCCCAATGCACGTATCTGCTCGCAGGTCTGGCTGGCTGGCCGCCGGTTGCCATGACAGGCAACCGACGCGCCAGCCTCGGCCAGAGCAATCGCAATGGCGGCGCCCAACCCGCTTGCCGCTCCTGTCACCAGCGCAGTTTTTCCATCCAGACGAAAACGATCGAGAATGCTCATCTGCTGCAAGCTCCATTCACGCGAAAATAACCGATCCAGCCTTATTGCTCGTTGCCCTATACATTATAGGTTGACGACGAAACTCTTCCTCCGTGGCCTGTCCAGTTGGTGTGAAAGAATTCACCGCGCGGTTTGTCGGTGCGCTCATACGTGTGCGCCCCAAAGTAATCGCGTTGCGCTTGCAGAAGGTTTGCGGGCAGGCGCGCAGTGCGATAGCCATCGAAGAACGCGAGTGCCGTAGAAAAAGCCGGCGTAGGCACGCCGAGTTCCACCGCGTGAACCACTGCCTTGCGCCATGAGGCTTGATAGCTGTTGAGCGCTGCGGAGAAGAAGCTGTCGAGCAGCAGGTTCTCGATTCCCGGGTTCTTGTCGAATGCCTCTTTGATCTTGCCCAGAAAACGGCTGCGAATAATGCATCCGCCGCGCCACATCAGCGCAATGCCGCCCATGTTCAGGTTCCAGCCATGCTCTTTTGCCGCTGCCCTGAGCAGCATGTAACCCTGCGCATAGGAGATGATCTTGGAGCAGTAAAGCGCCCGGCGCACATCCTCGATGTATTCAGCGCGGTCTCCAACAGCAGCCTTCGCCGACGGTCCCGCAAGAATCTTCGCCGCCGCAACACGCTCCTCTTTGAGCGCGGAAAGACAGCGCGCAAAAACCGATTCGCCGATTAACGTAACCGGCTGGCCAAGATCGAGAGAGCTGAAAACTGTCCACTTGCCCGTTCCCTTCTGGCCGGCGGTGTCGAGAATCTTGTCAACAATCGCGCCGCCATCCTCGTCATTTTTGGCAAAGATATGGCTTGAGATTTCGATAAGGTAGCTGTCCAGTTCGCCTTTGTTCCATTCGGCGAATACCTTGTGCAGTTCGTCGGCATTCAGTCCCAGGCCGCGCTGCAGCATATCGTAGGCCTCGCAAATAAGCTGCATATCGCCATACTCAATGCCGTTATGCACCATCTTTACAAAGTGGCCGGCTCCATCCTCGCCCACCCAATCGCAGCAAGGGGTTCCGTCTTCAACCTTGGCAGCGATAGCCTGCAGAATATTTTTGACGTGCGGCCACGCGGCGGGATTGCCTCCGGGCATGATCGATGGGCCATTGCGTGCGCCTTCTTCGCCGCCTGAAACGCCCGTTCCGATAAACAAAATGCCTTTCGCCGCCAAATCCTTCGTGCGGCGATTGGAGTCGGTAAACAGCGAGTTGCCGCCGTCGATGATAATGTCGCCCGCTTCAAGGCAAGGCAAAACATGATCAATCATCTTGTCCACCGTGTCGCCGGCTTTGACCATCAGCATCACGCGGCGCGGCCGCTTCAGCAAACCGGCAAACTCTTCAATGGAGTGGGCTCCAACTACCTGTGTCCCTTTTGCTTCGTTGTTAACAAAATCATCGACCTTGGAAACGGTGCGGTTGAATACGGCAACTTTGAAGCCGTGGTCGTTCATGTTGAGGACAAGGTTTTGTCCCATGACAGCAAGGCCAATCAGACCAATATCACACGATGCTGCGGTCATACAATCTCCTGAGGGTTCCTTAAATTCTTCTACCGTTGAATGCGTGCCGAGCCGCCTTTGGCAAAAGCGCGCACCTGATCCACGGTTGCCATGGTGGTGTCGCCGGGGAATGTGGTCAGCAGTGCGCCGTGCGCCCAGCCTAGCTTGATGGCTTCCTCTGGCGTTTCGCCGCTCAGCAGGCCATAAATGAAGCCCGCCGCAAAACCATCTCCGCCGCCAACGCGATCCACTACTTCCAACTCAGCCGTCGGCGCGGTGTAGGTCTTTCCATCTATCCATGCCACCGCGCTCCAGCTATGCCGGTTGGTGGAGTGCACTTCGCGCAGCGTAGTGGCGACAACCTTGACCTTCGGGTGCTTCTTGATTACCTGGTCGATCATGCCAAAAAATACGCTGGGATCGAGCTTCGACTTGGCTGCAACTTCCGGCCCTGGGATGCCGAGCCCCTTCTGCAGATCCTCTTCGTTGCCCACCAGCACATCCACATTCTCGACGATTTTGGCGATCGTTTCGACAGCCTTCTCGGCGCCGCCGTGAATGTTCCACAGCTTCTCGCGGAAGTTCAAATCAAATGAAGTCACTGCGCCGGCAGCCTTGGCTTCCTTCATCATCTCGGCGGCCAGTGGAGCCGTAGTGGGAGAAAGCGCGGCAAAGATGCCGCCCGAATGCACCCATTTCACGCCGCCTGCAAAGATGGCCTTCCAGTCAAAGTCTCCCGGCTTCAATTGCGCCGCGGCTTCATTGCAGCGGTTGTAAAACACGACGGGCGGACGTAATCCATGCCCTTGGTCACTGTAAACAGTGGCCATGTTGGGACCGTTCACTCCGTTGTGCTTGAAGTGCTTGTAGTAAGACTTCACCCCCATGGCGCGAACCCGCTCATTGATCAAATCGCCGATCGGATAGTCGGACATGGCGCTGACAATTGCCGTCTTCATCCCAAAGCAATCGGATAGGTTCGCAGCCACATTGAATTCGCCGCCACTGACGTGAATCTGACACTGTGTGGCTTTGCGGAAAGGGATGATCCCCGGATCAAGCCGGTGCACCAGTGCACCCAGCGACAGAAAATCCAGTTCCGCGTCTTTTCTTATCTTCAGTCCATCACTCATTGGCCGTCTCCTTTTCCTCAAAAGAAAATGATCATAACCTGCTTTTTTCCACCCGCATCCCTCCGGATTTTGTATGCCTGCCCCACGCAAGGGGAGCCCGGAACGGGTACAGAGGTCTGACCACTAGCATACACGGGCGCCTCAAGAATTGCCAACAACTAAAGTAAGATTTCCACCGGCTGCGTTTGGTGCTAAGCTTGAATTGTTATCATTTTAAGCGAGTTGATTGGAGCCGGGTCCCTGATGCCGCGCCAAAGGCAGGATATTCCCAATACCGACAGGACCAGGCAAGTGGTCAACCACATCCGCGGCCTCCTGGAAAAGGGGGCGCTGCAGCCAGGCGATCGAATCCCCCCGGAGCGTGAGCTTGCACGCGCACTCAAGATCAGCCGCGCCAGCCTTCGCACCGGCATCGGCTACCTCGTTGCCATGGGAGTCATGAAGGTCCGCCACGGTGTTGGAACCTTCATTAAAGATGGCCCTGCGGAGTTCAGCAAGGCCTCCCTGGGCCTGATGGGTGCGCTCTACGGATTTCAATTCTGGCAGATGTTTGAAGCAAGATTGATTATTGAGAGCAGCCTGGCCGCGCTGGCGGCTGAACGCGGCAAGGAAGAGCATCACGCGGCTCTAGCCGAACAGGTCGCCGAGATGTTCTCCATTGCGGATAACCCGGAAGAATTTCTGCTGCATGACATGCTGTTTCACCGCATCATCGCCAAAGCCTCCGGCAATCCGATATTAGCTGCTCTCATTGAGACCATTACAACCGCGATGTATGAAAAAAGGCGCAAAACCGTGGAACGGGCAAGCTACCTGCGCGAGATGGCCGAGATGCATCGTGAGATCTACCGGGCTATTCGTGCGCGCGACCCCATCGAGGCGCGAAAGCAGATGGAAAACCATCTTCGTGTGGCAGAAAGCAATCAAAACATGGAACTTCCTACCGTTCACCGTTCGCATCCTGCCCTGCCTCGCACCAAAAAGAAACCCGCCCTCATCGATGCCAGCACAGCGGCTTGACTTCAGATAGCGATTGGCTTATTTTGCCGCTAGCGCGCTCACCGGCGCCAGCATCTCTTCCTTGCGCATCACCAGGTTGGTGGCGTTCAGCGTGGCCAGTTCGAATCCATGGCCGTGCGTGATGGCATCCGTGGGGCAGGCCTCCACACAATATCCGCAAAAGATGCAGCGGTTGTAATCGATGTTATACACCTTGGCGTAACGCTCCGAGGAGGAGATGCGCACTTCATCCGTGTTCTCGGCAGCCTCAATATATATGCAGTTGGACGGGCAGGCAGCCGCGCAGAGGAAGCACGCCACGCATTTTTCCAGGCCGTTCTCGTCACGCTGCAAAACGTGTGCGCCACGGTAGCGCTGCTCAAGAACCGCTCCGCGCAGAGGGCCCTTCCCGTCAGGGTAATTTTCCACCTCGACGGGCTTGAAGATCTCACCAAAGGTGATGCTCATGCCCTTGGCAATGCCGGCGATGTTGCCCACAATCGACATGAGGCTAGTATACGATGAAATCCCTCAATGGCGCGCTGGAGGCGGAGTAGACCTGCCGCTATTGTTCGCCGGCGGCCGCGTGTTGGGCTTGCGCACCGGATGCAAACTCTCCGGCTCGTGGCAAAGCTCCGACTCCTGCCCCCGCGCCAATCCCGGCAACGCGCCTTGTGCGCTGCAAATCCTCTGCATCAACGCCTTTGCGTCCTTGCCGCTCACCAACGCGGTGCGCTCCAGGCCGCTGTAAGGGTCCAGATCGTAGCGAAAGAGGATGTCCTCGGGCTTCTCTTCGCCGTGGTCGATGTGGTTCCATGTGGCCATGAATTGGCGCGCGTCCGGCTCGGCCAGGAGGGCATAAAGCTGCTTCAGTTCAACGCCCGGAGCGGCATTCGTGCTCCATATCGGCGCGGCCTGGCTCCCGCGCATCCACCTCGCGGCCCACATATGGTACCGCCCGTCGTAGTGGAAGGCCGTGAAGTATGTCGTCGCATTGCACTCGGTGCAGTCGTCGTACATCGCGGCCAGTTCCCGCGGACGGCCATCGGCCAGCAATATCCAATCCAGCAGCCGCAGGTTGGTTCCCTTCAGCAGCGGAGCAACCACATGGCTGGTCAGCGAAAGATTCCAAACCGTAAACGTATCGGATGCAGGCATGGATTGCGGCGTTGCGCGCTCGGTGGTGACGACCAGCGCCGCGTCGTACTCCACGCCAATCTCGCGAATCGCCGTCAACTTTTCCGGCCCCAGCGAGCGCGTCACCCATGCCACCACGCTTTGGTCCTTGGCGGAATGGAAGTCCACCCAGCGAAAGTTTTCCGGAGCCTGCTGCGCCGGCAAAGCCGCAGCCACAGCAAGCATTGCCGCAATCAGAATTGAAAGAAGCCGAGAAGATACGAACTGCATGAGTCTAGGTTATCGCAGAGAAGGCAGGTAGCCCAGACATCGATAAAATTCCCTTCGATAAAAGCTCTTGGGAAGCCCTGATTAAGACGAAGTTTTGAAAGGGCACGGATTTATCCGTGCCGCAAAGGCCATAAATCAGCGTGGGCTTTAGCCCCTGAGGGAAGTCTTCGCAAGTCTGAATCGCGCTTATGAGATGCCCTCCAGGAGTCTGTTGAAAAAAAACGGTCTTGTGTCAGGGCACGACTTCAGTCGTGCCGCATAAGCCTAATTAAACCGCAGGCTTTACAGGCTGCGGAAAAGCTCACCCAGACGGTAGGCCGGGGATTTATCCCCGGCAAAAACGCTGACATTTAATGGAACCGGTAATTGTTTCGAGACGGCAGGCGGGGATTCATCCCCAACACAAACGCTGGCATTTGATGGGACCGGTAATTGTTTCGGGACGGTAGGCCGGGGATTTATCCCCGGCACAAACGCAGGCTAAATCGATGGGGTTTTAACCCCTGAGGCATGCTTTTCGTTCGCGCTGATAATCAAGGGATGCCGAAATGCATCGGCATCTCATCGAGCCGGTCCAGAAAGCGTGTGTGGACAAAAGGATAATCAACGAGCCGCCTTCGTACAGGATTGGCCGCGATGTATCCGAGTTGTCTGCGAAAATCTTCTTCGTTGCGAATTCGGTGCTCGTGGAAGCCGGGTTGCCAGACTTCCCCGGCATATTGAGCGCGCACCTCGTGGGAAAATCCGCCCTTGATGCACTGTGCACAACGCTCGATGGTTTGGTTCGCGGACGGAGTCAGCAGAACATGCAGATGTTCGGGCATAATGGCAAAGCCATGCAACTGATAGCGCCCTTGATCCCTGTAATGTAATAGAATTTTGACCAGCAACTCGGCATTCGCGGTTCTGACGAACAGAGCGCGCCTTTGGTACGTCGCAGTCGTGAGCGCGTAAGTTTCCATGGCCGGCTGAGAAAAGCATACCTCAGGGGTTAAAACCCCGTCTCCGAAAGGCTGCTGTATTGCCGGGGATAAATCCCCGGCCTACCACTCCCGGCCCACGTCCATTTCGAAATGGATGAGAAACATTTACAGCCCGAGTTTGGACCAGAGGGCGTCTACTTTGGCTTTGGTGGCGCGGTCCATTTCGATCATGGCGGGCCAGGGGCGGGTGAAGCCTTCGGCCTTCCATTTTCTTGTGGCGTCGATGCCCATCTTGCTGCCGTAGTTGGGCAAGCGGCTGGCGTGGTCGAGCGAATCGACGGGGCCGAGGGTGAATTGGATGTCGCGCTCGGGGTCGATGTTATTTGCCACGCGAAGAACGACTTCAGCGATGTTTTGCACGTCGCAGTCCTCATCGACGACGATGATGATTTTGGTGAACATGGCCTGGCCGAGAGACCAGATGGCGTTCATCACCTTGCGCGCCTGGCCGGGATAACTCTTTTTGATGGAGACCAGCATCAGGTTGTGGAAGACGCCTTCGACGGGCAGATGGATGTCGATGAGTTCGGGAATTTGCATCTTCATGGCGGGCAAAAAGATGCGCTCGACGGCCTTGCCCATCCATGCGTCTTCCATGGGCGGCTTGCCGACGATGGTGGCCGCGTAGATGGGGTCTTTGCGATGGGTGATGCAGGTCAGGTGGAAGACCGGGTACTGGTCGGTGAGCGTGTAGAAGCCGGTGTGGTCGCCAAAGGGCCCTTCGCTGCGCAGTTCCCCCAGTTCGACGTACCCTTCCAAAATAATCTCAGCATGGGCGGGAACTTGCAGATCGACGGTCTCACATTGCACGATTTCAACCGCCGCGCCCCGGAGGAATCCAGCAATAAGATACTCCTCGACCTCGGGCGGCGCGGGAACGATGGCCGCGAAGGTAGTGGCGGGATCGGTGCCGATGGCGACTGCGACTTCGAGACGGGAGCCTTTGAGGTTGCCTATCGCAACCTGCGGCAGGCCACCGATGGGACCGTCCGGGATGGCGCAGGCTCCGCCGGCGGACTCCGCCATAGCTGCCACCCGCGCTGTTTTCTCGCTGAACTCCGAGCCTTCCGCGGCTGCCTTCCGCAGGAGTTCGCGATAGTGCTCGGCGGCAACCTTTTGTCGCTGCCAGTGCATCCCGGTGGTTTGGCCGTCGTAAATCTGCATGCGATACATTCCGATGTTGCGCTTGCCGGAACCCACTCCTTTTCCGGGATCGCGCGTGACCACGCAGGGCAGCGTGATGAAGCGGCCTCCGTCGTGGGGCCAGCATTTGAGAATCGGAAACCAGTTGAGGTCGAAGTTGTCGCGCTGGATGACTTGCTTGCAGGGAGCGTCTTTGGCGGAGACGGTTTTGGGGAATGCGCTGGTGAGCGCGCCGAGTTGCGGCAGCATTTTGAGCTTGTCGATCATTCCCGTGGGCGGCTTCATGTTCATCAAGTCCTGGATGCGCCCGGCGATTTCATCGAGGCGGTTGACGCCGAGGGCGAGGGCCATGCGGCGCTCACTGCCGAACTGGTTGATGAAGACCTTGTGGCCCGGATGGCCCTTCACATTTTCAAAGAGCAGCGCAGGGCCGCCGGATTTTGAAACCCGGTCGGTAATCTCCGTGATTTCCAGCTCGGGGGAAACTTCTTCTCGGATGCGGCGGAGTTCGCCGGATTTCTCGAGGGTCTTGATCCAGTCGCGCAAATCGTCGTAAGCCATGGGATGTGCTCCTGTGAAAGGACTATTCCCTATTCATAGTACGGCTTTTGGCTGATGAACTGTTCAGATGCAGCGAGCAGGGTGGAGTGCAGTTGGAAAGGCACAGCGATGATTTCCGTACATATGCAATGAGAGGCCGCAAAGAGCAGCCTCTCCTGAATGGAATAAAACATATTGAATATCGCACTACGGCTGTGCCTGCTCGGCGGCTGGCTGCGGGGGCCAGATAACTGAGGTACTCTGCTGTGTGCGGGAGGCATACCAGTTGCTGTCCCAGAGGTTTTGGTAAAATTCGCCGGTTAGCTCTGCGGCGCGGGGACCGAAGGTGGGACGCCCACCTTCAAGAAAAAAGACTGTCACGAGGCTGCCTTGCGGCGAATCGGACCAGGAGGCGAACCAGCCGTAGCGGGTGCCTTTGCTGGAGCAGGTTCCGGTTTTGCCGAAGATGGGGAGCTCATGGAAGTTGGCGCGCAGGCGGCGGGCGGTGCCGTATTCAACCGCGCCAGCCATGCCGTCTTCCATATCGGGAACGAATTTGGCGATGTCGAGGGTGCGCTTGACTTTAGGGGTAAAGCTGGCAGCTACTTCCGGCGAGGTTGGATGCTGAAGGTAATAGAGGGTACCGCCGTTGGCAAGGGCGGCCACAAATGCGCCCAGTTGCAGGGGGGTAAGCGAGACGCCCTGGCCGAAGCTGCACATGCGGCCGACTCCACCCTGCGAAGCAGGCAGCGGTTCATCGGGATAAACGCCGAGTTGCTCGCCTTCGATGTTATAGCCCGCCAGTTCACCAAGGCCAAAGAGGTTGGCGTATTGGTGAACCCGGTCGAAGCCCAACTCGCGGCCCAACTCCTCGAAGTAGAGGTTGTTGCTCTTGGCCAGCGCCTGGGTCATGTTCATGCGGAAGCCAGCCAGCTTGACCGGAGTGTCGCGGGTGACGATGCCTTCTGACAGGGCGGCCAGGGCTACGGCAAGTTTGATGGTGGAGCAGGGTTCGGCGCCGGGGGAAAGGGCCAGCCTCTGATTGACCATGGCCAGAATGCGGCCATTCGATGGGTCGATTACGACAGCGGTGCCGTTCATGTCGCCCATGGCGTTGATGGCAGCCTGGCGGACCACGGGATCTTCGCCGGCCGTTGCGTCATCGGCAAAGATATCACCCTTGGCAAAGGAACTGGCGGTGAACCTCTCGTAATAATGATGACGGCGCGCAGGAGCATGGCGTAGACCTGCGCGTGAGGTGCTTCTGGAAGCCGGATGAGCCTGCTGAGTTGTATGCACGGTTCGCGGCGCTGCATGAGCAGAACCTGAGTGAACAACAGGGCTATGAGATGCGGTGGCGTGTGCCGCACTTGCGTGAGTGGTTGAGGATTTCCGGACTGCCGGCCTGGTTTGCGCGACGGGAGTATGGTGCACGGGGCGATGGGTATCCGTGATGTGAGCGTTTGTTGATTTGGCGTGATGTATGGTTTGCGGGGCATCCAGCGCCAACGCGGCGCCTGCGCTCAAGCCGAAGCCGGTCAGTACCAAAGCATAAAACCAGATGCGTGAAAAATTCATCCAGCCGGTATCCTCTCTCCACTTAGAGTATCGTGCCGTATTTCTCTCGCGCGGGGGCTGCATCCATTCCGCTCCGCCTTGCAATTTCTGAAACAGTTCGCCCCTTTGATTCATACCGTCAAAAAAAACAAACATCCTGCATATCGACTTCGCACAGGCTTCATGCAGTTCTTGTTTTGGAACAGTTCCGCCGGACACCATCCGGCCCGGATTGCCAGAAGAACGGTAACCCCGATATTTACTGGTCTATATTGCACTATACAACTCTCCGAGTCTCAAACCAAATCCATCCCGCTTACTGGCGCAGAAGCCGGCGCAGAAAAGCAGGCTGATCCAGATCGGCGCGCTCCTCAGCGCCGGCGTCAGCCGCGTGCGAGGGAGCGGGCTGAGCGCGAAGGCTATTTGTTCCATCGGTAGAGCTTACACCTGTTGTGAAAGCCGGCCTGCTATCGCTGGACAACAAAGTAAACACCGGCTCCTCCGACAATTCGGCAAACCTCGGCGGCGCCGGGATCGGCATTGGCTCCAATTCTTCAACTTCACTCGCTCTTTCCACTTCAACAAGCGAGGTCGCAAAATCGACGGAATTTGCTGTCTCGCTTAATTCGGCGGCACTTTGTGATTTTTCAACATCGTTCACCGCTCGCTTTTCCACTACCGGCTCAGAATCACATTCATCTTCGTCTTGCGAGAGGAAGCGTGGCGGCGCGGGCGCAAGGACAGGCCCGTACGCAGGCTCGCTGAACGAATTGCCGCGCGGGACCAAAGGAACCACAGACAGAGGAACAGCAGGCACAGGCACAGGCACAGGCATGAGGGGCTCTGAAACCACGGACGCCTCTTCCACGACCAGCATGCGCGCGCGCCGCTCCGGCATCTGGTCGCGGAAGCCGGTGGCAATCACGGTAATCTTGACCTCTTCGCCCATTCTTTCGTCAAGCACCGCGCCAAAGATGATGCTTGCATCCTCATGCGCGGCGGCATGGATCAGAGAAGAGGCTTCGTTAACCTCAGTAAGTTTGAGCGAACTGGAGCCGGTAATGTTAATAAGGATGCCGCGCGCGCCGTCGATTGCGCCGGCCTCCAGCAGTGGAGAGGCCATCGCCGCCTGAGCCGCTTCAACGGCGCGATTAGCGCCCGAACGCACCGCAGTGCCCATCACCGCCTGGCCCATTCCGGCCATGGTGGTTTTCACGTCGGCAAAATCGCGATTGATGATACCGGGGATGGTGATGATGTCGCTGATGCCCTGCACACCCTGGCGCAGCACATCGTCCGCAATGCGGAAGCTCTCGAAAAAACCAGCATCTTTGGCCACCGCGAGCAGCTTCTCGTTGGGGATGACGATCATCGTGTCAACGCTTTCGATCAGTTCCTTAAGACCGCGCTCGGCTTGCTGCTGGCGCCTTTTGCCTTCAAAACCAAAGGGGCATGTGATAACAGCTACGGTAAGAATGCCCATCTCGCTGGCCAGAGAAGCGATAACCGGCGCAGCGCCGGTGCCGGTGCCGCCGCCGAGACCCGCAGTGACGAAAACCATGTCCGCGCCTTCCAGGGCTTCGATGATCTTTTCCGAGTCTTCGAGAGCGGCGCGGCGGCCAATGTCCGGATTAGCTCCAGCGCCAAGCCCGGAGGTGAGGCGGACGCCAAGCTGCAATTTGACCGGAGCGTTGGAGGACTTGAGCGCCTGCACGTCTGTGTTGGCGACGATGAACTCGACGCCGGCCATGCGCGCCTGAATCATGCGATTGACAGCGTTTCCACCGCCGCCGCCAACGCCGATCACCTTGATGCGGGCTCCACGCATGCTTTCTTCGTGATACTGAATGCGCATCTCGCCGGTTTCATTTCTTTGTGGTTCCATCTAGGGAATCGCCTCCTGATTTCTGTGCTTGAACATAAACATTAATAAGTTCCAACAAACATTGCGCGCAGCTTATCGCGCAGTGTGTTGCTTTCTACCGCTTGATCAAGCCGGGAACGGTGAGCATACAAGATCATGCCGACAGCCGTAGAAAAAGAAGGATGCACCAGTACGGCAGGCATCTGCGAAAGGCGCACAGGAAAACCGGTGCGCGCCGAAACCCTTAACTGAGTATCGGCAACATCCAGCATTCCCGGCAGCATCGCTCCGCCCCCAGTAAGCACACAACCGTTGCCGAGGGCATCAATTACGCCGCCCTGGCGCAGGCTTTCCCTGACATAGTAGAACAGTTCGCTGGCCCGGGCCTCAAGGATTTCCGCAATCCGGCGCACCCGCAGCATCTGCGGCTGGGGATTGGCAATTTCGATTTCATCAAATTCAGGCACTTCGGTTACCACGGCATTGCCATGCCTGCGCTTCAGCTCTTCGGCCATGGTGACGGGGATCTGCAAGCCGATTGCCAGGTCGTTGGTAAAGTGCTGTCCGCCAATCGGAATAGACGCGGTGTGCACGACAGCGCCTTCAAAGTAAACGACCAGGTCGCTGGAGTGGCAGCCTATGTTGAGCAGGCAAACGCCAAACTCGCGATCGTCGGCAGTGAGCGTAGCCTCCGCCGCGGCAACGGACTCCAGCACGTCCCCCGTCACTTCCAGACCGGCGCGATTGGCGCAGGTCACTGAGCTTTGGAAAGCGCTCAAGGAGCAGGTGGCAATGTGCAAATCCACTTCCAGCTTTTTGCCAACCATTTCCACCGGGTCAAAGATGCCGGGCTGATTATCAAGAATAAATTGGCGGCGCAGCAGGTGAACCACTTTGCGATCCGGAGGCCGTTCGATGGAGCGCGCCTGCTTGATAGCGTTCTGCACGTCCTCAGCATCAATCTCGCGCATACGGCCGCCCAACTCGATTCCGCCGTTGGTGTTCAGCCCGAGAATGTGCGGCCCACCGACGCCAACCCAGCACTCGCTGATTTTGCATTGCACCGCGCGCTCGGCCTGCTGGAGGGCAGCCTTGACTGCTTTTGTCGCCGGAGAAAGTTCAGCAATCATCCCCTTGCGCATCCCCGCAGACTCCACGATTCCATGCCCGCAATAGCGCAACGCATCGTCAATAATCTCCGCCACCAGCACGCGAGTCCACGCGCTGCCGATGTCCAGCACTGCAATGATGTCGTCCGGCATTTGGCTCATAGCGCTCACTGTCCCTGCCCGGCTGATACAGCCGGACGGTAAATTGGCGCGGTCTTCCGCGGGATTACACTCAACGCGGCGCGTTTGGCCTCCGCGCGCTTCTTTTCGTTAGCCCTGGCTTTAACCGTTATTGCTTTCGCCGCCCTTCCCTTTGCGGCGACAGAATTCTTACTGCTGGAATTTTTAACAACTTTCTTTCCGTTCGTCTTCGCGGCCTTTGATTTCACCGCGGATAGAGGCGCCTGCTTAGCGCCGGCTTTGGCTGTTGGAACTGGCTTGTCAAGCGGACCGCTTGCAGCATGGCCATCTTCTGCAACTCGTAATGCGGGCTGTTCCCCGTCAGTTGCATTTCTAGCCGCCTGCTCGTCAGCCGCGGCTTGCGCAACATCGGCGCCGGCAGCCATCTCCAGCACCACCTGCTGCTCGTAGCGCAGATCTACCGCCGCCAGCTTTGGATACTGCCGGCGCCACTCGGCGATGTGCGTCTTGTAGCGTTGATAGCGCTCCAGAAAGTGATCCTCGCCAAAGTGCAATAGCGGCGAGTCATCCTGCATCAGCACCTGTGCATCGTGGGAGTTAGTCAGATCAACCTCTGAAATCTGCGAGGAAATTTTCTGACCGCTCGCATCCAGTTCAGCCAGCAGGCGCAGATAAACCGCCATGCGCTCCTGGCGAGCGGGCAAGGGAGCGCGTGCATCGATGCCTGTCACCACTGGAAACGAGTAATGGCGCCGGGCCATCATCGCCGCCGGCATGGAAAGCAGAACTCCGCTGGCATCCACGAGGCCAATCTGCTGACCCTCGCGCATAAAAGCCACCGGCTGCCGCTCTATCACGGAGACTCTGATCTGGTTGGGCAGCAAGCGCATCACCGTTGCTTTTTCAATCCACGGAATCGCTTCCAGTTGCCGGCGGCGCTCGCTTAAAGGCACAAAGAAAATATTGCGCCCGATATCCTCGCCAAACACCGGCAGCAATTCGGCGCGGTTGACCTCGGTGAGGCCCGTGGTCTCAATGTTGCCGGCAGCGTTGATGCGGAAGCGCGAGTCGCGGTCCAGGCAGGACTTGAGAAAATAAGCGGAAGTGGCCAGCCCTCCTAAGACAACGAGAGCAGCCAACGTGAGAAAGATGCGGCAGATCCTGCTTGCCGGACGCGACCGCGGCCTCTCGGGCCAATCCCCGCCAACAGAGTCCCGTTTCGGCGCCTCCCCGCCCCGTCCGAAGCGGTTTGGACCGCCGGGGCGCAACAAGTCGCCGCCATCAGGCTCTTCCGCATCCAGCGGCGTGGTGGGCAGCGTGCGGCCAGGAAGGGGCACACTCTGCTTGACGCGCTGGAGACGAGGCTCCATGGGCGCTTCATCTTCCCAAACGAGGGAACGGGTTCTACCGCTACTGATTGTTGTCACGCCTGAGCAAGGTCGTGAGAGTCGCCAACTTCCACTATAGACTGATTGGCAATCAGCTATTTACTCAGCTTAGAAGCAGGTACCCATAATGATACGGGTGTAGCGTTTTGAGACACCAGGCCGCATGAGGGATCAAATCAGAGCGAAATGGAAAACAATACGCCCATCGAGATTGCCTGTTAATTCAAAGGCGCCTGAGCAGGCAAAATAGCATCTTCCTTGGTATCGAATTCGAATCGCGTCAGAATCCAGCCCTCTTCTGACCGGTATACGGCAAATTTGCCAAACAATGGCCCCTTATCGTAATTCAAGACCAGATAAATAATTTTCGATCTGGACGAAAGGTCGTGGGTGCCAATAAGTTCGAAATACCTATATGTGCCGTAAAGAATTTGCGCATTGCGCAAGATGTCGGCCTGCATGAGGGCTTCGCTGCGTCCCTCCAGCGAGCTGCCCTTGATCCAGGCTCGAACGGCCTCATCAGGGCCTTTGTCCCGGTAGGCTTCCAGGCCGTAAACAATGACCGGCGGCAAGGACTCGATTGCATGCTTTTGGTTTGCATCCGATGATTGAGCAAAGGTGATCAACTGCCCTAAGGAGAAGAAACAAGAAGTAACCAGAATCGTGATTAATTTCATTGAGGCTCCTCTTTAACTTGTGCCGGCAACTCCAACCTGGCATTGATTTTGCCTATATGAATGAAAGACGCAAAACTCCATCAACCCGCTTGCAAAGCGGCCAGAATTTGCGGGCCCAACTGGCTTACGCTCCCCGCGCCGAGGGTCAGTATCAGGTCGCCTTCGCTGGCCTGAGCAGAAATGCCAGCTACGGCAGCGGGAAAATCGGCGGCAAACTGAACAGCCGGCCCCTCAATTCGCGCCGCGAGCAGCTCGGCCGTTATGCCGGGGATGGGCTCCTCGCTGGCGGCGTAGATGGGCAGCACTAGGACCGTGTCAGCATCCTTGAACGCGCCGGCAAACTGGTCCATCAAATCTTTTGTGCGTGTGTATCTGTGGGGCTGGAAGACGACGTGAATCTTCTTGTAGCCGCACTCGCGGGCCGCGGCCAGCGTGGCGCGAATCTCTGTGGGATGGTGGCCGTAGTCGTCCACCACGGTAACGCCGCGCGCCGTGCCGCGTAGTTGGAAGCGGCGGTCCACACCGCGAAAATGGCTGAGCCCCTCGGCAATCTTTTCCGCGCTGACCTCAAGCTGGTGGGCGATGGCCACTGCGGCAGTGGCATTGAGCACGTTGTGATGGCCGGGCACATGCAACTCGAAGGGGCCTAGCGAGCCGGCAGCCGTGACTACCTGGAACCGGGCAAAGCTCTCCTTCCCTGTTGCCGCGGAGAGAATCTCCAGCCGGTAATCGGCCTCCGCCGCCACCCCGTATGTGAAGACGCGGCGGTGTGCGCGGGGCAGAATGGCCGCCAGCAGCGGATTGTCGATGCAGGCGGTGACCGCTCCATAAAAGGGCAGCTTGTCGATAAAGGTGAGAAAGGCCTGCTCCACGTCGGCCATATCGCGATAGCAGTCCATGTGCTCGCGATCGAGATTCGTCACTACGGCCAGGATGGGCGACAGCTTGAGGAAGCTGCGGTCGCTCTCGTCTGCCTCGGCCACCAGGTAGCGCGACTTGCCGAGCTTGGCGTTGGAGCCGAGCGCGTCTACGCGGCCGCCAACCACGATTGTCGGGTCGAGTCCGCCGGCAGCGAGCACGGATGCAACCATTGACGTTGTGGTGGTCTTGCCGTGCATCCCAGCGATGGCGATTCCGTATTTGAGGCGCATCAGCTCGGCCAGCATCTCGGCACGCTGAATCACGGGAATCTTGCGGGCGCGGGCTTCGACGACTTCGGGATTGGAGGCGGAGACTGCGGAACTGGTGACAACAACCGTGGCGCCTTCGATGTTGCCGGCAGCATGGCCTTCGTAGATTGTTGCGCCCAAATTCGCAAGCCGGTCGGTCACCGGGCCGCGGCGCAGATCAGAGCCGGAGACTTTCATGTTGAGATTGAGAAGAATTTCGGCAATGCCGCTCATGCCGATTCCGCCGATGCCTATAAAGTGCGCGTGCTGGGAGGTTGCATACATAGTGGTTGAGACTTCAGGTTAACACTTGCGACGGCATCGGGAAGGACGAGGCGGCTGCGGGGCAGATGCAAGTTTGGAGATCAACTAACCCAAGAACTCGAAAAAAGTTGTGGAAGTTTATTTTTCATTCAACGCGCAACCTTTGTTTGTATTCCATGTTTAACCATGACATATCCGGCAGGCCGAGGAGGCAGCAAGAGCCAAGCCTCAATCGGAAAGAAGCCGGGCCGGGGTTTGCAACAGGCCGGCAGGGACGGAGGAGTTATGGGCAGCATGAGAAATTGGATGCTTGGAGCAGTTATATTGGCCGCTGGATTGGGCGCGGGAGCGACAACAGCGCAGGCGGCCGAGTTTGGAGTTTACGCGCGCGGGCCGGTGGCCCCAGTTGCTTATGTCGCGCCCTGTCCTGGACCAGGTTATTTTTGGGTAGGCGGTTACCGGGCTCATGGCTATTGGTATCCGGGGCGTTGGGAGTTTCGCGGCCGGGGACCGGTTGTACGGTTCGGCGGCAGATACCATGGTCGCTACCGCAGGTAAGCCTGCTTTACTGATGAATGATGCGCAGCCTCTCTTGGTTGGAGAGGCTGCGCTGTTTTAAGGAACTGGTAATTAAAAATTCCACCATGGCATCCGAAAAGCGTCCCTCAGAGGCTAAAGTCCGTGTTCATGAGGAGGGCTCTGCGGCACGACTAAACAGCCTGCGGAAAAACTAATTCGGAGTTGCAAGAAGCGTCAGGGCACGACTTTAGTTGTGCCGTAAATGAAACAAAATGAATGCGGATTTTAGCCCCTGCGGTCTGTTTTCTTGTGTAATTTCCCTGGAAAAAGGCCTATTCCGCAAGCTGTAAAGTCGTGCCCGTTCAAAGCGCAAAAACAATTGCGTTTGTTAACGGGCTGCCAAAGCCGGCCGCCGGACGCGCGCCAGCAGCGGCAGCACCTGGGACTGGGCTTCATCGACCGAAACGCCATACTTGGCGCGCAGTTCCTCGACCTTGCCGTGCTCGATGAAGTGATCGGGCCAGCCAATGCGAACTACCGGAACCGCGCTGCCCATTTCCGCCAATGCTTCAATCACTGCCGAGCCAAAGCCGCCCATCTTCACGTGATCTTCAAAGGTGACAAATGCGGCCACGCGGCCGGCGTAATCGGCCAGCACATCGCGGTCAAGCGGTTTTACGAATCGCGGATTGATAATCGCAGCGGAATAGCCGGCACACTCCAGGCGAGCAGCCAACTCCTTTGCCAAAGTGGTCATGGGCCCCAGGCCGAGAATGGCCACATCATTTCCGTCCTTGATAATCTCCGCCTTGCCGACGGAGATGACCTGAGGCTCAGGCTTGCGCGCCGCGCCGGGACCAACACCGCGCGGGTAGCGTATGGCGCTGGGCCCGGGAAGCCGGAGGGCGGTCTTCATCATGTCGGCCAGTTCATCTTCGTCTTTGGGCGCCATCAATACCAAATCCGGAACGCCGCGCAGGTAGGCGATGTCGAAGAGTCCGTGATGCGTTGGGCCATCGTCGCCGCTGAGTCCCGCGCGATCCATGCAGAATAGGACAGGAAGTTTTTGCAGGGCCACGTCGTGAACAATGCAGTCGAAGGCGCGCTGCAAAAAAGTCGAATAGATGGCGCAGACTGGCCGGTAGCCGCGCGCAGCCATGCCGGCGGCAAAGATCACGGCGTGCTCTTCGGCGATGCCCACGTCAAAATAGCGCTTGGGATGATGGGGACGGAAGAGGTCCAACCCGGTCCCGCTGGGCATGGCGGCAGTGACGGCCACAATATGCTCGTCCTGATTGGCAAGCTGCGACAGCGTTGTAGCAAAGACCTCTGCAAAGGTGAGCTGGCCGGCGGGCTTGGTTTCGCCGGTTTCCGGGTCGTAAGGCCCAAGGCCGTGAAATTTTTTCTGGCCATCGAGAGCCGGTTGGTAGCCGCGGCCTTTTTGCGTGAGAACGTGGAGCAGCACGGGGCGGTTTTCCGCCTTGAGAAATTTAAAGGTCTCCACCAGCAGAGGAATATTGTGGCCGTCGATGGGACCGAAGTATTGCAGGCCAAACTCCTCGAAGAGTACGGAGGGCCAGAGCATACTCTTGGCAGCCTCTTCAGCGCGGCGCGCAACCTCGACTGCCGTCTTGCCGCCGACTTTTTCGATGATGCGTTTGGCGGAGTCGTGCAGGTGCTTGTAGTGCTCGTTGGTGACAATCTTGTGGAAGTAGCGGGCAACAGCACCCACGTTGCGGTCGATAGACCACTCGTTGTCGTTGAGCACGACGATCAGCCGCTTGGTCTGCTCGGCAATGTTGTTGAGAGCCTCGAAGGAAATTCCGTTAGTAAATGCACCGTCGCCGGCCACGGCAATTACATGCTCCGTGCCGCCGGCCAAATCGCGCGCCACAGCCATGCCCAGCGCTGCTGAAAGAGCTGTCCCAGCGTGACCCGCGCCGAAGCAATCGTGTTCGCTTTCCGTGCGCAGCATAAAGCCATTCAGACCGCCCGGCTGGCGAATCGTATTCATGCGGTCGAGCCGCCCGGTGAGCATCTTGTGAACATAGGCCTGGTGGCTGACATCGAAGAGCAGCTTGTCCGCGGGCGTATCGAAAACGGTATGCAGAGCCAACGTCAACTCGACCACTCCGAGATTCGGTCCCAGGTGGCCGCCGGTTTTGGAGAGCGTGTGAATCAGAAATTCGCGAATCTCCTCGGCCAGGTCCGCCATCTGCGCAAAGTTCAGAAGCTTCAAATCAGCGGGCGAGTGAATCGACTCCAGCAGAGTTCCCATATTCATCCTTCTCCCGGAAAAAAGGCCGGGCAGTAAAGCAAAAAGCCCCTTCCCAACGGGGCTTATGCGCGCAATTTCGTCTATTGATAGTATACCAATGCGAAGGATTCTCCTGCTGTCGGTGAGACGGGCAGAAGAGGCAGGTCGGTGCTGGGATCTTGCCCGGTACTGGGATGTGCAGAGATAAACTTTCGTAATTGTGCGCGTATTTTTTAACTTGACATGCCTCCGGCCTCATGAAAATATCTGTGCGAACTCCGGAGGTGCAACTTGAATGTATTGAAACGTTTAGTTGTTGCACTTGTCTCAGGTTTGGCCTTGTGTCCTTTGCCTGGTGTTACGCAGATATCCGCGCGTCCTCCGAATTTGATCGAGACTCTCAACAAAGAAGCTGGTGCCTCCGATCCTGCAGGAATCTACTCTTACAGCCAGCACTTGCTCAGCTTGCTCGCAAACGAGAAGGTGGAAGCAATGCCCATTGCCTCGTTCTCTGACCGCCTAGCTAGAGCTGAACTGCTGGCAAGGCGAGGCAAGCGAAGTCATATTTCCAGCGTAGATATCGCAGCAGTATTTAATGATCTGATGAAGAACGTCAATGCACCACAGTCCATGCGGGCCGATGCGGCTCCAGTAGAAAAGATGCGAGTGGCGCTGGAAAGGATGGCGCCCAACCTAGTTTTACAACGACCTGCCGGGGAAAGTTGTTACCCAGGAGAAGCCGTTTTTCTCGTCTTTCTATTGATTGCCAATGACGGAACGCGAATATCGTCCGTCGCAGATAAGGTAAGTCCGGATGAGCTGCCGCAAATGATCACTCGGGTGCGCCCATCGACAGACCCAAGCGCCAGGTCTCTAGTTGATGCATATATCTCGCGTAATCCTGCTATGCATTCGTTTGAACTGTTCAATCATGTAGGAAACAAGTTTGAGTTCTAAAAGGAGGACGCGATGATACGCAATTTGTTCGCTACGGTGTTGTGTCTTGTAATCACCACTCTTTTTATATCCGGATGTAAGTCTGCCTCCATAAATCCCAATCAGGGATTCACAGTTCAAGCAAACGAGGTTCTAAAAAGTTCAGCCGGCGACCCGGGAATTAAGACTTTCATTCCGGGCGCGGCTGTGACAGGTGACTGGGTCGGCGACTGGATTCCAGGGGCTGGTCTACAGGGAACAGCAGAATTCTACAATTTGCACACCAACACTGTGGGCAGCGTTTATGTGAACAATG
>Ga0316217_10002339_pt1 | contig 23031 bp, 16 predicted proteins | sample 1anoAmetaG_FD_203633 | JGI IMG/M metagenome (GOLD analysis project Ga0316217, IMG submission 203633) | Freshwater microbial communities from Trout Bog Lake, Wisconsin, USA - 1anoA | ecosystem: Environmental > Aquatic > Freshwater > Lake > Hypolimnion/Profundal zone | place: USA: Wisconsin...
GTCCTTTCAGTTACTCTGTTCGAGAAAATACCGATTTCACAGGCACTTCAGCAGAGGAACTACACTAATCAGCTAACTGCTGATTCCAACCAACAGATTCTGTTCGACTTCTAACCGGACAGCAGTGGGTGGAAGTATGAGTACTGATTTATTTGTCTTGTGCAAATAATGTCTCGAAATAGGGCAATGGCAGCGTTTTGGCGCATGGCATCTCTACCATGGGGACGTTCAGTACCGATTCGGATGGTAGCCGCTTCCCTTCCTGCCTATTGTCAGAACTGCCAGCGCTGGAATGAGCGAGCAGCACGGATACCGGCACAGGAAGCGATTGCAGCAGAGACAGGGCTGCGGGATGCCGCATCTGCTCAACCTGCGCAAGGGGCCGGCATTCAACGATGCTGCCGGAGTGCAGCACGGCGAGCCTGTCGCACAACTGCAGGACCGAGACGAGATCGTGAGAGATGTAGAGCAGTGCGGTACCGTTACGGCTGTTCAATTGCCGCAGCAGCCTGATGATTTCAGCTTGCGTAACTGGATCCAGAGCGCTGGTTGGCTCGTCGGCGATGAGGATCGAGGGGCGATGAAGAAGTGCCAGAGCGATGAGAACCCTTTGTGCCTGTCCAACGCTGATTTGTCCTGGTTTCCGGCGCAGGAAGCTCGAGTCTCCCGCGGGCAACTGCACCTCATCCATCAGTTGAAGCAGACGCGCATCCAAGGCCTTTTGTCCGGATGACTCATGGGCGCGCCATGCCTCCTGGAAATGTGATCGCAACGATACGACCGCGTTGAGCGCAGTCATCGGGCTCTGTGGAACAAGCGCGATGATCTTTCCGCGCATCTGTCGCGCCTGACTTGCCGGCATGGTGAGCAAGTTGCGCCCATCAATGAGGACTTCACCCGAGGCCGTGCCGCCGCGCCACTTAAGCAGGCCCAGCAACGCCATAACGAGTGTAGTTTTTCCGGCGCCGCTGGTGCCGACCATGCCCAGCGCCTCGCCGGCGCCAAGGTCGAACTGCACATCCTTGAGGACACAGCGCTTCCCGTAGTCTGCCCGCAAGCGGACCTGCAAAAGCGGTGCGCTCATCGCGCTCCTCCCTGGCTGCGGAGATAGTCGATGTTCCACACCGGTCCCGGCGCTAGAATGGCCGGCTGGACGCCGCGCAGTTGCGGCGAAATGGCCTGGAGGACATTGGGATAGACCAGGTAAATGAATGGCAGTTGGTCAGCCACAATCTGTTGTACGCGGTCCACGGCGAGTTTTCGCGCCTGCTGCGAAGGGCTGGATGCCTGCAACTGCATCTGCTTATCGATCTCCGCTTCCCATTCCGTTGCAGGTACCTTTTCAGAGGGATTCCACTGATGGTTAGTCGAAGAACTCAGCCACATATTCATCATCGAACTGGGATCCGACTCAGCGTTCGAGAGACCGAGCAGACATGCTTCATAGTCCTGCTTGTGCATCAGACGCTCAATCAGCGCGGGGAAATCCAGGGGAACGATTGTAACCTGAATGCCGATTGCAGCCAGGTCCTGCTGGATCATGGAAGCCATCTTCAACCGCGCCGCATTCCCTGAGTTCGTGACAATGGAAAACTTCACTGGATGGCCCGCGGAATCGTAAAGCTGATTGCCGCTGCGGTGAAAGCCAGACGAAGCCAGTAAGCGATTGGCCTCGGCCGCGCTTTCCTGGGGATACTTGAGATTGCTGTTGTACCAAAGCTTGTTGGCAGGCGAGATGAAACTAAAAGCCGGTGTAGCGTGTCCATCATAGGCTATGCGCGCCAGGTCGGCGCGATGCAGCGCCATTGAGACCGCAACGCGGAAGCGCCGGTTCTGAAACCACGCTTTCTCAAAGTCCGGCAAAGGTGCGGTCGAGGCCTGGTTGAACCATATCTGCTCGGTATTGAGCGAGGCACCAAGATCGCGAACAGACCGGGGAGACCTTCGAGCGACGACATCGAAATAGTCCGGCGACAGGCCATCGATCAGGTCGTACTCCCCGCGCATGAACAGCGAGATTTCCTGTTCGCGATTGTTCAACACATCGAGCCGCAGGCTGGTCGCATAAGGCAGTTGCGTTCCAGCGCTGTCACGGCGCCAGTAATAAGGATTGCGAGTCAAGCGGAGATATTGGCCGCGCTTATAATCCGACACGACGAATGGTCCCGAGGTGACGCGTCCTTCACTGGGACGATTGGCGGGCTCGATGGCGATCTCATCGAAGATCTTGCCGACGCCGATGATGCGTTTCGGGAGATGAATCCTGACCGTGAGTTTGTCCGGGGTTTCGACAGTGATCTGGGTTGGCGAAAGAAATTCATCTGCAACCACGGCACCGGTGGCTGGCGCGAGCACCCGGCGCAACGACCACGCTACATCCACCGAAGTCAATGCAGAGCCATCGGAAAAGCGCAAACCCGGGCGCAACTTGAACACCAGCATCGTGCCTTGCAACGAGACCTGAAAACTCTCGGCGAGTTGCGGCTCGAGCTCCTGTGTTTGACGGTTGATCCTCAACAGCACGCCGCCTGTCAGGTAACGCACCAGCTCTGATGCCTGTTCATCCACCTTCGCCGGGTCGAATGTCTTGGGATCGTAGTGGATTGCCCATGCGAGTTCGCCTTGCAGCCTGGGAGCGGGCTGGCAAGGGGCAATGATCGTGAGCAGTGCGGCGAGACTGGCAACCGCAAGCGAAGAGAGAAGACGACTAACCATAGGTTTCGACCTCGGCGGTAAAGGATTCAAGAATCAGCAGGACGACGACCAGCAGCGCAATTGGCAGGTACACCCAGAAGGACCGCGCCAGCAGGGCTGAGTTGTCCAGTTCCAGGAGCATCGCGCCCCAGGACGGCATGGGCTCCCCAACGCCGAGACCGAGCGCACCCAGGTTGGCTTCAGCCACGATGAATGCAGGCACACAGATAAGAAATTGCGGCAGCAACAAGGGACGAAGATGGGGCACAAGGTGCAGACGGATCAGTTGCCGGGTCTTGAGGCCGCAGGCATGCCCTTGAATCATCCATTCAGCAGAACGAAGCGCCGTTGCGTCGCGATAGATGGCACGGGCGCAAGCCGGCCAGCCGAGGGCGGCGAGAACGAGAAAGGTGACCATGGCCGTCACAAGCGGCGACGCGGTCAGCGGCAGCAAGGAACGTGCCATCATCAAGAGGAAGAACCACGGCAAAGACAGAAAGACATCGCTCAGGAACATGAGCATGGCAGCTATGGATGGAGGGCTGAAGGCTGCCAGCAAGCCGAAGCAGGCCGCGATTGTAGTTGTAATTGCAGCAGCGGCGGTAGCACCCGCCAACCCGATGAGAAGTGCAGCGGCTACGCGGACCGTGCGGTCGCGTCCCAACTCGTCAGTGCCGGTGCTGTGCAAGGCTGTGGCAGGAGCCATGATGGCATCGCGGTCCTGGAAAGCATAGTCGAATGGGGTTACCCGGAGCACAAGCGTAGCGCCAAGTACGAGAAGGAGTAGAAGAGCGGCCGACAGGCGCATTTTCATACCGCCTCCAACGCTAATGTGCGCGTCGCGAGCATTCCCGCCAATCCCACAACAAACGCCATCAGCAAGCTGATCGCAACCAGCACCGGAAGATCTCGGTTGATGACCGCGGACCAGGCGAGTTGGCCCACACCCGGCACGGTGAATATTGCCTCGATGGGGACCAGAGCCCCAAGCGCCGTGACGATGGAGAGAGTCGTCAGTGCGCAGAGTTGCGGAACAATATTCGGAAAGATGTGCAAGCGCACCAGTGCGTGAAGCGAGAGCCCTTGCGCTCTACCCTGCAGGAGGTGAGGCGCCCGCCATGCGTCCGCCAGCAAGCTGCGAAGAAATTTGAACTCCCTGGCGGTGATGAGCAGAGAGAGGACCAGGATCGGTCCCCCCGCATTGGCAAGGATGCAGGCGGTGGCCATTGCGGCGGTCGGAATTGCGAGTAAAAGCGTGAAAGGCGCGCCCCACAAATAACCGCCCTTGCGCAAGCCGCTGACGGGCAGTGCGGCGCAAAGCGCCAGCAGCCAGCCGAGGAGAATGCCCTGAACCAGCAGCAAAGCAGAAACCTGCAGGCGTGCGCCGATAAGGTCAGCAACCGGTACGTGATATTGACGCGACTCGCCGAAATCGCCCTTGATCCAACTTCCAAACTCACGACACACAACCTGGACGATGGACTCTTGCGGGCTATTTTCTGACTGAATCTCAGTTCGTGCAGCTTGCGCATATCGGGCATCCATCTCCCGGGAGTCGGAGAAGAATCCGGGAGCGAAACGCACCAGCAGGATCGTTCCGGCGGCGGCGCAGAGTATGAGGAGCAGAGTGCGCCCAACTCGCAACGCGATGACCACCGGCAGCCTGCCAGCGCCTGCACGTGTGCGTATCGAGTTGACTTGAACGGGCATCCACTTCCCTCCCCTGCTCAGCAAATCCACGGGATTTTAGCAGGACCGGTTGTTGGCGCAGGCAAACAATCGTCCCGAGCGAATCCGATTCACACTATCGCTATTTATTTCGACAAGGGAGTGTATTTCCTAAAGGTTGTACCGATGACAGACAGGCGCATGGTCTCAGCAGGGGCTTTCGCATAAGTCTTCGAATTAGATATCCATGTTCCTGGAAATACGTCTAAACATGGACTTTTAGTATGTTGTGCATGGGAATAACTCTTATATAGGATTACAACTATTATAAGTTATATCTAATCTGCCAGTTCATTTATATACAACCTTGTAAATGATGAATTACTTTATAAAAACACTCAGGCAACTCGCTTGTGTTGCTAACTGCAATGCGCACAAGACTGGCAGGCGCTCAGAGATTCAGTTTGAGCGGCCTGCGTACCCGAGTCCGAAAGTGAGGAACTGGAAAGATATTCAAGCTTTATGCCGACCAGGTCACGCGATTGGCACGGCCGGTTGAAATGTAGCCCATATCGACCGAGATGCCGCGCACGCACTGCAGCAGATGGTTGGCGATGGATGGAAGTTTCTGGGCCGTTACGCGAAACGAGGGTCCGGAGATGCTCACCGCGGCAATCGGCAGGCGCTGCGCGTCCAGCAGCGGTACAGCAATGCAGCGCAACCCCTCTTCAAGTTCCTCGTCGTCCACCGCGTAGCCGCGGCGCCGGGTCTTTTCCATCTCCGCGCGCAGAGCCTCAACTGTTGTAACGGTGCGGTGCGTGAAGCGCTCGAAGCGGATGCGGCGCAGGACATCGGCGGCACGATCCTCGGGAAGAAAGGCCAGAATCGCCTTCCCCACAGAAGTACAGTGGACCGGATTGCTGGCCCCGATGCGGGTAATCATGCGAACCGAGCGGGTGGGCTCGATCTTGTCGATGTAGATGACGCGCGCAGCTTCCAGAACGCATAGATGCGCGGTTTCCTCTGTCTCAGCAACCAGACGGCGCAGGTGTGGTTGGGCGCGGTCGCGCAGGTCGTACTGCTCGATGGCACGGTTACCGAAGTCGAATAGCCTCAGGCCCAGGCGGAATTTGCCGGCGCTGGTCCGCTCCACCATGCGGTGGTGCTCCAGAACCATAAGAAACCGGTGCGCGGTGCTTTTGTGCAGTTGGAGAGAGGATGCAACCTGCGCCAATCCGAGGGGGGTCTCGCTCTCAGCGAGCAAATCCAGAACGGCAAATGCCCGATCCAATGCCTGAACTTTGTAGGTGCCTTGCGGGGCTGTATCTCGCATTATGGTCCTTTGTTCCACGAAATAATCCTGATACCAGTTTGATTGGAACGGTACGGCGTGTCAAGTACTGATACAAATGTTCTATTTTATGAGACGAGATTGCACAATATTTGTCACGGACAGGGATCACCTGATCGATGGGGCGAAGAACTCGCGTGGAATCGATACGGAAGGCAATGAGCAATGCCTGCTGTAGATGACAGCTTGTGCATTGCTCCCATTACAGACTAGGCAGGCACCACATCGCCTTCGCCGGGCGCCAGGAAGAGATTTTCTTCCAGGCCATGCTGGCGGGTGTAGAGGTCGTAGTAGCGGCCATGCATCGCAAATAGCTCGGCGTGATTGCCGCGCTCAACGATGAGTCCCTGTTCGACAACCAGTATCTGATCGGCACGGCGAATGGTAGATAGCCGGTGAGCGATCACGAAGGTGGTGCGGCCCTGCATGAGCTGGTTCAACCCAGCCTGGATCATGGCTTCGGATTCGGAGTCAAGCGAACTGGTGGCTTCGTCGAGGATGAGGATACGCGGCTCCGCCAGCAAGGCGCGGGCAATGGAAAGCCGCTGCCTCTGTCCGCCGGATAGCTTGACGCCGCGTTCGCCGACGATGGTGTCGTAGGCGTCTGGAAAGCGCTCGGCAAACTCGTCCACGCGAGCGGTGCGGCAGGCAAAGAGGAACTGCTCCTCGGTGGCGTCGGGGCGTGAAAACAGGATGTTCTCGCGAATGGTGCCATCGAAAAGAAACGAGTCCTGCAGCACCACGCCCAACTGCGAGCGGAAGGTATTCAGGTCCACCGCGGCCAGGTCAACGCCATCCACCAGAATTGCCCCTTTGGACGGGGTGTGGAAGGCGCAGATCAGGCTGATGATGGTGGATTTGCCCGATCCCGATGAGCCTACGAGCGCGGTTACCGTTCCGGGTGAAGCCTCAAACGTGATGCCATGGAGCACCTGTTTTTCCGGAGTATAGGCGAATTCCACGTCTTCAAAGCGCACCGTGCCCTGGATGGGCGGCATTTTGATGGTGCGGCCCGGACTCTGGTTCTCTTCCAGTTCCGACATGATTTCGTTGGTGCGGTCGAGGCCGGCAAAGGCCTCAGTCAACTGCGTTCCAATGTTCACGATCTGAAAGACGGGCGCGATCATGAAGGCGAGAAACATGTTGTAGGCAAAGTAGTCGCCGACGCTCCAGGAATGATTGAGCACGCTGTGGCCGCCCAGCCACATCACCAAAGCAGAGACCAGCCCCAGCACGGTGGTCGAGGCCGCGCCGAGCATGCTTGTCATAGTGAGTGACTTCATTACGTTGGCCAGCAGCCGCTCCACCCCGAGCGCAAAGACTCCCGATTCACGCTCCTCAGCGTGATAGCCCTTGATGACGCGTACGCCACCCAGGGACTCCGTCAGCCGGCCTGTGACCTCGGCGTTGATCTTGGCTCGTTCACGGAAGATGGGGCGAATGATCCTGAAAGCATATTGCAGGATGAATACGAACGCAGCCACCACGGAGAAGACCGTCAGCGTGACGGTAACGCTGCGATGCAGCAGGTACACAAAGGCCAGCGCGGCGGTCAGCAAACCGCCAACAAAGTCCACTAGGCCGGTTCCCACCAGATTGCGCACGCCCTCGACGTCGGTCATGATGCGTGCAACCAGGGTGCCAGTGCGATTCTCGTCGTAGTAAGAGACCGAAAGCAGGCCGATATGCCGCTGCACCTGGCGGCGCATTTCAGCAATCAGCCGCTGGCCCGCCTTGGAGAGCAGTTGCGTCAGCGAAAAAGAAGTAATGGCCTGCACGATCATTGCCGAGAAGACCAGGGCGATGATGCGCGGCAGCATTTCGGGATGCGGATGATCTGTAGAAAGAACCTTGTCCAGTAGCGGCTTGGACATGAAAGGCAACACCAGGCCCGCCAGGCGATTGATAACCATTAACCCCAGGCCGGCCAGAAGGAGTCCTTTGCGCGGCGCCATCAGGGCCCAGATTTGCGGCCAGAGCTTTTTCAGGTTTGGCTTCTTTTTGGGCGTATCCCCCTGGCTGGCGCGCGCATTGCCGTGCCGGGGCGAGCGCTCGGCGCGCATGCCCATACCCATTCCACCGCCCCGCATTGTGCCCATGCGCTAGACCTTCCCCGAACGCCGCGCGTCGATGAACGAGCGCACGCACAGGTTGACGTAAATGAGCATGAGAGCGGCAAGAGTGAGCTTGGAGGCGAGAGCGATCTGGTCGGGCTCGATTCCCTCCGCCCGGGCATGGGCGTAGCCGCGCAGAGCTTCAATCGCTCCGCCCAGAAAGCCCAGCAGGCCGATGGTCACGTTGATGTGCATGAAGAGCTTGCGCCGGCCTTCGTTGGGGCTGATGGCGAGAAAGCCGAAGACACCCAGCGCCAGGCCGATCCACGTTGGAATCAGCGCCGTCGGATGCAGGCTGCCTGTTCCCAGGTAACCCACCAGACCCAGAGCAATCAAAAGAACTGCAAAAACGAGTGTCACTTTTGCCATGCGAGACCTCCATCCCTGTGCATGGCAAGAATACCAGTTGGCCGGGCTCGATATCCTGGACGGCAGTCGCACGCGAATGGAATGACTGCCGTCCAGGATATGGCTGCGGTTACCGCTGGATGCGCGCCGACCCGCCCTTGGCAAAGGCTCGCACCTGGTCCAGGGTTGCCATGGTGGTGTCGCCCGGGAAGGTGGTCAGCAGAGCGCCGTGGGCCCAGCCCAGCTTGATGGCTTCTTCGGGAGCTTCTCCGGTCAACAGGCCATAGATGAACCCGGCAGCAAAACCGTCTCCGCCGCCCACGCGATCGACAACGTCCAACTCGGCGGTTGGCGCCGTGTAGGTTTTGCCGTCGATCCACGCAACCGCGCTCCAACTGTGATGGTTGGTGGAGTGGACCTCGCGCAGGGTTGTGGCGACGACTTTTACCTTGGGGTGCTTTTTGACCACATTGTCGATCATGCCGAAGAAGACGCTGGGGTCGAGCTTGGATTTGGCCGCAACTTCAGGCCCGGGAATGCCGAGGCCCTTCTGCAGGTCCTCTTCATTGCCGACCAGAACATCCACGTTTTCGACAATGCTGCCGATGATCTCGACGGCGCGCTCGTTGCCGCCGGAGATCTTCCATAGCTTCTCGCGGAAGTTGAGATCGAAAGATGTGATGGCGCCGGCAGCCTTGGCTTCGCGCATCATCTCGGCGGCCAACGGTGCTGTGGTGGGCGACAAGGCTGCAAAGATGCCTCCACAATGCACCCAGCGCACGCCGCCGGCAAAGATGGCCTTCCAGTCGAAATCTCCTGGCTTCAGTTGTGCCGCAGCCTCGTTTGAGCGGTTGTAAAAGACCACGGGCGGACGAACGCCGCAGCCGCGATCGCTGTACACCGTCGCCATGTTGGGGCCGGTGACGCCGTCGTGCTTGAAATGCTTATAGAAGGGCTTGACGCCCATGGCGCGGACACGCTCGGCGATCAGGGCGCCGATGGGATAGTCGGACATGGCCGAGGCAATTGCCGTCTTGAGGCCGAAACAGTCTGACAGGTTGGCGGCTACATTGAACTCGCCGCCGCTGACGTGTATCTGGCACTCCGTCGCCTTGCGGAAAGGGATAATCCCCGGATCGAGCCGATGGACCAATGCACCCAGCGACAGAAAATCCAACTCAGCATCCTTGCGAATATTCAACCCATGGCTCATGGCCGTTCTCCCCTGCTCGTGATGAAAATGTTCCTTGTTGGAAATGGAATCTCTCCAAATTATAAACTGGTCTGACCACTACTCCAGTAGCGCTAACCCAACTTGCCGGCCAACTGCTTCACATCGGCCAGCACCTGATCCGGAGTCCACTCGTTACCGGGATAGAAGCGCACCACTTTGCCGTCGGGACCGACCAGTGTGGTGGAGAGAGTGTGGGTGATGGATTCATCCGGTCCGTAGGTGACGCCTACGTCAAAGAATTTGGCCATCTCCAGCAGTACCGGTTTCTGGGATACGGCAAAATCCCAGTGCGCAAAGGCATTCTTCGCGTCGCTGCCGATATAGGTTGCCCCATAGGCTCGCAAACGCTGCGGAGTATCGTGTTCCGGGTCGAAACTGACGCTGAGCAAGTGGGTTTTGGCATAGAGCGCGGGCGTAGCCGCCAACCGCTTGTCCAGCACGGCAAAGTTGCGCGTGACGAGCGGGCAAAAGTTGGGCAAAGGGCAGCGCGTGTAGATGAAGGTGAGCAGCAGCGCCTTGCCCTTGAACTGGCCGAGATGGATCGCGCGCCCATCTTGATTGCGCAGCTTGAAGTCCGGGACTGCATCGCCCGGCGATGGAACGTGATAGATGACCGAGGGCTTGTAGTCGGGCTTGCCCTGCGCGACGACGACGATGTGATCCAGCAGCACGTCCGCATCGGGATCCTGGGAGACGAGTACGTCGGCGGTAAGGACGTCGCCCGGATGCAATTCGCCGAGAATGCTGGAATCCTTCAGCTTGTAAGGCATGGTCATGGCCTCCATGAAGCCGGGAATGGCTTCATGGTTCAGCGTGACTTCGCCGGTGGCGGGGTTCGTGGAGACCACCTTGCCTCGCAGCTTGTACACCTTGTAGTTCGGGGTGGAGGAGGATTGCGTCGCAGCCTTCCGAGCCGAGTGACACCCGGCCAGAGCGACAGAGGCGAGCAAGGAACAGGCAAGTAATCGGCGCAACATAGACCCAGTGTACAACCGGCTTTGAGGGGTGCAATGGGCCGGGAATGGCACTTCCCTCGCCCGGCAGCGTATAACGCTGGAATGGGGGCCGTACGCACTGAGATCGACAGATGGCTGCGTGACGGCGGCCTGGTGGTTGCGGCCAGCGAGCGCGCCGCGCGCGCCCTTGCCGACGACTACCATCGCGCCCGGCAGGCCGAAGGATTGACGGCGTGGCCCGCACCCAACATCCAGGACTGGAAAAGCTTTGTTTGCGCCGCCTGGGGAAAATACAGCAACCGTGAAGGGGGCGACGGACGGCTGCTGCTGAACCCGCTGCAGGAGCAATCGCTGTGGGCGGGCATTGCCGGCAGGGGTGGGCAGATGGCCACGCTGCTGGAAGGACCTCGGCATCGCCTGGCCGCGCTGGCCATGGAGGCGCACGCGCTGCTTTGCGCTTACGCGCCGCGCTTGCTGCGCACAGCGGCCCGGAGCGGCTGGCAGGAGGATGCGGCGGCCTTCAGCAAGTGGCTCGTTGCTTTTGACGATGCCTGCCGCGCGGGTAACCTGGTCAGTGTTGCGCGCCTGCCGCTGGAATTGATCCCGCAGTTTGAGAATCCCTTGCCGCAGACGGGGGAGGATGCGCGCCCGCCGCTTCTGCTGGCCGGATTTGACCGCATACTGCCCGTGCAGCGCAGCCTTTTCGATGCCTGGGGCGCCTGGCAGGAGGCCGCTCTGGACCAACCGGCTGCGGAGATTCAATTCCACGAAGCGCTGGATACGCAGGAGGAGCTAGCCGCGTGCGCCCGCTGGTGCAGCCGCCAGCTTGCGGACAATCCGAAAACGCGCCTGCTGGTTGTGACGCAGAATGCAAGCAGCCAGCGCGGAGTGATCGAACGCGCATTTCTGCAGCACACCGGCGCGCAGTTTGAGTTTTCTCTGGGCATCCCGCTCAGCCAGGTTGCCCTGGCGCGGGGAGCGTATCTGCTGCTGCGCTGGCTGGCCGGCCCGCTTGCGGAGCATGAACTGGATTGGCTGTTTTCGACAGGCCAGGCCGCGTCCACTGTGCATGAGTCATTCATGCTGCAAGAGGCGATGCGCACCTTGCGCCAGCGCAGCCAGCAGCGTCCCAACTGGACCCTGCGCGCGTTTCTGAAACAGAGAGCAGTGGCCGATCTGCTGGCCGCGCCGTGGGGCAAGCGCATGAGCGACGCCGCAGAGCGGCTGGCGGAGTTTGCGCGGCGTACCCACAGCCCTCTGGAGTGGGCCGAACTGGTTCCGCACTTGCTGCAGAGCACAGGCTGGCCCGGAGTGCGTCCGCTGGCGAGCGCCGAGTTCCAGGCCGCGCGCCGCTGGCAACAGGCTGTGGAGTCGGCGGGCTCGCTGGGCTACGATGGACGGCGCATTCTCTGGGCAGAGTTTTTGCCGGTACTGTCCAGGACTCTGGACGAGACCTTGTTTACTCCGGAATCCCGCGGTGCACCGATTTTGATTGCCGGGCCGGCCGAGTCCGCGGGGCTCACGGCGGATGCAGTCTGGTTTCTGGGCGCGGACGAGGACGCATGGCCGGCGGGCGGCGTTACGCACCCGCTGCTGCCGCCCCAGGTACAACGCGAGGCCGGCATGCCCCACGCCACACCTCAGCTCGACTGGGATTTGGCCCAGACTATGACGGCGCGGCTGCTGGCTGCGGCTCCTGAAGTTCACTTCAGCTTTGCACGGCAAAAAGATGGTACGGACGCTCGGCCTTCACGGCTGATTATGCAGCTTGCCGGAGCGGCGAAGGAACTGCCGAAAGAGCCACACGCCCAAGATCCGATTACGGTTTCTTTTGAAGACTTGAGCCGCATTCCCTTCCCGCCCGGCAAGGTGGAAGGCGGCGCGGGAGTTCTGACCGCGCAGTCCCAATGCCCGTTCAAGGCATTCGCCGGCGCACGCCTGGCCGCGCAGGGATGGGAACCGGCAGAAGCCGGTCTGACTGCATCGCAGCGCGGGCAACTGCTCCACGCTGTGATGCACGCTGTCTGGGGTGGCCCACGGGAGGGCATTCGCTCCCTGCACGAACTGCAAAGCCTTACAGATACGAGGGACTTTGTTGCTGGTCACGTGGAGCGCGTTCTACGGGAAGAGATCTCCGTAGGGATTCGCGAGCGGATGCCGCGCCGCTACCTGGAACTTGAGGAGCAGCGCCTGACACGGCTGGTGACGGAGTGGCTAGAGTACGAAGCTACGCGCGTGGACTTTGTAGTAGAAGAAACCGAGGCCGACCGCGCGATCACTGTTGGCCAACTTACCTTCAAACTGCGCCTGGACCGTATCGACCGTCTCAACGACAATTCCCTGCTGGTGATCGACTACAAATCCGGCGATGTTACGCCGAAAGCCTGGGACCTACCTCGTCCCGACGATGTGCAATTACCGCTCTACGCCGGTTTTGCGCTGGACCGCGAGACAGAAACACTCGGCGGCCTGGTGTTTGCCAAGGTGCGTACCGGCGCTCAGGAGTTTGCCGGGCGGGCCGGCGACGCAAAAGCCACTCTGCTGGCCAGTCTCTCCGGCAGCAACAGTTTGGTAAAGAACCGGCTCACAGCCGAGCAACTCATCGATTGGCGGGGCGCAATTGAGAAGCTCGCTGAGGACTTTCTGGCTGGCGATGCCGAGGTGGACCCACGCGAGTATCCCAAGACCTGCGAGCGATGTGGCCTGCAAACGCTGTGCCGCGTGCAGGAAACGGAAAAACAGGCACAACCGGATTTCGACGAAGAATCGGAGAACGAGGAAATGAGAGATGCATAAAGTTCAAGCCAAATCTCCGCCTCCGGACCAGCCGCAGCGCGAGCAGGCGCTCGATGCCGGCAGTTCCATTCTGGTTCAGGCTCCGGCGGGCTCCGGCAAAACAACACTCTTGGCGGAACGATTTCTGCGCCTTCTGGCCGAGGTGGATGAACCTGGGCAGGTGGTGGCTATCACTTTCACCAATGCAGCCGCCGCGGAGATGCGCAACCGGATTCTGGACGAGTTGCGCAAGGATGACCCCAGTCCCCTGGCCCGCCACGCGCTGGAACGCTCGCAGGCGCTGGGCTGGAAACTGCTCGACATGCCGTCGCAGCTGCGCGTCATGACCATCGACTCCTTCTGCCGTGACCTGGCCTTGCAGCAACTACTTCTTTCCGGCCTGGGCGGCGGCCTAGAGATTGCCGAACTGCCTAAAGATCTCTATCGCCGGGCGGCGAGGAAGACTCTGGAAGAGATTGGGAAAGACAACCCGCTGCTGAGCAAGGCCATTGAAAATATGCTGCTGTGGCGCGACAACAACTGGCAGGAATTGGAAGACCTGCTGGTGGAAATGCTTGGTGTACGCGACCGCTGGATGCATGGGTTTGTGCTGGAGCGCGAACAGGATTGGGAAGTGTTGCGTGAACGCCTGGAGCGGCCGTTTGGCAATGCGGTGCGGGAAGCGATGACGGAACTGAGCGGACTGCTGGACCAGGTTCCAGAAGCGCGTGAGGAAGCATTGGGGCTGGCGCGGTTTGCCTGCACGCAGCCAGGTGGCGAGCAGCACCGCGAACTGGCTGAACTTGCTGAGTTTCCGACCAGCCCATTTGACGGAATCAATGAGCTGGAAGCGGTTCACGGGGCGTATTTGTGCCTGGCTGCGCTACTGCTAACCGGCGATGGGAATTTCCGCAAGGCGCTGGACAAAAGGCTCGGCTTCCCTGCTGACCGGAAAACCGAGAAAGCACGGCTTCTGGCGCTAATTGCTGCTCTCGGAACAATCCCCGGACTTGAATCCGCCTTGGCCGCCGTTCGCAGTTTGCCACCAACCCGATACGCCGAGGACGAATGGAAGATTGTGCGCGCTTGCTTCACGCTGCTTCGCCACGCGGCAGGGCAACTGAAAGTTGTGTTCGCTGAAGCCGGGGCGGTGGACTTCATTGAAGTGGCGCAGATTGCTCAAAGCGTACTTCAAGGGGCGGATGGGCTGCCGACCGACGCGGCGCTGGCAGTTTCCGACAGCATTCGGCATTTGCTGGTTGACGAGTTTCAGGACACGAGCCGGCGCCAGCACCAGTTGCTTGCGAGCCTGATTGCCGCGTGGCCCGAGCGCAATGGCCGCACGTGCTTTGCCGTCGGCGATCCGATGCAGTCAATCTACTTTTTCCGCGACGCCGATGCGGAGCTATTTCCGCGCGTTCGTGATCTTGGGCTGGAGATTCCAAACGCAGAGCCGTTTGCTCTCGACTTTGTTCCTCTCAATGCGAACTTCCGCACTGCACCGCAGCTTGTGAACCGGCTCAACGAGGTCTTTGCGCAGGTATTTGCGGAGGACGACGGCAGCGGAGTGAGTTTCTCGGCGGCTGAACCTGCGCGTGAGAAGCCTGAAAGTAGCGATTCATTCTTCAAGTTGCACCTTAAGTTTGTGCCGCAAAGGTCAGGGAGTAAATCTGCCACACCAGAAGCGGCCGGGGAAAAGGAAATAGCCCGTGAGGAGCAGATCCGGGAAGTCGTGGCACTGATTGAGAGTCACAGAAACCGCATGGAGGAGGCTCGCGCGCACGGAGGGGAAGTGAAATACCGCGTCGCGGTTCTGGGTCGCACTCGCACGGCGCTCGCGCCCATCGCACAAGCGCTTCATGAGGCGCAGATTCCCTTCCGCGCCGTCGATCTGGAGGAATTGTCTACCCGCCCTGAGGTGCTGGATGCCGTGGGCCTGGCGCGCGCCCTGCTCAATCCATACGACCGCGTGGCGTGGCTGGGCGTTCTGCGCGCGCCGTGGTGCGGACTTGCGCTCGACGACCTGCACCGTCTGACCAGCGAAGACAATCGTGATCTGCTCGTGCGGCCTGTGCCGGAACTATTGGCCGAGCGCCTGCCGCTGCTCAGCTTCGAGGGCCGCCATGCCGCGGAACGGGTTCTGGAAGTTGTGCAAGCCTTGCCGGCGCTGCGCGCTGCCCAGCCCACGGCTTCTGTGGGAACCTGGCTGGAACAGGTCTGGCAGCGCCTGGGCGGCGCGGACTGCGTGGACGCCACTTCACGCGCCAATCTTGACCTTCTGTGGAGTTGCCTGGACCGTCTGCCGGCCGGTGAGCAGGACCTGCTGGGTCCGGGACTGGACGCGGCGCTCGCCAGGCTGACTGCACAGCCCGACCCCGAAGCCAGCAACGAGTGCGGAGTGCAGTTGATGACCATCCACAAGTCGAAAGGCCTGGAGTTCGAGGTGGTGATCGTTCCCGATCTGCAGGCCGGTACGGGCAACGGCGGGCGCAAGATGCTGTCATGGCTGGAGCGCGGACTGGCGCAGCCGGGCGACTCCGGAGAGATTACCGAATTCCTGATTGCACCGCTGCAGCGCAAGGGAGACGACAAAGGAACCGCCAAGGCCTGGGTCGACAGTGTTTATCACGAGCGCGAGTCGCAGGAGACGCGGCGCATTCTCTACGTGGCCGCTACGCGCGCCCGCGAGGAACTGCATCTGTTTGCACGGCCAGCCTACAAGGCGGACAAGAACGGTGAGTTGAGCCTTCTGGAGCCCAGGAATAGCCTGCTGGCCACTGCCTGGCCGGCACTGGAAGACGAAGTGCGTGGCCAATTCGATGCGTGGAAAGCCGGCGCCGTAGAGTCGGAAAACGAGATTGAGTCGATTGCCGCCTCGGGCGAAAGCAATCTGGTCATCATGCCTACCCCGGCCAAACCAACACGGCTGCATCGGCTGCCGCCGGATTATGTTCATGCGCAAGGCGAGAATTTAGCTGCGTACGGCACAGGCCTGGTCATTACGGGATTCGGCGCATCGCGGCTCTATGAGCGGCATGAGGGCGGACTGCTCTCTCGCGCGCTGGGCACGGCGGTTCATGCTCTGCTGGAAGAGATCTCCCGGCTGCGCACAACTCTCGATTGGGATGCTGCCCGTGCGGCTCTGGCGCACCTGGAACCCCGTTTTGCCGCAAAGGTGCGCGCCTGCGGCCTGGACCCGGGACATGCCAAGCTCATCGCCACCGAGGCGCTCCGGATTGCACTCAAGGCCTCGCACGACACTATCGGTCAGTGGATTCTGTCGCCTCACAGCCAAGCCGCAAGCGAGGTCTGCTGGGCCGGAGTCGTCGCCGGCGGACTGCGCACGGTGCGCGTGGACCGCGTCTTTCAGGCCGGGTCTGCTCCTGGTTCAGAAGGAGAAGATTGCTGGTGGATCATCGACTACAAAACGGCGCACGCCGACAATGACGATCCAACTGCGGCTCTACCCGGGCTAAGGCGAATCTTCGCGCCCCAGATTGAGGCTTACGCGGAAGTCCTGCGCAATTTGCACGGCAGAGACGCGATCCTGCGCGCGGGACTCTATTATCCGCGCATGCTGCTGCTGGATTGGTGGGAGCTATAAGAGGTCGCCACTACCCCATGGCATGAGGGTCGCGGCCGCCGGTTTTGCTTTTGTGGTGGCGCACATCCGCTCCCTGAACCCAGAAGATGACATCCTCGGCGATATTGGTGGCGTGGTCGGCCACACGCTCCAGGCTGCGGCTGATCATCAGCGCATTCAGGGCCTGCGGAGCGATATGGCTTTCCTCTTCCATCACCTTGGTCAGCGACTTGTACGCCGCGCGATTCATGGCATCGACGGCATCGTCCATGGCCAGCACCGAGCGGGCCAACTCGGCGTCAGCCTCGATGAAGGATTGCAGGCACTTGCGCACCATCTCCGAGGCTAGCGCCGCCATTTTTGGTATATCCACCGGCAACTCGGCCACGGCCATCTGTTCCATGCTGCGCACGCGTTCGCTGATGCTCTTGGCTGCATCGCCCACCCGTTCCAGATCGGCGTTGATCTTGATGACGCTGAGGATGAAGCGCAGATCGATGGCCATGGGCTGCTCCATGGCCAGCAGGTCGAGTGCCGCCTGGTCGATGTCGCGCTCCAGGCGGTTGATGGCGATCTCCGAGCGGCTGACCAAGTCGCAGATGGAGAGGTCGCGCACGCGATAAGCCTCAATGGCGCGCTGGATGGCCTGCTCGGCCAGCCCGGCCATCACCAGCAACTGTTCTTTCAATTCGTCCAGGCTTTGCTGAAATCGTATGCGTGTCATCCGAACCTGCCTGTGATGTAATCCTCTGTGCGCTTGTCGCTCGGGTTGGTAAAGATCTTGTGGGTGGAGTCGAACTCCACCATGCGGCCGTTAAGGAAGAAGCCCGTCTTCTCTGCCACGCGGGCGGCCTGCTGCATGTTGTGGGTCACAATCACGATGGTGTATTGCGACTTCAACTGGAAGATCAGGTCCTCAATCTTGGAGGTAGAAACCGGGTCCAGGGCCGAGGCCGGCTCGTCCATGAGCAGCACTTCGGGGTCCACGGCCAGGGCGCGAGCAATGCACAGCCGCTGCTGCTGTCCGCCGGAAAGGCTGGCGCCTGACTTCTTCTTCAGATCGTCCTTCACTTCGTCCCACAGCGCCGAGTTCTTCAGAGATTTTTCGACAATCTCGTCCAGCACATGCCGGTTGCTATAGCCGTTCAACTTGAGCCCCGCGGCCACGTTGTCGTAGATGGACATGGTGGGGAAAGGATTGGGCCGCTGGAAGACCATCCCGACGCGGCGGCGAATCTCGACCGGATTGGCGTCGGCGTAGATATCCAGGTCGCCGATGCGCACCGAGCCGGTGACGCGCGCGATGGGATTGGTCTCGTGCATGCGGTTGATGCAGCGCACAAAGGTGCTTTTGCCGCAGCCCGAGGGACCGATCAGAGCTGTTGCGTGGTTGGCCGGAATGTGCAGGTTGATGTCCTGCAGCGTGTGATTGGTCCCGTACCACGCATTCAGCGTAGTGACTTCAATGCCTACGCCCACTTAACTTGCCCCTTTCAACACGCCGCGGCTGGTCACATAGCGCACCAGTGAAACCGCAAGAACGATGAGAACAATCAACACCAAAGCTCCTGCCCACGCCAGCCGGTGCCAATCGTCGTAAGGAGAGATGGCATAAACATATATCTGCAAGGGCAAGGCTGCAATGGGTTCGTTGAGGCTGGTGCTCCAGTTGGAGTTGCCGAAGGCGGTAAAGATCAGCGGCGCAGTTTCGCCGGCCACGCGCGCAAAGGCCAGCATGCAACCGGTGATGATGCCAGGAGAAGCGGTTTTGACGGTTATGGACAGCACCGAGCGCCAGTTGGGCACACCCAGCGCCAGGGCCGCCTCGCGCACCGCGTTGGGTACCATCAGGAGCATCTCTTCCGAGGTGCGGCAGACGGTGGGGATCATCATGATGCCCAGCGCCACGCCGCCGGAGAGGGCCGAAAAGTGACCTTCCGGGTGCACCACCATGGCTAGAATAGCCATGCCCATCACGATGGAGGGAACGCCGTTGAGTACATCGGCGGTAAAGCGCACCGCATTAGCCAGTTTGGTGCCGCGCCCGAATTCAGCCAGATAGATGCCGCCGCCAATGCCGAGGGGAACGCCGATCAGGCTGGCCAGCCCGAGCAGAACCCCGGAGCCTACGATGGCGTTGGCCATGCCGCCGCCGGACTCGCCCACAGGCTTGGGAATCTGCGTGAAGAAATCCAAATTCAGGGAACTGGCGCCTCTGTAGACGAGATAGACAAAGATCGCAACCAGCGGCGCCACCACTAGAACGGTGGAAAGCACAGCCAACCCGGTGGCTGCGCCATCGGTCAGCGCCCGGATGCGGGTCTGCAGCTTGTGTTCGTCTTTCAGTTGCATTCTGCCACTCTGTTCCCTGCTCCCATGCAGATGTACTTCAATGCGTCGCCGAAGGCGCGCCGCGGGTGACTGCCCACACTAACAGACGCGCAATTGCGTTGACGATAATGGTAACGATAAACAACGCCAGGCCAAGCTCGGTCAGGGCGCTGAGATGCAGATTCGAGGATGCCTCAGCATATTCATTGGCAATCACAGACGCCATGGTGCTTCCATTTGCAAGCAAGGACCTATGAACCTCAGGGCTGTTGCCGATCACCATTGTCACGGCCATGGTTTCGCCCAACGCGCGCCCCAGGCCCAGAATCACCGCGCCCACAATGCCGATACGCGCGTTGCGCAGCACGCCCACGCGGATCATCTCCCAGCGCGTGGCACCCAGCGCCAGCACTGCTTCACGCTGCGAGTGCGGCACCGCGGTCATGACCTCGCGGGTGAGTGAGGAGATGATGGGCAAAATCATGATGGCCAGGATCACGCCAGCCGCAACAAAGCCAAGGCCGGTGGGATTGTCGTCGGCAAAGAAGCCCGTCCAGCCCAGAAGCTTGATGAGCCATGGGTTCAGATGCTCGCGCAGCAGCGGCACCAGCACGAAGACCGCCCAAAGACCGTAAATCACGCTGGGAATGGCAGCCAGCAATTCGGTGATGAAGGCCAAAGGCGCGCGCAAGCCGCGCGGGCACATTTCGGTAAGGAAAACCGCCACGCCAATGGCCAGCGGAACCGCGAGGAGGAGCGCTAGAAACGAGGAAACAAGCGTACCGTAGATGAACGGCAAAGCGCTGAAATGGCTATTGACCGGATCCCAGTACAGCGGTTGATTGGAATAGGTATCGACAAAAGCCTTGTAGAAAAAGTCCAGGCCGAAAGTGCCCCATGCCAACTGCGAAAGCATGAGCAACTCATAGGCGATCAGCACCACGATGCCAAAGATGCTAAGCGCGCAAAGCACCATCAGCACATGGAAGCCGCGGTCGGCGATTACCGAGTTGCCGCGCGTCAGCAGGAACCGGCGAATCGGCGAAGCCTCAGCCAAATCCAGTTCTGGACGCTGCACGTCCTCAGCACGCGGCTCGGGCTGAAGTTGAGCTTGGGAGATGTGAATCTCTGGCACCTTGGCGTTCACCTTCTCTAGGCTACCGGGTAAATATGAACAGGAGGTTACAAGGCTGCTAAATCAAGTGCATAGAGCCGAAAAATCGCGTGGGCCGACGAGTTGAACCGGAGGTTGCCGGACCCGGCAAAGTACAGTTTGCACGAAGCACAGCAAAAGCCCTCGCTACGCTGCCTAAGTGGTTGCGATTAAACGCTTTGCCGATATACGAATGATCCAGGCTGCGATTTAAGTTGAAAAGATTCCTCCAATGGTTTTCGATTTCCGTTAAGCTGGTGAATTGAAATCCGGAAGGCTTACATCCATGCGCCCAGTTTTTACTCTTTTTGTTGCCGGTCTCTTTAGTCTCGTTCTCCAAGCACAGAGCAATCCTCAACCCGCTTCAGCGATGCAACCAGACCCGCAGCATCGCGAATGGACGGCCGGATGGATCTCTCACCCAACGGCGCCGTTACGCGACCCTGTGGTTTTGCACTTCCGCCGTACCCTGAGCCTGGACGCTGTACCGGCCAGCTACGTGGTGCGTGTGAGCGCCGACAATCGATTCATTCTGTTTGTGAACGGCCACCGGGTGGGCGACGGTCCGGCGCGCGGCGATCTGCCCCATTGGCGCTATGAGAAGTTCGATCTTGCCCCCTTACTGCAGCCCGGACAAAACTTCATTACGGCGACGGTTTGGAACTTCGGCGTCTATGCTCCCATAGCACAGTTCTCAGACCGCACCGCGTTTCTGCTGGAGAGCGAGGCAACCGGAGCGAGTTCAATCAGCACGCCCAAGGGCTGGATAGTCGAAATCGAGCCGGGGCAGATGCCGCTGGGCCGCAATACGGTGAGTTTCCAAGCCTACATGGCCTCGGGACCGGGCGAGGAGATTGACGCCGCGCACTACGACTGGGACTGGAATAACACCGCTGCCACGGGTGCTGTCGGAGCCTGGGTTCCCGCCGCTTCACCGCTTCGCGACAGCATCTATTCGCACGTGAATCAAGCCCACTCCGCCGACACGACGGGAGACAATTCCTGGGGCCTGGTTCCGGACAAGCTTCCGCACATGGAGTACTCGCCTACCAGCTCGGGCCAGAATGTTCGCTCGGACCTTCCCGCTCTCAGAGCCTTTCCGGCGGCCCCGGTCACTGTGCCCGCCGGCAGCCACGTTCGCCTGCTGCTGGACCGCAAGACGCTCACCACCGCTTATCCGTTGCTGACCGTCTCCGGAGGCAAGGACTCGCACATTCGCATTACCTATTCCGAGGCGCTCTACGACAAGAACCTGCACAAAGGAGACCGTGACGAGGTTGGCGACCGCACCGCACGCGGACTCACCGACAGCTTTCTGCCCGACGGAGGCGCGCACCGCTACTTCCAGCCGCTCTGGTGGCGCACCTGGCGCTATATGGAGCTGGACATTCAGACCGGCGCCGACCCGCTCCAGTTGGAGTCACTGACGGCATCGTTCACTGCGTACCCATTTGAGGAGCGCGCCACCTTCCAATCGGGCGACCCGGAACTGGACAAGATTTGGGAGATCAGCTGGCGCACCGCGCGGCTGGACGCCCACGAGACCTACATGGACACGCCTTACTACGAGCAACTGCAATACGTTGGCGATACACGCGTGCAGGCGCTCATCTCCTACGCGGTGACCGGCGACGACCGGCTGGCCCTGCAGGCGCTCTCGGCCTTTAATCAGTCGCGCACCCCGGACGGCATTACTCACAGCCGCTATCCCAGTTCCCTGACGCAATTGATTCCCACGTTCTCCCTGCTGTGGGTGGGTATGGTGCGCGACAATTGGCTCTACCGACCCGATCCTGAGCCGGCGCGCACCTCGCTGGGAGGAACGCGTACGGTCATGGATTGGTTTGCCGGCTACGAGCAGCCCGACGGCCTGCTGCACAAATTGCCGTGGTGGAGTTTTGTCGACTGGGTTCCCACGGGTGAGATTCCCACCTACGATGCAAAAGGCGAGTCGTGCGTAACGACGCTGCAATACCTGGGCGCGCTGGAAGACGCCGCAGCTCTGGAAAAAGGACTAGGCGACCCGCTGCGCGCCACCCGCTATGAGACCCGCGCCGCGCATGTCCGCACAGGTCTCCACAGCAAGTGCTGGAACGCCTCCCTCGGTCTGGTGAACGACACGCCTGAACTCAAGGGCTCAAGCCAACAGGCCAATATTCTGGGCGTGCTGTATGACATTGTCCCCAAGGACCGCCAGCAGGAAGTCCTGCACAAAATGCTGGCCATTGATCCGGGGATTACGCCGGAAGGCATTTTGAGCGCTTCCTACTACTTCCGCTTTTACCTGGCGCGCGCACTCGAGCACGCGGACATGGCGGACGAGTATCTCAACTCCATTGGCCCATGGCGCAAGTTGCTGCCCTTGCACTTCAGCACATGGCCGGAGGTTCCCGGCGACACCCGTTCCGACTCGCATGCCTGGACATCGCATCCCATCTACGACCTGCTGACACTAGTAGCCGGCATCGAACCGGCCAGTCCCGGTTTTGCCACGGTCCGCATTGCACCAAATCTGGGCACGTTGCCCGAGCTCACAGCCACGTATCCGCATCCCCAGGGCATGATCAAGGTGGAGTATCATCGCGCCGGCGCTGGATTGAACGCGACCCTTACCTTGCCTGGCAAACTCAGCGGCAACTTCGTATTCCACGGCAAGACCTGGCCGTTGCATCCGGGAGTCAACCATATCCAGGTACACTAAGAACTTATCCGTAAATAGAAATGGTCTGTCTCCAACAGATCAGCGCGGCAGCAAGCGTGAGAAGCGCGATGTAACTGGCCTCGGTTTTTTCGAAGCTGACTAGCAGTTTGCGAAATCTGTTGA
>Ga0316217_10002340_pt1 | contig 23027 bp, 10 predicted proteins | sample 1anoAmetaG_FD_203633 | JGI IMG/M metagenome (GOLD analysis project Ga0316217, IMG submission 203633) | Freshwater microbial communities from Trout Bog Lake, Wisconsin, USA - 1anoA | ecosystem: Environmental > Aquatic > Freshwater > Lake > Hypolimnion/Profundal zone | place: USA: Wisconsin...
TGTATCATTGGCCTACTTCATCATGATTCTATTATAAATTAATCTGTAGAGCTTCCATTAGTCTCGTTTTTTATAGCTAGACTGATTTCTATTGAAATGTAGGTTCTGGGGACAGAATATGGACTCTTAAATTTGTCTATAAGTGAAACCTTGACTTTTTTAACTGAAATTAGCCGATTCAAAGGCTCAATCAATACTATTAGATAAGCAAAGATGGATTCTTTCAGGTCTCTCCATTCGACATTAAACATCGAAAACAGTTTTCAAAATTAAAATGAAAAGGTGGTGAATGATCAACCAAAAATGACGTTTGATTTGCCGCCAGGAGGATTCGATATCTTGACTCCTTTGTTTTTCTTGCTTTCACCAGGTTGTTAAACTACTTTCATGTCATATACCTGCTATTTTTCGGGATTTTTCTCCTGTTATTGGGGTATTGAGTGGATTTCTTTGCTTATCTCACTTTTTTTAACGGGTTACTCTTTATATCCCCAACCTAAACTAAAGCTGCTGGTGCCTCCAGGCTGTTGGGCAATTTTGATGCCACTAAAATTTTTTTTCTGTTCCGCCATTGTTTAAATTTATTAACATCTCTGCAATACAAATAGTAACGTAGATGTAAGTTCCAAGGGCTAATCTAATTACTTAACGCCCAATAGGTTAAGAATAATTTTAATTTGGGAGAAAACTAGAGGGTAAATTGGTTTATTTCTTCTTTAGTATTCCATAGTTTTAGTCAATATTTTCTCTGTTGCGTTAAATAACATATAGTATTTCACTTAACAATAAAAGCAATAAAAATAGATGGCCACTCATCCCTACCCACCCCAATACTACAATTACGGCTCACTTGACGACTCTTATAAACACTATCAATGGGGAGTCACCCACGAGACTCTTCCTCACTACGCTCCCAACCTAGACACTCTCTAATATCTCTCCAATGATCGACCTAACGACGAACTTCCGATTACGCATATAGATTATAGCCAGGTGAGCAGTATGGAGCAGAATTTTAAAAAACTAAAAGCAAATCAGCTCTAAGTGCTTAAATAGCTACGAAGATAGTACGAAGTGCTCAAAAGCACGGATTTGGATGCGGGTAAACCGAATAAAATCAAAATAGAAACTGACAGCGTTTACAGTAATGATTCAGCTTCAAGAAGCGGATATTCGTAGGCGCGCTCCTCATCTAACAGTCATCGACAAAATAAGAGCAGAATGAAGTCCCATCAAAAAGAAGTTCAAATCGCAGTAATAGAAAAGAAACAGCTTGAGGTCATTGTGGCAAATAGTATGAGAAAAATTTAGCAACTCCTAAAAGCGTAGATGTAATTGAAGAAGACAGTCTCAGAGTTGAAGGGTAAACTGTAAATTAGTGTGGCGTCTCAAGCCGAAAGTGCCAATACTTCTAAAAAGTTCACTTAATAGATTTAACTCTTGAAAAAGATGATTGAATAGCGGAAAATGGAATGTTAATCTTTGAGATAAAAATCCAAAGCTTTGGACATCAAATTGTAGGCCTGTGAAAGAAATGAAGAACGTTAGAAGTATCAGCTAAAAGGTAAATAGGAAAGGATAAGAGCTTTAGAATAAGAGATATACTTGTAGAGAAGCAAAGTGACTAATCTGTAGCTAGATATAAAGAAGCAGCTTCTAGATTTCTAGCTGGTTGAAAACAAATATCAGAACTAAATTGCCTTGATACAGAAAAAACTATTAGAACCTTCGATCATCATCAGCTAGAAAAACTAGGAGATAAATAGGCTGAAATATTAGTTGGAGCTCAAAGATTAACGCTATAAAATTTTGGTGACTCATGCGGACAAAGAACACAAATAATCGAGCATTTAGACGAAGTAATATATTAAAGCTTTGTAGAATCTAATCGCGACTTTTAAAGATTAGAAGCAGTAAAAGGCTAACTCGCAGGAAGCACTTAGTTTGGTGCTGCAAAAACTAAATGAAGCTCAGCAAATTAGTAAATCAGAATCTGCTCTTTCTTCAGAAGTATCTTTACTCCGCAAACAATTGGACTAGCTGAGAAATAATCCTACAAAAAGTGAATAAAGTCATTTTTTAGACCGCATTAAACATTTAGAAAAAATCATTGAAGATTAGAATGTAGAAAAATTTTACTTTTTTTAAGATCTTAAAAAACTTCAACACCAACTAATTGAGGAGAAGAAGAGCAAATAAGAGGCTTTGAGATAAGTCAGAGAACTAAAAGTAAACTTGCGAAAAGTTGAGTAGTAAGCGAAGTTGTATAGTTATTAACTAGACACAATACGCACTCATAATATTGATCTCACTGAAAGCCAGCATCCTACCAAAAGTTTGATGGTAAAAGTGCAGCAAATGCATCAAAAATAGTTAGAAATTATCCAGCTCAAGGCATAATATGAATAAAAGTACAACCATCACAAAAAAGAAACCCAATAGTATGAGGAGTAGCTCAAAATTGTCAGGAGACAGCTAGCCGAAGAAGAAATAAAAGCTTATAGAATTAAAGAGGAGCTCTAGCTCAAACTATCCCTCGCAAAGACATAATACCAAGCAGAATTAAATCGCTTGCAAGATGATTTGTAGCGGGAAAAAAAGACTCACGCAATTCATCTGAATGAAAAAGTAAGCCAAAATGTAGAACTCCAGTCTAAAGTTGTGTAAAAACACAAATAAGCTGAAATCAATTCTCAAAATCTTAACAATCTACTTAAAGAAAGAGATACCCTCCTCCATGGGATTCGAACTTAGAATTAGCAAAAATTTAAAAATATCCAAGAAAGACACCATGCGGAAATTAAAGGTTTGGCACAAAAGCTAGAAAACTTAGCAGCCATTAATGAAAAACATAGCCAAGTGCTATCTAGAAACGCCATTTTGTAGCAAGAAATAATCGAACTCAAGAGGTGCCTAAGGCAGAATAGGCAAATAAATGAAGGAGTCGACCATCTCTGGAAGGTCAAAGAAGCAGAATACTCCAACCTCAATTCAATACTAAACAAAATAAATGAATATTGATTAACTACGATTATTTTCACAACAGTCTTAATATTTTAGCTAGTCCAAACTACTATGTTTTACTAAAAGATCAGATTATTGGTCCAAGACCGCCTCCAAAGCCTCCTTTATGCTCACTTCCGAAACTTCCTCCCAGTCCACCCTCAGAGCCTCCTAAAGGATTATATTTTGGAGGTTTCTTGGACATTTTTGATGGGTCTATGGGTACTCCGAATTGATCAAATCCAACGAAATCATCAGGATTATCTCTTTTATCTTGATAAGGGTTATCAAAAGGATCAACTGGATCGTATCTCGCCCCTATTGGTATTTTTTACGAAATAGGGATATGGGTTTGCTGAAAGTAAGGGTTATTAAAAATCTGACTGTTAGGTCCCACATATTCCTCCTGGCCAAAAGGGTTGGTTGTTTGATGGGGATTCATGACATCTTTGGGAGGATAACTTTTTTGTATATTGGAGATGAAACCAGGTGAACCAGTGTGTGGTGGGCTACTAGACTATTTTTAAATATTTTTAGACTCCAAATTACCATAATGATAGAATGGCTTCATACCAATGTTAGGTTAAGTATTTGTTAAAAATTGGTTCAAGTTGAACTCATATTTCTTAACTATCTCTTGGATTGTTTCATTTTTATCAAAAGTTACTTTGGTGACCTACTTCTATCCTTCATATCCAAATGCCACCACAACCTTTTCTTCCACCTATCTGAACTTGAATATCACTTTCCCGCCTTTCTAAAGGCCAGTATAGGCAAACCGATATTAGCCACTCTCTTTTTGCTTCCAATTTTAGGGAATTTCACATTGCTCACCTTTTTCATTTAAACATTCTAGTTTATGGTACCGGTTTATTGCGTGGATCGCAGCAATGATCTTCTATTGAGGTGAAATGCCTTCTTTGCCCATCAACTCCTGCATCTTACTTATTGCCTGCAACTTGTCCTACATTGTATAAAATTATAGCTTTGTACTTTGATGCAAACTCTATGAAAAAGCTAAGCTCTTCGATCTGTATAGCCTTTAGAACCGTTATTTACCTTTCACTTAGCGATTTTTTGAATATTTTTGAGCTGTTATAAATGAAAGAAGATAGTTTTCTTTAGCTGCTTATCTGTCTAAAGCAAGAGACTTTTTACTAAATGTAATAGATTATTTTAGGTAATTAAAATCAGAAATCAAATGATTCTCCCAATAGGCATTCGATTGCCCCCAAAACGTAGATGTAAGGTTGGATTATGGTTTTCTGCTTTTGTTTATTTGCCTACTTTTGAATAATTGCTAGCCATGGTCCTATCTTCCACTTTTTATGCATTTTTCTGATATTTCATCTCTTTTCTACTATCCACGTTCAACCTGCATGATATGTTTTCTTGATCTATGTAGCTTATCGCACTAAGTTTGCTAAATCCCTCAAGTCCTGAGTCAAACTAATCTTCTTTCATCTTGACTAGTAGTTTGATTTCTCTTTTCTCAATTCTTTTATTTGCTCCCTTTTGAGTCAATTTGATGAATTCTGCTGATTTATTGCATTTCTCAGTGATATCCTTCGAAAGCGAAATTCCTTTTGTTTTTGGTTTTGCTTTTGTAATACAAGAAGATCTTTCTGTTTGATTAGCAATTTTTGAATAGGGCTTCAAAACGATGGATCTCTCAGTCCAGCTCATTTAACGAATATAAAACTATAATAATTCCCTTCTAATATTAAACATTTTCCAGAGAGTAAATTGGTTCCCCTTTTTATATTTTTTTAATGCTTCACTCTCATAATAAGATTGCTTCAAATAGCTTTCACGTCATAATATTTATTTCATTTAAGAGATGGCTTTACAAAGGGATGATGACATCTTTCGTGATGATGCTGAGCCCACCTGTTATGAGGGTGTCCTGGAGTTTTGTGGAAATAAGTCGGGCTGCTTGCGAGCCTGGCTACCTTGCATATGTTGTTGCTGCCCATACCCTTACAAAGAGGTTAAGCAAGGCTCAGTGGGCTTGAAGTAAAGATTCGGAAGGTGGACCAAAACCTTGGATCCTGGCCTGCATTACATAAACCCTTGCACAGAGTCACTCAATGCCGTTTCTCTGCTAACTACGTAAATAGTATTTCAGCTAGAGTGCTGGATCTATAGCGTCAAAAAATTTTGACTAAAGACAATATAACGGTTGACATTGATACTTGTGTCTATTATCGAATAGTGGAACCAAAAACTGCCTTTTATAGGATCGCAGACATAGTGCTTTCCGTTGCAGAAGTGACATATGCCACACTTCGAACGATTTGTGGGTAAAACACTCTTCAAGATCTTTTGGAAAAGAGGCAATAAATAGGAGATGTGATCGAAAAATATGTTTACGATAAGACCAATAAGTGGGGTAGCTTATTGTTAATTAAGGAATTTATGTTGAACAAATTTTCATAAGAGATATGATGATTGCTCCGGAACTGCAAAAAGACCTATCAATGACGTCCAAAACATAAAGACTTTCCAAAGCTAAAATCATATCAGCTTAGGCAGACGTAAAAAGTGCGAAACTAATGCATCAGGCTGCGGACATCCTGAACTCAAAGGCAGCAATGCAAATCCGTTACCTATAAATTTTGCAGAGCATTGCAAAAGGAGGAGGCGGAAAGATATTGTTTTTACCTCTGGCTAGCGAAGAATTTGATTCGAATAGCAGCTGATGAATGCTGGATAATCTTAATCTATAATAAAATTAATGTACGTACCACCTAACAAACAATAAGTTATACAAAAGTGCAAGGAATACTATAAGAACATTGTTAAGTAGGCCAAACCCGCCCCTTTTCTACTCAATATCTCCTTAACTTCTAACCCCTTCCTCAAAGATAGGTAGGGTTTCAAATTCCTCAAGTTTCAGTTAGCGGAATACAATAAACGAGTTGATCGTGGCGAAGTGAAAGACCCTTATTAAATGCTATCTTTCCAAAAAGTGCATTCGATGTTATCTGATCTTGCTCAGATATAAACCAGGGAAGACCAGGTCACAGCTTTGGAAGACATATGCTCCTGGTATAAAGATCAATCGCGATTGATTCAGCAGAGATTCGATCAAGGGGAAATCAGATATTAGATGAGTAAGTAATATAGGGATATCTTGAAGCACATGCCTTAAAAGGAAGTACCAGTCTAGTAAAAAGAACTAGAAATACCCTTCTACATCATTTAAAGGATCATTTAGCCTTACAGAAGACACTCTAGGACTCTACATCCTTAATTCGACGCCCCACCTCGAAGGCTTCTATAATTTAAGGGCAAGACTATAAATATTCCTACTTTTACTGACCAAAAAGAATAAGTTAAGCCTGCAAGAGTACTTTACCCACGACCCCCTAAGTATGAACCACCAAAAGAGTAATAGCCTGAACCTAAAGCTCCCGATTAACAACAGCCTGTTCCTGTACAATAAGGTGTTGTTCCTGAAGGGCAAGAGGGTCAAAAACCAGAAGGAGCAGATGCAGCTCCATAACAGCCTGGAATGGATATGGGGATAGGTTAATAACCAGAAGAACCTGATGAAGATTAGCCTCCTGAATAAGTGCCTGACAAACTTAAGCCGAAAAACCCAATCTACGTTGATGCTATTCAATCTGACAAATAAAAAAAGTACAAAGATGGTTATATGTTCTATGAAGGAAACTAAACTAAATAAGAGAGAAATATGCAACTAAGATACTTCAGGTTATACCAAGATGTGCTTCGGAAACATAGATAGGATGTCGAATAGACATAAATAGCTCACGATTGGGCAAGAAGGAAAGCAAAGATCTCCAAAGATGCTCAAAAAAAACTAGAATAAATGAGATTCAAGCCCTAATTCAGCTTCAGTAAATAGCCTGCACCTCTATAGGAGAAGATAGGAGCCCAAGATGAGCTTAAATTTGGGTTTACAACAGTTGTAAGGCAGAAAGCAAGAACAAATTAAGTCGATCTTACACTTCCAGAGTTAAGAAATACTACTTCTGCGGGTTTCGAATAAAAGACTATCAGAAAGGAAAGATTGAACTCGTTAAGAACCAAATTCGCCAAAGTGCTTAATCTTACCGAAAATGAATCCAGGTAATCTGTTCCTTCGCTCTGTCAGTTTACAGCAAGAAGAAGAGGGCTATCTTAGATAATTCGTAACCATAGCCAGTCAAAAGAAAGGTTGAACCAGCTGGAGTAGGTCGGAAAGATTAAATAAAAGCTAACCAAGGTGAAAGTCAATATTAACATCAAAGCACTTTCACGAGGGCTGTGCCTGCCTTAAGATGAGCATTATTTCAGCTAAACTACACGATAATTCCCAGGAAAAGAGCTGCCAAGTAATCCGGATATGATCTAGAAGAAAAAAAAGAAGAAAAAGAAGTGAATTTATTGTAATAATTGTTTCTTATCATGTTTTAGCAATTTTAAATGCGTTTGAATTAGTCCAATTCTAATCTTGGTCTTTGATTTGCAAGCACTGGTAAAAGGCATAATAGAGATATATTTTTGGTATAATAGGATAGGATAGTAATCATATAAAATATTTTGCGCCTGTGGGATTGAGTATTCCCGAGCAAACTGAGCAAGCCGTTTACAATTATTTCATATCTAAATGACCTATTTTGTTTGTTTTTTGATTTAGAATTTAATAATTCGCATGAAGCGAACTATCGGAATCACTCGTAACCGTCTAGAAGCTTTGCAGAATACCAAAAGTGGGCTCAATCGCAAGAAAAACATGTATCGCTTTCTGACTCAGCTTCAAAATCATTGGCAAAGATGATGAGGCATTCGAAGCACTTTCAAATGATGTGGATACTACTCATAACACTAATCATCTGCTCTCGGCCACCACCAAAAACTCGGCGAACAGTATCTAAGCATTGGAAAGCAACCCTTGCTCCTAGATTTACGAATAGGCCAAAACTTATCTAATGAATGTGAGCGAGTATCGTAAGGATATTGGTAGATAGGAAACAAGATGAGTGCATAGATCAAGTTGAGAATGAGTTCTTTTAAAGATAGTGAGATTAAAATCTACGAAGAGAATATTTCAAAGTACAGTTCCAAGGCAGTCGAGGTAGAATGTATTTAACTTAGAATCTGCTCAAAGCTGAAAAAATACTTGCGGCTATTCGCAAGGTAAGAGGTGCAACTGAAATATAAGAGAGATGTAGCTTTTTTAATATGAAGTCTTTAGAAATATGTAAAAATCATTGGCTTTGGAAATAAGAGAAACGAGTAAAGGATTACGCAACCAATAAAAGGAGTACTTTGATCGTTTGAGAGCCTACGAAACTGGAACCGCAAACAAGGCTATACAACTCAAACAAGAAGACCGCCAACGCATGAAGGATGAATTCGAAGAGATGTAGGTTTGTAGCAGCTAGATGGGGGAAGACGAATAAAGAAACAAGCAGCTCACATAGTTAGTAAAGTCCATAAACCAGCTTTCTGGGATATACAAGCAGCTAAACGAATTGGTAATTGAGCAGGGATCGTTGATCGACCGCATAGATTTCAACATCGAGGCGACAGTAGGACATGTCGAGAGAGGAGTGTAGCATTTGAAAGGAGCAGACGAGAAGGCCAGCAGTCCTTGTGCGCAGAAGTGCATGGTAATACTAATAATTTTAATTTTGGGAATGGCTTGTGTAATTGGCTTCAAAATGTCAAAATCAGGCTGACTGATTAAATAGACCTTCTTTATATTGACTGTATTAATTATGTAAACACGCCCTATTGACCATTAGCAAAACACGCCAATCTCTGCCAACCAAAATCTACTGGCTCGAGTCTAATCCGTCCGCAAGGAGCAAGAGTCCATGTTGCTTGATTCCCTCAAGATTTAACCGACAAATGAGACGCCTAATACTAACAATGAAGTTTCGGAGCTAGAGCCCGAATTACAATCAATGCTGCTGTCTGGCTTTGCGAACTGTGAAAAGCTCGTTGAGTAAAGAATACTTGAAGCTACTCTACGTCTGCAAAGTGTTAGAAGTGTTAGGGATACATAGTAATTGGGATCTCACATGTAAGACAAAGAAAACCAGCCCAACGCCTCTATGAATATTGTAAACCAGAGAATAAGCGCTGACAGCAATCTAGAACTCACTCCTGCCTAATTTTGCGAAATTCTTGGGTTTATGGCAGAAGACAAGTTTTAAACTGCAAATTAGTCAAAATTAAATCAACCTTTATAAAATTTAATAAACTAGCTACCCCAAAGACAAGATGATACCCCCGAAATAGGAAATGAGATTTACAGCTAGTATGTCCAAGATACTACTACCTAAGCTCTTAACAAATGCTAACAAGAGCTCATTATGGTTCAATCTAGTTGCTTATCAAATATGCATCAAGATAATACCCTTCAATAGTTGAGAACAAATAATGAAGTCAATGCTCATTAGTCATAGTTTATTCAAAAATAATTGAATCTGCAATAAATTGCTGAGAAACTGGGCAAAAAGTCTGTTCACTGCACCACTTAATATTCCTTCAATTCTGACAATTTTTCAGCAATTCTTCAAGAGATAAATTCAGTGACTGATGTTGTGACCTAAGATGGGGACAAAAAAGAACTATAAGCTGTGAAAGAACATATTGAGTAGAAGCTTTAGTTCAAGAATGAAAGCAAGCACGGAGGCTAAAACAAGTAAATCTAAGTTGTAGAAAATTTTGGGGTTAGCCTACCTTGCGTGAACTTTGTATCAACCTAAGACAACAACGCAAGTCTAGAGGCTAATATAAACTCAGATTCAAAATACAACGTCACTGAGTAGCAGAAAGATCTTTCTTTTAATGTAGAAGACAATTAGAATTTGTACCGACAGTTGGAGCAAGAAAACAAAACTAACGATGGCTCACCTTTGAAAGAGATCAACCCAGGGAACTAACACTATCAAAACATCAGCACTGGACATTAAGCTTATCAAATTAGCTAGTTTTGTGCCAGAGAATAATAGTTTGAGTACATCTCGAAAGTTCAATTCTAATAGAAAAACGAAGATATCTAAGTTATCGAAGTTCCACAAAATATTGATTCAGAACTAAGAGCTCAAGAGCCAATGCCGGTGCCAGATAATAATATACTTGAAGTTAATTTAGGCTAAACTATTGAAGTAAAAAATAACCAAAACAATAATAACAATGAGTACCTTGCTGAGCCTCACAGTGAAGCGCAGTTATAGCATCAATACTATGAATAGCTCTCTGAAAACAGCAGCTTAGCTTAGAATGAAAATCAAAACGCTTTTGCATCAACCAAGGAACCTATATCAGCAATAATCATAGAATAACCTTATTAGTAAAATGGCTATGTTGAATAAAAAGATAATTATGTTTAAGAACTTACAAAAGATGCTGCCTTATAGTTTATTTAACCTCAAAAAGATTTCGAACCAGCTATTGTCTTATAGTAACCTTAAGTACAGTTATTTTAGCCACAAGCTACAATCTTTTATCAAAATACAGAAATCTAGTAGGATCCTTAGCCATAATTATAAGAATAAAATCACAACCAACCATAAATAGAGATAAAGGAGCTAGCTTTTTAAGAAAATCCTACTCTAAATCTTCTTAATTAAAACGCTGTTCAAAAATAAACATAATTTTTATCTAGTAAAGAAATTTAGGTTTGTTAAATTGACAGAACTAACTAGACTTTAAATCATTAGCGATAGTAAAAATGTATCATAGTTGATAAATCGAACAGTTCTGACAATTAAAGTGTCAAAGATAAATAAGTGAATGTTTCGATAAACAACTATGGCGACAAACCTTTGCAAGAGAAAATAGAGCCTAGAATACAACTAAAATCATAGTAGACGGTTTGTTAGGATTTTGCCAGAATGCCTCCTTGCATCAGCATAAATATCAATCAAAATAACGAAATTTCTCTCAATATCTTCAGAAATCCGCATGCACAAAATAGGGTCGATAAGTTCTGTGAACAATAAGCTAATAATTATCCCCAGTAGCATAGGCAAAAGACAAGAGTCTAAGCTGGCCTTTCTGCGCAACAACATCAATTGTTACACTAGGAAAAGGGCATTCAAACTCTAGCATCTGTCTATCCCTAGCACGAAAAAATTCAACCAAAAACTAATTAAAATAATCCTAAAAAGCTGGGAGCTATGACTTAAAAGAGCTAGGAAGAAGAGTTATATTAAATCGGGTTGATGGCAGACACCTATCTAATGTACAATTTCCTTGAATAAAAAGTTCACAACAAATTTGAAACCATGCTCAAGCCTCACGTGGCACTAAAGATGACTCCCTAGCCTATAAGCTCAGTTGGTAAATAAATCTTCAAAAATGGGCTGGTTTTGGTAGCAATCGTAAAACTTATCTCTAGATCAAGCAAATCGCCTTTCCTCTAAAATTACGTCTTTTAGTTTATTGAATCAGCCTTCACGATCTAGTCCAATAATTACATTTTTTGCAAGTAATCCAAGGCAGCCAAGCAGAATTTTCAAGACTATCTTGAGTAAAGATACCAACAAAATTATAATGAAATACGCAATAAGTAATAGAAATGCGTAAAAAGGGTAAATGTTTAGTCGACAGCTCTAAAAGTGATGTAAAATGAGACCCAACCAAAGAAGCTACAGCTTCAATCGAATAACTTTGCTTTCAGCTAACAGAGCATCACCAAGAACCTTAAAACTGAGAGGAAGATTCTTAGTAATCAGTACAATGAGATTTATACCCCTAATTAAAAGAACCAATTTTAAATCGCAGAGATTAATAGAGTCGAAAAATAGATTTAATAGCAACTAATCGCTCAAACTAATCTAATTGCTAATATCTAAGGGTAAAATACTTCTCAACTGGCTGAAGAGCGAAAAGTTGGGCTGAATTGCTAGGCAAATACGGTTCAATAGATAGAGGACAGATTGAATTAGTTATTTACTAAAGCGAATGCCTTGCAAACTAATCTTGAATCATCCAACGAAGAAAAAGCTCAAAAAGGCTAAGCAGGAAGTAAAGTAAGAATTGCGGATCTAAAACTCACTTCCTAGCAGAAAGCTGAATGTATAAAGAAAGTCTAGACATGTTTCCAAAATAAAAACGGCAAGTTCACCTAGTTATATGAGAAATACAAGAAGATTCGATAAAATAAAAAAAACTAAAATTTAAAGACTAATGAAGTAAGTGTGACTCCTGTGCCTGTGCCTATCCCTATGCCTATCTCTGTGCCTATGCCTGTGCCGAAGTCCGTTTTGATCGACTCAAGATAAAAAGATCCGGGGGCAGGGGCAGGGGCAGCTTAGAAGAAGAAAAAGCATGTACAGTTCTTGGAAGAGGCGATTGAGATGAGAAAGTAGGAGCCTGAACTATCCCAATAAGAAGAAGGCACAAGCAAGCTGAGGAAGCGCAAAAAAACAAAGAAAATTGACAACTCCTTCGAGTAGCAAGATGAATCAATGAAGGCGAAGAAGAATAACAGTAAAAAGTGATAGTTTGATTTTGGATTAAGATATTTTTTAATTTGATTAAAAAATATAATCTTAAGATGCTTACAACAAGGCTCTGCTACATGTTCTCCAACACTGCTGTATATTTGCTCCCACTTAGAAGTACAATGTTGTCTTCCTTCGTCATGGAGAAAGCCTATGGAATAAAGAAAACCGCTTCACGGGATGGACAGACGTTCGTCTATCTTCAGCAGGTACCTCTAAATTGATCTTAGGGATAAAATAAGCCATAAAGGCCGGAAAAAGTTTGCAACAAAATGGCTTTTAGTTTGATGTAGTCTATACCTCAGTCCTTACAAGAGCCATCCAGACATATAATTATGCTGCTGATTAGCTAGATTGCCACTATGTTCCTGTAATCAAGGACTGGAGACTTAACGAACGTCATTACGGCGCCCTCCAAGGTCTGAACAAATTGTAGACTGTTGAAAAACACGGGAAAGAACAGGTCCAGGTCTGGAGAAGAAGCTACGATATTCCTCCACCCGAATTAGAGTAAAACGATGAGAGGCATCCAAAATACGATAAAAGGTACAAAAATATCGATCCTGCCCTTTTGCCAAGAACAGAGGTAATTAAGTAGTAATGTAGAGTTTAAAGACGACAATCGACAGAGTGATTCCTTATTGGAACAGCATAATAGTACCGTCAATAAAAGAAGGAAAGCGAGTTTTAGTAGTAGCACATGGTAACAGTCTTCGAGCTATTGTAAAGATCCTAAGTAATGTTTCTGATTCAGATATTACTGAATTGAATATTCCGACCGCTATCCCTTTGATATATTAGTTCGATGAGAACTTCAACGTGCTAAAGGATCATTACTTGGCTGACCAGGAGTAGCTATAGGCTCAGATTAATAAAGTAAAGCAGCAGACCGCGGGAGGAAATAAGTGATGTTTGAACTTTGAAATTAATAATCATCAGATTAAGCCATTTCAGCTAGTCAGCTGCAAAAATCATTAGGTCACTGTAAATTTTACTCTTACTCGATTACTCTGAGAAACCTTTAGCTGAACTAAGTGAATTAGCCCATTAACCTTTGGTACTTTTTGCGTAAATACTCCAGTTAAATAATTTTGCTTTATCTTTGCTGAGTGGCTAAGTTAGTGTTGTATTTTTTAGTGGAGCTATATTTTATCTACTTCTTGTTTCGAGATATTTGTAACGTGTTGCGCCTTTCAGTTCCTTTGGTAGGGTTAGATATAAATCTATTTAGAAGTGAGGCAATATAAGGGTCTTCTTTTGGTGCTTTTTATTATGAATTAGTGTTTAATCTCGTATTTAGTTTAGAGGTTTGATATTTAATAGGTACAAAACGTTAATGCTTAGATACCTCTGATTTCTCAAGAGAAAAAGATTTTTTGCTTGTTGTTTTTTAAGCTGATCTTCGAAAGGGTTTGCCTTTTTGACTGTCATTAGTCTCTATTTTTGATGATTTGGATGAGTTTATTTGGTTATTAGAAGTATCACAGTAACTAATGAGACTATAAAAAGCATGGCTAACCAAAGATTTCATTTTGGTATAATACAACTTCTGTAATCCACTCATCTTAAACTGCAATTTAATCAAGACAAAGGCTTAGATCTGTCGAGAATCAGTTTTCTTGGTAAATTGAGGCAGATATTCTTCAATCTTTGTTTACTAGATTTTATTTTAAATGCAATTAAATCTACTCCTATTTTATGCCAATTAAAAACTGGCAGCCTAAGATCTAATATGAATTAGGTTGTAGCCGAAATTCTGAATCGACAGGAAAGCCTGCATTTTGATCCTAAAGTATGACTGCTCAACTTTTTCTGTGGCTTTCAAAATGCTGCGACTGAGCTAATAGTAAGTAGAGTTGAGCTGAGCGAGCATGAGTACGGTTTAAAGGTGTATTAGTTTGAGCTGAAGTTGAGGCTACCTTAGTCAACTAAATGTTACAAAATGGGTTCCCGATTTAAGCAACTATTAGTTGTGACCCTTTTTACTGACTTTTTGGCCTCCTTACTCATCTTATATATTTATTAAAAATCTCAGCTAAACAATCTCGATTGCAGCAATACTAACTACCTCTCAATTTGCCAAAATATTTTTAACTTTTAATAACGAAGTGCAGATTTTGGAATGCTAGAAAAAAACGATAAAAATTGTGACAAACTACTGTGAGGTTTTTAGTTATGCAAAGATAGATTCAAATATTAAGGAAAGAGCTGATTATTAATGTGTTACTGAGTACAATATCTATGATCAATAGATAATAAGCTATTTCTCTATTGGCTCACCTTTTGGAATTTCTAGTTGATTTTTTAGCACTGCCTAGAACTTGATGCTTTTCGAGATTTTATAAAATCTATTCTTTTTCCTTTATTTGGCGTGTGTAGTATTCCGCTTCCTTGTTGGACACCTTTATTTTGAACTTGTAGTTGTCTAGTTATTTCTGCTGCCTCTCGATTTATATGCAAAGATCCAAATACTATTTCTCTAAGCGTGCTTTTTCCCTTTTGAAATCGTCGTTGACTGGTTCATCAGGTTACGTTTCTTCTAGAATGGTATTGGGTGCGAAAGAGGCTGAAAGCCGATTAATAAGCTCCTAACATTCTTATGCTAGCATTTCCAGCTAGGTTTATTAATCAGGTTCATCAAGGTCTAGTTCAGGTTCCTCTTTTTAGGTTTTGAATTCCGATATTTTAATTTAATCCATACTGCTAAACTAATTATAATCAAGGGAAACTACAGTTAAAGCTGCTTTTATGAATCTTATTAATAAAATCTAAAATCATTTATTCAGTATTTGTTAATATAGTTTTGTTATTTTTTGTAACTTCATGGATTGGAAAAATAAGCCTAACCAAATTTTCAATAAAGTCAAGCAACAAATGTTTAGCAAAGGGGTGGAAACCTTCCATTTCGTTGATCAGTTCATCACTCAATTCGATCCAAGCAACACAAAGCTTCTCTCATCTCATTTCTTGAATCTTTTCTTGAACAAAATTGGAGTCTTTCTAACAACTCAAGAAATTCGTAACATCCGTGATCTTTATTCCAAAAAACCAGGTACATTTACTCTGATTTAGAATAAGATTAGATCCTTTATAGAGATTTCTTAGAAGATGTCAAATATTCGATATCTGAGAAGATTGCAGGACTGATTAATCAGGCTTTTAGCGCTTTGGACAGCAAGAATGAAGGTTCAGTCAGCATTTAAACTCTTACTGTTTACTATAATCATCAACAGCATCCTCATTCGATTACTAGAAGGAAAGCGCCAGAACAAGTCAAAGAAGAGTTTTTAGTATCTATTGAACGAAAAGCTAATGTGAATCGAAGAGTAACAAAGGAAGCCTTTGTTGATTACTATGCTTAACTCAACTTCTGCATTCCTGCCGAAAAATAAACTGTAAACTATTTATGACTCAGCTTTTCGAACAACTCATTGTTAATACATGGAATTTGAAGAATCCTGCAACCTATGTGTCAGAGAAGCAGCTAAAGCAACTAGAGCACACTCTTTTCGAAAAAATCAGACTCAAAAGCGATGGGAAGACCAACTAATGGAAGACAGGCAAAAAGGCTTTGTTTTATTTCGATCTGGGAGACAATAAGCAGATTGGGTTCGAACAATTCATCAAAGGATTAGACAAGTTTGGATGTAATTTCAAAGATTTCTAATTGAGAGCTCTTTTCTAAAAGTATTCGCAAGGAGGATATCTGAACTATTAGGAATTTTCCAAAGCGATCATGGATATTGACATCAATGGCATGGTATCACAACCCAACTTGCTTCAAACTAAAATGGGAACAAACCATTTCACCGTGACCCATTGATTTAGATGGCTACAAACATAATAGTTTTCTTAGTTAGCCGATTGAGAAAATACTCAAAGAAAAGGATGAAATCATAACTTTTTTCTGATGACTTTTAAGGTGTCGAAGGATAATTAGTCACAGTTTTGTCTATATTTCTTCCAAACTGTTTTTCTCCCTCGATTATATCCATAATCGTAGCATCCCATCACTATCTCATCTAATTCTCCTTCAAATTCTTGTTTGGATTCATAACGATGGGGAGAGTACTGCCTGGATAGCTAAAGATATTTTGACTTTTTAAAAGCGATTTGGTCTTATTAATTTGGAACATACATCTGCTTTTTCCTATCTCCTGCTCCTATCTTCTGCAATATCTTGCTTATCTTCAAAGTTGGCAGTTTTTACCAAGCTGCTCTGCTGGTCGCCGCCTCATCATCAAAACTTTTATTTTGCGAGTTACGATTGTTGCGAGAATCCGGAATAAGTGGCATTGAGTGCCCATGTTGCCTTAATGTGGTCATATAAAATAAAATTATAAGTCGCTCAAACAATCAATAATGTAATCATTTGCGTTTGTCAGCTTCGGTTAGAAACTGAACAAATGTTTCCTTGACGGCTTTGAGGGGGATAAGTTTTTCTCTGATAACTCCAATGAATTCATCTTTAATTTTTCTGGCTTGGAGAGCATTCCATGAATGGTTCAGCTTTATCCTTCCTAGACAGGCTTCATTACATATTTATTGGCATATTTTGTCGACCTGATACAAGTAATCCTATGAAAGTTTTTCTTCCTGTTTGGTAGAAACTGGATCTTTCGATTTTTTTGCTTCAAAGAGCAAAGTATTGGCAATTTACTATAAAGGAGTAGGCTAGTCTTCTCTTCTTTCATAAAGTGGAATGTCCCATCGATCTTATTTACTCAATTCTTACTTTTTAGCTGAGGAGGCTACATTCTTTTCGTTAGCTCTTCAAATAGCTATTCGGGATAATTATTCTGCGAGAGTTTGTTAAACTACCTTGCTAATTCTACCGAAGTATTGCAATATAAAACACAGTAGGTCGTTTTTTGTTCTCTTGCTATGCAGTACATTTGATAGCGATATCCTTTTATATAGTTCATTGAATCTACGATGACTATTGTGTTTCCTAGCAGGTTTTTCTAAACCTAAAACTTTATCCGACCTCTAGTTATTTTTTATTAATTAGCTCCTACATCAATATTTATGTACCTTTGTATCCTTAAGCTTTTGCTATTCCTAAAGCCTATTCATTTATTAGTACGATATTGCAGTTATGCTTTTCTTTGAGGTATTTAGCAATGTCCTCAGACCTTTTAGTTTTTCCACTGCCAGGAATTCCGCAAACAACAACGAGAGGCATATTATAAAAGAAAATAAAGTTAAATAATCACTATTAAGAAGCAAGCTCTTCCAAAAAAGAAATTAAGTCGTTGTCTCCTCTTTCAAGAGCCATTTGGAATGCCTCAGCCATCTTCATCTTCTCCTTTTGCAGTAGGTTTTTATAATAGATCAATTGCTGTGCTTGTCTTTAGTTAAGCAGTTGTGTTTCATCTAGCTGCTTATGGCATTTCCTGTTTTCGCTCTAAAAATCACTAAGCTTCATATTTGCCACCATGAGCTGCGTTTTCAAATTCTACATCTATCTTAATGTTTGGCTCGACATTGTGGCATTTTGTTGCTTCCTTTGCTCGTTTAATAGAGATTCCGATATTTTCTTTTGGGCTTATAATTCCTTCTTTGCTTTTAGCAGCTCTTTAGTCTTCTCTTTCAATAAACGTTCAGTCTCAAATAGCTTCAACTCTATAGAAGAGGGCTAAATATTATTCTGGAAATTTTTGAATTTAGGCGGGGTTGGAATTTGTTTGTTGAGTTCTACCGTTTAGTTATCTTCAGAGGTTGGTTATAGATCGAACTTGTTTACAGAATTGCTTCTAACTGTTGAAGCATTTCCATAGTTCTTTTATTAGTTGTCCAAAATTGTATCCTTATTATACCTGGTGAGTGTGTATTCATTCTTTTTTGGCGGTTCATCCTTAAGAGAGGTATCTTTGGACTTATTTCTTTTCGCAAGCTATGGCTCACTTTTTTATTAGATTTGGTTGTTTTTTTCATTTCTCTTACTCGTCATACTCTTGGCATCATACTTTTGCTTGCTTTTGTTGGTCCTCTTTTCTTCAGAATTCAAAGTGTCTGTTTCAGTAAAACACCTATATAAAATTTAGCTTACCCTTCTTTATTCTTTTATATTTTGATGCTGAAAATAACTTTGCATACTTGTTCCTTCTAACCGTAAAGTTCGACCTGAATTTTGGTCTCACTGCTATCTTCGTTAGCGTATTAGGCTATATCCATTTCAGCATCTCCTAAATCAAAAACTTTCTAATTAAATTCGTTAATCACTCTTCCTTTTATTATCATCTAACTCGACAGATTGTTACCTGCTTTTTTTCAAATTTCTTTTCTGTCTTATCGAAGTAAAGAGTCATTGGAAAGCTTTGAGATTACTTGTCAACTTTTATAACGCCTTTTTTATTGATTTGATTGAGAAATTTGAGCCGATGAGAACCTCTAGCTTTACTATAGGCAAAAGTACCTCTAAATTTCTATTTGAAATTGATGGTTGCTGTTAAGTGAGTCAATGTGCGAATATTTGAGTTTCAGGATACTTATCGTCAGAGTGAATGCAAGCTTTTCCTTCCCCAATCGAAACAAAAACATTAATAATTTAATATAAAAAGCTACTTTTTTACAGATCTTATTAGGAGTGTATGTTAAGGGTAAAAGTATATTAGCGGTTCTCTCAAAAGATTGGAGTTTGAGCTATTCTTTAGATATTATAACAACCTGGTTTGAATGTATTTATTTAAAGAATATATGCACTAGCAAAAATTTTCCAGCCCCAAGCTGACCAAAGCACCGCAAAACCTTAGCTCTCCCCAGCTGCATAAAGATAAACTCTACCTCCCCTCTCGCTACGCCTTGGATAACAACAAAAAGGATCCCAACATGCTTACCCTCCTTAGCAGTAATTCCTTTAAAATGCAGCAATCGAACTGAACGCCAGATAGGATCAGAAGCTCAAGTTATCTACTCCCTTGAAAACAGCTACGAAAGATCGTCCTAAGCTAGAAACCATAAAAACTAAATAATCTTCTTAATTCAAGCCACGCCCCATCAAACGGGAGGAGAGCGATATGCAGAATTTTAAGCAAATATTCTTGGAGCCCAGGCAGCAAATGCTGAATCAAATCCAGGAAGAATCCAAGAGCGATAAGATAGTGATGGCAAAACAGGTTTGTAAAGACTATTAAAAACTACTGCAGTTCTAAAAAGGGCCCAGCTCATCCCCAACCAAAGATAGAGAAGAGCCTTTGCTTGAGAGCGAACTAGGTAAACATTACCAATAAGCAATTTAACTTTTGGAACGGCCCAATATAAATACAACTTCTTTGAGTTTCTATGAATAGCAATTCAGAGTTTAGCCCCCTGAAACTCCCAACAGCAGCGTTGCGTCTACAATCAGTCCTGGGTCAGGATATGCACCTTCAGTGCCACTTCTCCCCAGCAAAAAGGGCACGTTGACTGAACTTCTAATGAGAGCTAAAGCAGGTATGACTACTGAAGATATACAAAAAGAAGCACATTTAGCGTTTTATTTGGGGATGGTCTATGAATAAAAAAGAGCACACCATTCTGCAGTTAAATTTTATAAGCGTTATTTAGGGTTTGCGAAGGCATTGGAGGATAAAATCGGGATGGCTTTAGGCGCAAATAGAGTTGCTGTGAACTTATACTACGACAAGCAACCTTCCAAAAGTATTGCCTTCCATCACTAAAATTTAAAGCTATCAGATAACTAAAATTGCTTTGCTGCCTATTACAATCTAGGTGTTTGCCATCGATCTTTAGGCCAAAGTGATCAAGCTATAAGCTGCTTGGAGACTGCTCTTTAATGGGCCAGACAGCATGGAGATGCAGAGAGTTAATGCATAAGTTTGGGTCAGTTAGCAATGACCTATAAAGCTATTTAGCTTTACCAAAAATCGATTGATTACTTTGAGCAGTCTGTGGACATTTGCCGAAGGTTGAAGAAGACAGAACTTTTAGCCGAAAATCTGCAACACATGTTGTTAATAATGAGCAACTTTGAGCTATGTGCCTCTGAGAGGCAATTATAGGTTGCAAATGAAGCTTATGAAGTAAAAATTTATTGATTTAGTGTTCAAAACAGCTGTAAAATGAGAGTTCTAAAGAATGGCAGTCTTGCAATATTGGTATCATAAAAGGCTACTAGCAATTCAAGCAATAGATTAGTGAGTCTGCTGAGCAAACTGAAGTATAATAGTTTTAAGTTGAAAATGATGCGAATGAGTCAAAAAATGAGCCAAAGTCCCCAGGAGCAAACACCCAAACCATAGATTTCACTGGGTAAGACAAAATCCAATAACTTTGATGCTTGCTTTATTTTATATTGAATAAAAATTAATCTTAAAATTATAATAACGATATGCAAGACAGTTACTTAGGCTGCAGCCAGAAAAGAAACTCGACTCCTGCTCAGAGATAGAAATATAACAACTACACTCCTCGCAAAAGATACATCAAGGAGCAATAATAGTTCAGCCAGTATATGGAAAATTAGCAGAGGGTAGTCCAGCAAGTTTCTCCGCAGTTCCAGTCCAATCCTCAGAGCACTAGAAAAGCCAATCTTTCTTCATCCACCAACAAAAATAGAGATAGCTATGTGGCTTAACCATGCTAAAATAGTTATAGAAAAGAATCCCATGAATTTAGATATGAGTTTAGTGAAGCGCTTTAAGATTGCACTTCTTCACTCAATAACAGGCCGTCTTTGAGAAAGCAGAAGTATAATCGCTGTCTCGATGAGAACAGGTTTGGAAAAATACTTAACTTTGATAACGATAAAAAGGAGTTGTTTAATCAATTTAGTGTTCGGACAAATAGAGAAAAGTTCGTATAAGAATAGCCTTTGACTCCTAGAAAGTCCTACAGGAAAAATGAGTAAAAGGACAGCACCTTGACTTAAAAAATGGCGGTTCTGCAGCAAAAGATAAACAAACTCGAAAAAATGAATCCAAGAAAATCAAGCACCCCAAGAAAAAGCAGGATAATCGAGCAGCCAAAAGCCTAATATGAACTCTAACACTAATAGAAGTAAATGGTGGTAACCAGCCGAGTAGTATCATAGCGAGAAAACTAGCTGATGAGCCGAGTGAGTTTGGGCCGGTTGGTGGAGTAGTAAGAATGTGAGAGTGAAATAGACGTGATCCAGGATCTAAGTTACAAGATCAGTTCGAAGCTGCAAACGATAATCCGCAACTTTGGTTGATTTGATATATTTTTGTGTTTAGTAATTAAAAATTAACTTGACGCTATGAAAGATTTCGGGGAACTGTATCTCAGGAAGGAAGAAATCGCCAACAATAACTACAATCCTCTCTTGTATACCACTGAGGCTGTCAGATAGTAGATCTTGTAGATGCAGAGGATCACCATTTCTTCTCTCAATGCCATCAACTTTGTCTCTGTTTTGCTCACTGCTCCACTTACCACCATCACGGCCAGTCTCCAGCTTTCTGTTAAGCCTCATAAAGCAATTTATTAGTAGCCTGTGTCCAAGAGCACTCAAGTTGCACGCATAAACACAGCCCTAACTCTTCAATAAAAGCGAAAGATGTAACTGATGCTGCGGGCGGGAGGACAGCAAAGACCCTACACTGCTCCAGTCTACGAAGGATACAAGTCAGTTATAAACGGATTAATCTCTCAAGGCTGGAGATCCTTTTTCAAAGGCCTGGGATTTCGTAGTATTCATCAATTAGGACATTATTTCGCATTCTATGAATTGAGTTTGCTGGATAGCAACAAAAAGGGAATCTTGGAGGTCTTTTCAACAGGATCGCAGTTACTGAAGATATACATTGCGCAAAGTCTGTGCGACGTGCTGCTTAATATACTTCATATTGGATAAAACAGATACATTTTGCAAAATAATATCGCCGAATTCAAAGGTAAAACTCAACATAAGCAGTTTTTAGAAATGCCTCCAGGACCATACGCAAAATGCTCATGAAAAAGGAGATCTTCACCGCATCTGCGTACCACTTCTTCTACAACTTCGCAGAAATCTTTTTTAGGCTGCCTCTTTATCTTGGCCTAGAAAACACGCCTCAACTAACACCACTCCTCTACGCAAGTTAGGTCTTGCTTTATCCTCTAAACACTGCATTTCGAAGATTGCTTTGCCAGCACACGGAGATCCCAGGAATGATACCATTCCGCTACAAAGGCCTGTGGCATGCTCTGAGACTAATTCGATCAGAATAAGGGGTTTTAGGTTTATACAAAGGTTTTGGTCTTTATCATGTAACCTTAGCAATAAAATACGGCTGCTTGATGACTCTCAAGCCAGTAATAGCACGTGCAATGTCGATAGAATGAATAATGTTTATATTAGTTGCGGAATCATAAAATATAAGAGCATGCTTCTTTCACCAACTATCTCAACTTTTAACTATTTAACTGTATCCCAGCCTCTGCCTTTGGTTTCCAGCGTTTGAGGCAGCTTTGCGAATGCCCCATTTCTTTCAGCCATTTCCACAACTACTTCAAAGAGCTGGACTGGTATCCAGATATCTTCAGCTGCATTCCTAGAATGCTTTCGATCAGCTATTCTCCTTTTTTGGCTTACTTTTCACTTGTCTG
>Ga0316217_10002341_pt1 | contig 23018 bp, 4 predicted proteins | sample 1anoAmetaG_FD_203633 | JGI IMG/M metagenome (GOLD analysis project Ga0316217, IMG submission 203633) | Freshwater microbial communities from Trout Bog Lake, Wisconsin, USA - 1anoA | ecosystem: Environmental > Aquatic > Freshwater > Lake > Hypolimnion/Profundal zone | place: USA: Wisconsin...
CTTCCTCCGAACGGTTTTGGCGCGGGGGCGCCGGGTGGACCCGTTGCCGCCGGCCAAAGCGGAGGCTGGGGAAATCCCTCCGCCGGCGGCGGTCGAACCCTGGCTCTGCTCCGATTTGGAGGTGGGGGTGGCAGTGGACGACCTGGAGGACGCGCTCGCGGCCATCGCCGCCATTCGACGGCGCGGTCATCATCGGGTCGTGGCCAAGGAAGCCCATGGCCTGGCGGGTCACAACGCCATCCGGCTCTGGGAACCGGAGGTCCTGGCGGCGCAGCGGCGATGGCTGGCCAAGGCTTTGGGGAATGACAGGCGATTGGTCATCGAACCCTGGCTGGAGCGCGAGGTCGATTTCTCCATCCAGTTGGAGATGGGGCCGGGCGGCCTGAAGCTCCACGGCTACACCGGCTTGATCAATGACCAAAGGGGACAGTTTCAAGCCAACAGCGCGGCGGCCAACTACGCCCGCCGTCTGCCAGCAAATGTGACCGCGTTATTCCGCGGACCGGCGGACATCACCGACCGCCTCCACCGGCTTTACGCTGAGGTCTTTTCTCGACTTGAAACAGAACTGCGGCGCGCCGGTTTTATCGGACCGATCGGCATCGACGCTTTCGTCTATCGCGCGCCCGGGGGCGGTTTCAGGCTCAAGCCCATTGTGGAAATCAATCCGCGGTACACCATGGGTCGTTTGACCCAGGAGCTGATGAAACGAACCTGTCCTGGGCGCCGCGGCCTTTTGCGCCTCGTCAACCGCGCGCAGGCGCGCGCGGAAGGCTTTGCCGATTTTGCCGCCTTGGCCCGTTCGCTCAGCGAGCGTTTTCCGCTGCGCCTGGAAGGCGGCCCCGCGCCAAAGATCCGCGAAGGCGCCCTCTGCTTGAATGACCCCGCCCAGGCCCAAGTCTGCCTTGCCACCTTTCAAGTTACATAGCTTTAAACACCTGCAAGACCACATCTCAAAGGTGATGGTTGACCCTCACCGCTAAAAAATGAACAAACTCATCAATTTCCGCCGCGCGATCCTCGCGGCGGCCTGCCTCGGGGCGGTCGCCCCGGCCGCTGCCCCAGCAGAAAACGCCCCCAACTCCGGCCAGGCGGAACTCGCCCGGCAAATCCTCGCGGATCAGACTTTGAGCGATGTCCATCGCATGGCGAAGGAGCTCCTCAGGGGCGGTTTTAACGCCGGCAGCGGCTACGGAGAGGTCTGGATTCGCGACCTGAACACTTTTATCGAGGTGTCGCTCGAGGTGAACCCGCCGGCGCGCTTGCGCGAGGCGCTGCTGCCCTTCTTCAAACTCCAGGGGACCAATGGCGATATTGTGGACGGCTACATCCCGCTGGACCAGGCCAAAGTGAAATACGCCTACCGCACCAGCCCGCTTACCCCCAATTTAATGGCGCACAAGAACACCGTCGAGACCGACCAGGAATCGTCTCTGGTCCAGGCCATACGCAAGTATGTCAGCGTCACGGGCGACCGGACCCTCCTTCAAGAGCGCATCGCGGGCGTTACGGTCCTCGATCGCCTCGGCCTCGCCTTGCAATACGTCTTGATCGAGCGCTTCGACCGGGAGCATGGTTTGGTATGGGGCGCCACCACCGCCGATTGGGGCGATGTTCAGCCCGAGTCCCCTTGGGGCGTGGCATTGGATGCTGATTCCCATCGCGCCCTGGACATTTACGATAACGCGATGCTCGTTATCGCCCTCAACGACTACCTGCAACTCCTGCCCGCCGACGCTCCCGAAGCGGCCCGCTGGACGACTACTCGCGACGCGCTCAAACAGAACATCTGCAAGCATCTGTGGGATGCGAGCCGACATAAGTTCATTCCGCATGTTTATCTTGCCGGGTCGCCTTTTCCGAAGGAGTTCGATGAGAACGCGATTTATTATCATGGCGGCACCGCCGTGGCGATCGAGGCGGGCTTGCTCACCCGCGAGGAGGTGGGCCGTTCGCTGGACCAGATGGTGGCGAATGTGCGGGCGGCCGGCGCCGCGTCCATCGGCCTGACGGTTTATCCGCCTTACCCGGAAGGATTCTTCAAGAACCCCGGAATGCGCTCACCCTACAGTTATCAGAACGGCGGCGACTGGTGCTGGTTTGGCGGCCGGATGATCCAGGCATTGATCAAGGAGGGAAAAATCGCCGAGGCTTTCCGCGAACTTCGTCCGATGACGGACCGAGTGAAACGGACTGGCGGCTTCCATGAATGGTGGTCGCGCGACAATCAGCCGCGCGGTTCGGGGGAGTTTCGCGGTTCGGCCGGCGTGCTCGGCCGGGCCATCGAGATGCTGCAGGGTTGGGCTCGGCAAAGCGATGGCCCGGGCTCTGACGCGCCGATCCGCGGGGAAGTCATCCTCAACCGCGGTTCCTCGGCGTGGGAGTCTCAGCAGGTGCAGGAGCCGTGCATTCTGCCCAATCCTAAGGACCCGACACGCCTGGTGATGTTCTATTCCGGCGTGCCCGCCACCAACCGGAACCTGTGTTTTATCGGTAAAGCGTGGGCCCTGAAGGCGGACCCCTTCACGTGGCGCCAGGACGAATCGAACCCGGTATTCGGCCCGGGAAAACAGGGCTGGGATTCCGGGAGCATCCGGCTGGACGCCGTGCTCTATATCCCGGAGGAGGAGGCCTACTATATTTACTATTCCGGCGCGACCGGCGCGGTCCAGGACCGCATCGGACTGGCCATTTGCCCGGTCGGGGAAGACGGCTATGCGGGCATCGCGCCTGGGACCATCCAACGCCTCGGCGCGCAACCGGTGCTCTCGCCCGAACCCGCGGCGCCGTATTTCGAGGAAATGGCCTCGCAGGCGGCAGTGCTGCGGGAGTGGGACGCGACCGAGCGGCGCTGGGATTGGTTCATGTATTACTCCTACCGCGGCAAGGATGGCATCCTCCCGGGCCTGCGTTTGGCAACCTCGCGCGACGGCAAGACCTGGACGCGTCACTACAACGAAAAGGACCCGCGCGGCATGGGCCAGATTTTCAAATCCACGCCCGGGGCCTACTACGAATGGCATCAAGCCTTTAAGATCGGCGGCACCTATTTGCTCTCCATCGAAGTCGGCGTCTCGGCCGGCAAGCGCTGGCGGCCCGTCATTGCGGCGAGCCAGCGCGCCGGCGCCGGTTGGTCGCAGATGGATGCGGACGAACTCCTCCAGACCAAGTGGACGGGCCTGTATCGCGATGAGACGATTTATCACGTCGCCACGCCCGCGATGTATGAGATTGATGGCAAATGGTATCTCTACGCGCAGGCTTGCCCGCTGCCGGAGAACGCCAACTACATTGACGGCCATTGGGACCTGTGGTGTTTCACGTGCCAACATCGGATCGCTACGCTGCCCGGCTGCGAAAGCATCTACATCCCGGGCCAGTCAACGGCGGGGTCAATTTCCCGCTGACCACGCGGGATCCGCTCGGTCGCCCCAACTCGACTCGGACGCCTCCCCTGAGCCAGATCCAGGCGATCTGCAACACGGGGGCGTGGATAGTTTCATGGACCCGACGCTGGCGCTTCTAAAGGAGTGCTATTATATAGTCATATAATAAATGGAAACGATGCCTGTTGGAAACAGACTGTTAACTACTCGCAATGGCCTTGAGCGGGTCATACGGTCATTTGTCCCGGAGGGACGCGACGGGCATCGCTCGCCGTTTCAACGGAGGGCAGGGAGGGGGAAGGGAATCAAGACCCGAAGCGGGGGAAACCACCCAACCCGGGCCTTGGCATTGTGGACCGACAGGGCGGTGAAACTCTGCCTGCTCTGGGTTTTAGCGGGCGGGATGTTTACGGGGCTTTGCCGAGGGGCGACGGTGACTTGGGTTGGGGGCAGCGGCGATTGGGGGGACCTTACCAAGTGGAGCGGCGGCGCCGTGCCCGGTCCCTTGGATGATGTGGTGATCGACACGTCAAACGGCGCCATTACTGTGACCGTTTCGTCCGGGAGCGCGCAGGTCAACAGCGTGTCCTGCGAGGAGACGTTGTTGCTGAACGGCGGAGCCATTTCCGGGGGAACGGTGACGACGGATAACGGCGGGGCCTTGGTGGTGCAGAGCGGGGCGATGGACGGGGTGACCGTGAATGGGGTGCTGGACGTCGGAAGAACTGTCAGCGCCGCGAGCCTGATGGTGACCAATGGGCTGGTGTTGAACGGAACGGCGTACGTGGGTGGGGACAATGGCTATGGGGCCATCGGTTTCTCGGGCAGCCAGGTGTTGGGGGGCGGCGGGACGGTGGTGTTTGGGCGTTACGATCCTTGGGGCAATTCGGTAGGCAACGCGCTCTGGTTGGGCGCTTCGGGCACGACGTTGGTGATTGGCTCCGGGATTACCGTGCGCGGGCAGAATGGAACGGTGGGAGCGGCGGGTTGGCCGCGGAACACTCCCGGCAATGTGTTGGTCTTCAACCAGGGAGCGATCTCGGCGGATGTGGGCGGCGGGACCATCGTTGTTAGCGCCCAACCTATGATCAACGCTGGCACTGTGGCGATGAGCAACGGCGGGAGTCTGAACCTCAACTACCTGCCCAGCGTGGTGGGGTTGTCGGTTGGCGGTTCGGGCGCGCTGACCCTCAACGGGAACTGGGAGAACGACCAAGTGCTCTCGACCAGCGGGGCGACGCTGATCCTGAACGGGGGTTGGACCAACTCGGGGGTGATCAACGTCAATGGCGGGACGCTGACTCTTAATGGGAGTTGGCGTGACACCGGGATGGTTAACGCCACCAACGCCACGGTGAACTTGGGCGGGATGTTCACGCTTGGGGCTTTGGCGACGTTCAACCCTGTGGGTTGCACGATCAACCTGACGGGAACGCTTAACAATCTGGATGGGACAGTGGTTTCAGACCCAGCGACCGCTGCGTGGGCGCTGAATGGCGGGACGGTGCATGGGGGCGTCATTGCCGTGGGCGGCGCCGCGCCTTTCGTCGTGCAATCAGGCCTCTTGGACGGGGTGACGGTGAACGGGGTGATGGACGTAGGGAAGACGGCGAGCGGGGCGAGTCTTATGGTGACCAACGGGCTGGCGTTGAACGGGACGGCCTATGTGGGTGGGGACAAAGGCTTCGGGGCCATCGGTTTTGCGGGCAGCCAGGCATTGGGGGGCGGTGGGACAGTAGTGTTTGGAGGTTCCAATCCTTGGAGCAACTCAGTGGCCAACGCGCTCTGGTTGAGCGCTTCGGGCACGACGTTGGTGATTGGCTCGGGGATTACCGTGCGGGGGCAGAATGGAACGGTGGGGGCGGCTGGTTGGCCGTGGAGCACTTCCGGCAGCGTGTCGGTCGTCAACCAGGGAACGATCTCGGCGGATGTGAGCGGGGGGACGATCGTCGTCAACGCGCAGCCCTTGGTCAACGGTGGGACCGTGGCGATGAGCAACGGAGGGAGTCTGAACCTCAACTACCTGCCCAGCGTGGTGGGATTGTCGGTTGGCGGCTTGGGCATGCTGACCCTTAACGGGAACTGGGAGAACGACCAGACGCTTTCGGCCAACGGGGCGACGCTGAGCCTGAACGGGGGCTGGACTAACGCCGGGACGATCAACGTGAACGGCGGGTCGCTGACTTTAAATGGGAATTGGCCCAGCGCCGGGATGCTCAACGCCACCAACGCCACGGTGAATTTGGGCGGAACCTTCACGATTGCGGCCTTGGCGGCGTTCAACCCCGTGGGTTGCGCGATAAACCTGGCGGGAACGCTCAACAACACCAACGGGACATTGGCCTTGAGCCCGGCGGCCGGCTCTTGGGTGCTCAATGGCGGGGTGGTGCGCGGCGGCCTCATCATTGCGGGCGGCGCCGCGCCGTTCGTGGTGCAATCAGGCGCCTTGGATGGGGTGACGGTCAACGGGGTGCTGGACGTGGGCAATACGATCAGTGGCGCGAGTCTGATGGTGACCAACGGGTTGGCGCTAAACGGGACGGCGTACGTGGGTGGTGACAGCGGCTACGGAGCCATCGGATTTGCGGGCAGCCAGCTTCTCGGAGGCGGCGGCACGGTGATATTTGGGGGTTCGAATCCCTGGGGCAATTCGGCGGGCAACGCCCTGTGGCTGGGCGTTCCGGGCACGACGTTGGTGATTGGTTCGGGGATTACCGTGCGGGGGCAGAATGGAACGGTGGGGGCGGCTGGTTGGCCCTGGAGCGCTCCCGGCAACGTATCGGTCGTCAACCAGGGACTGATCGCCGCGGATGTGAACGGCGGGACCATCGCGATTAGCGCCCAGCCTTTGGTCAATGCCGGAACCGTGGCGATGAGCAACGGAGGGAGTTTGAGCATCGATTACTTGCCCAGCTTGGCGGGGTTGTCGGTCAGCGGCGCGGGCGCGCTAACCCTTAACGGGAACTGGAGGAACGACCAGGCCCTTTCCCTGGGGGGAACGACGTTGAGCTTGAACGGGAATTGGACCAACGCCGGGGTCCTAACGCTCATCGGTGGGACGCTGAATTTGAATGGGAGTTGGTCTAACGCCGGCATAGTCAACGCGACGAATGCGACGGTGAACTTGGGCGGGGTCTTTACGGTCGGCGCCTTGGGGACATTCCACCCGGGGGGTTGCGTCGTGAACCTGACGGGAACGCTCGATAACACGAATGGGACATTGGCCATGAGCCCGGCGATCGGTCCTTGGCTGCTCAATGGCGGGGTGGTGCGCGGCGGCGTCATCACCGCCGACGCTGCCACGCCGTTCGTTGTGCGAACGGGCGCCTTGGATGGCGTGACGATCAACGGGGTGCTGGACGTGGGCAATACGGTCAGCGGGGCGAGTTTGACGGTGACCAATGGGTTGGTGTTAAACGGGACGGCGAACGTGGGTGGGGACAATGGCTATGGGGCCATCGGGTTCGCGGGCAGCCAAGTGTTGGGGGGCGGCGGAACGGTGGTGTTTGGGGGGGCGAACCCCTGGGGTAATTCGGCGGGCAACGCGCTGTGGCTGGGCGCTTCGAGTACGACGTTGGCGATTGGCTCGGGGATTACTGTGCGGGGGCAGAATGGAACGGTGGGGACCGTGGGTTGGCCGCGGAACACTCCCGGAAATGTGTCGGTCGTCAACCACGGAACGATTTCGGCGGATATGAACGGCGGGACTATCGTCATTAACGCGCAGCCTTTGGTAAATGCTGGGACCGTGGCCATGAGCAATGGAGGGAGTCTGAACATTAACTATTTGCCCAGCGTGGTGGGGTTGTCAGTCAGCGGCGGTGGCGCGCTCACCCTCAACGGGAACTGGGAAAACGACCAAGCGCTCTCGGCCAGCGGGGCGACGCTAAGCCTGAATGGCGGTTGGACCAATCTGGGGATGATCAACCTCAACGGCGGGACGCTGACCTTAAATGGGAATTGGTCCAGTACCGGGAGGGTCAACGCGACCAACGCCACGGTGAACTTGGGCGGGACGTTTACCGTTGGTGCCCTGGGGTCGTTCAATCCCGTGGGTTGCACGGTAAACCTGACGGGAGCGCTCAACAACACGAACCGGATATTGGCCTTGAATCCGGCGATCGGTTCATGGGTGCTGAATGGCGGTTCGGTTCATGGGGGCGTCATCACCGGGGACGGCGCCGCGCCTTTCGTGGTGCAATCAGGCGTCCTGGACGGAGTGACGGTGAACGGGGTATTGGACGTAGGCAATACGCTGAATGGGGCGAATCTGACCGTGATCAACGGGATGGTATTAAATGGGACGGCGTACATCGGGGGGGACAGTGGCTACGGGGCCATCGGTTTTACGGGCAACCAGATATTGGGGGGCGGCGGGACCGTGGTGTTTGGGAGTTCCGACCCTTGGGGTAATTCGGCAGGCAACGCGCTGTGGCCGGGCGTTTCGGGCGCGACGTTGGTGATTGGCTCGGGGATTACCGTGCGGGGGCGGCATGGAACGATTGGAGCGGCGGGCTGGCCGCGGAACACTCCCGGCAACGTGTCGGTCGTCAACCAGGGGACGATCGTGGCGGACGTCGGCGGCGGGACGGTTGTCATTTCCGGCGCGTCCTTCGCCAACGAGGGCCAACTGGTGGCGTCGGGCGAGGAGAGCCTGATCCGAGTGACCGCCGACACGGTCAACACCGGCGTCATCGAAGCCGACCACGGCTCGATTGCGTTCAGCGGTCGTTTTACTCAAAATGGCGGCGCCATGGATTTTGGACTCGCCAGTCCAACGGATTTCGGCCGGATGGACTTTACCGGCCCCGCCTCGGTTGGCGGAACGCTTGGCGCGCAACTGGAAGGCGGGTATGTGCCGAACCCCGGGGATGCCTTCGCGCTGTTCAACGCTGGGAGCAACAGCGTTGCCTTCACCAACCTGGCTTTTCCCGCCGGTATCGCCTGGAAAACCGACTACAGCGAAGGCGCGCTGACCCTGGCGGCCATAGGCTTCCTGCCGACTGGCGTCGGCATTTCGCCCGGCAACCAGTCAGTCGCCGTCGGGGCGACCGTCAGCTTCGAGGCTGCGGCGGGCGGCCCGGGGCCGCTTGGTTACCAATGGCTATGGAACGGGGTTGTTTTGTCGGGAGCGACCAATGCTACCCTCGTGCTGAGCAATGTGACCTTCGCGGCGATCGGGGCCTACACGGTTGAGGTAAGCAACCCCAGCGGGAGCGTCTTAAGCGCCCCCGCGGCTCTGGACGTGCTGACGCCGCCCGCGATCGCGACGGCGCCGCCGTCGCAAACCGCCAGCCTGGGCGCGACCGTGACTTTCCTGGCGACGGCGACGGGAGCTCCGCCGCTCTCCTATCAGTGGAGCTTCGACGGCCAGGCGCTTGCGGGGGCGACGAATGCGAGCTTGACGTTAACCAATGTGGCCCGAGCGCAGGCGGGAGGTTACAGCCTGGTGGTCACCAATCTCGTGGGCAGCGCGACGAGCGCCCCGCCGGCTTTGCTGAGCATCGCCACAGGAGTGCCCTGCCCGGAGACGCCCCCGGGGATGGTGGCCTGGTGGCGGGGGGAGGGAAATACCGGCGACTATGCGGGCACCAACGATGTCGTGTTCGAGGGCGCGGCGGGCTATGGACCGGGCGAGGTCGGCCGGGCCTTCCTCTTTGACGGAGTGAGTTCCTACCTGGAAACGCCCAATAATCCCGCCTGGGCTTTTGGCGCCAACGACTTCTCCATTGAACTCTGGGCCAACTTTTCGGGCGTGTTCGCGTCCGACGTCTTGGGTGCTGGCAGCGTGGTGTTCATCGGCCAGGATGAGGGATTAGGCCCCAAGAATAAATGGTTGTTCGGTTTTGGCGGCGGACTGCTCTATTTCTATATGGGAGGGCCGGCCCTTGCGGCCACCGTTTTGGGGCAAGCGACCTTCACCCCGCTCACCAACCAATGGTATCACCTGGCCTTGACCAAAGGGAGCGGCGTTTATCGGATTTACGTCAACGGCAGACTTCTAACGGTGGAAACCAACAGCGTCCCCGTGCCCGTGGTCAATGCGCCACTGACCATCGGTCAGGCGCAAGGGCTGTTTATGGACGGGTTGCTCGATGAGATTGCCCTGTATAATCGGGCGCTTGTTCCGGCCGAGATCCAGGCGATTTACCGGGCCGGTGCGTCGGGAAAGTGCGGGCTGGAGAGCGGAATACCGATCACTTTGCAGGCGCAAGTGGGCGAGGGCAACCAGGTGATCCTCCTCATTACCGGCGGGCAGGTCGGGGACGCGCTGACGGTGGAGGCGACGGAAGACTTTAAGCAATGGTCCCAGGTTGGCGCGTTGGTGAAGAGCGCGTACACGGAGACTTTCATGGACCCGACCCCGATTCCGCCCGTGGCGCGGTTTTATAGAGTTAGATAAAAAATGGAAACCATTAGTTTAATGCTCCCGTTTGTTGGATGGCACGCATCTAAAGGGGGACGCCTCCACGCGGGTTGGGTAAGGACGATACGGTCAACCCCTGCAACCGCGCCCGAGGGCTTTTGTCCCAACCCGGAGGGTTGGCAAAAGGTAGCCGGAGGTCGGAGCGAAGCGCAGACCTCCGGTAACGGATCGGAATCGTTCCAGCGCCCTGGAGGAGCGCCGGAGTTCTGCCACCCCTGCCGGGGTGGATTGGGAAATGGGGTTCGGGGATCCGGCGGTATCGTTTCCGCCTTCGCGACGGACGCTACGGCGGACAGGTCGCTCAACCGCCGGCTACGCGCTGGCAAACCTCCCGCTTGGCGGTCGAGAAAACGTCCACCTCTCTCCGTCCTATGAACTCCCCACGAAGTCCAAGGTCCATCCGCTCCTTCCTTTTGGCGGCTGCGTTGGTCATGGGCGGGGCGAGCGTCCTCGCGCAGGCGCCCCCCAATGACAATTTGGCCAACGCGACCATGCTGACGGGCACGAACGCGACCGCGACCAGCGCCACCGTGGGAGCGACCGCCGAGTTGAATGAACCCGCCCACGCGGGGGTCGCCGCCAACCACTCGATCTGGTACCTGTGGACCGCGTCCGATGACGGCTTGGTCCTTATTGATTTGAGCGGGAGCGTCACTAATACGGTCGTCGCGGTGTATGTGGGGAAATACATGGACCAGCTTACTCCGGTTGCGAGCAACGCTGGCGGGAATCCCGACGGAACCGGCCGCTGCTTTTTCCCGGTCACGGCCGGCGGGTTGTACGACATCGCGGTGGATGTCAGCGCCGCTCCCGGACCGGTGGATCTGAAGCTTCAATTCGCGCGGAGCTACGTCCCGCCGCAAATAACCCAACAGCCGTCGGATGAAACGGTTTTGCAGGGAGACGCCGCGACCTTCAGCGTGGCGGCGAGCAGCGACGCGCCCCTCTCTTACCAATGGTTCGATAACCATGGGAATGCCATTTCCTCGGGGACCAACTCGCTGCTCCTCTTGACGAACGTCTCACCGGGCCAGTCCGGAAACTACTGGGTGGTGGTCAGCAATGCCGGTGGTTCGACAACCAGTGGCATTGCCGTATTGACGGTGACGCCCCGGCCGGTGAATGACGACTTCGCGAATCGAATCCCGCTTTCCGGGAGCGCCGTAACCACCACGGGGTCGAATGTTTTCGCGACCACTGAGGCCGGGGAGCCCAATCCCCGCGGATGGGCTTCGCCGCAGTCGGTTTGGTGGTCGTGGTCAGCGCCCACCAACGGGTTGGCGTTCGTGGATGTGACCAACTACGCCGGCAGCCAAGTCCTGGCGATTTATACCGGTGACACCCTGGCGCAACTCACCGCGGTGGCGAGCGCCTCTTGTTACACGACGCCGCTGGCGGTGGAATTCGAGGTCGCCGGCGGAACTAGTTACCAGATCGCTGTGGCGGGTGTGGGCGGATCGAGTGGAACCTTCCAGCTTGATTTGAGCTTCGTGGCGACCAATATTCCGCCCGCCATTTCCCAGTCGCCCGCCAACCAGACTGTAGCGCTGGGCGGTACCGCCAGTTTCCAGGTGGCGGCCATCAGCGGATTGCCCATCAGTTACCAGTGGGAGTTCAACGGATCTCCCCTGGCTAGCGCCACGCGCTCGGCGCTGGTTTTAACCAACGTCAGCGTCAGCCAGGCGGGGCCCTACCAGGTCATCGTGAGCGGCGCGGGCGGCAGCGCGACGAGCGCCACGGCTTACCTGACGGTGAACGTGCCGCCGTCCAACGATAATTTTACGAACGCCTTACCGCTTTCCGGGATGGATATCAGCATCACCGGTGATAACCAATTCGCCACTTCCGAACCCGGGGAACCCTTCCATGGCGGCTTTCCTCCCGGGGCCTCGGTTTGGTGGGGATGGACGACGCGCGCCGTGGGCGATGCCTTGGTAAGCGTGACGGGGTTTTCGGGGGTGGAAACCCTCGGGGTTTATACTGGGGATGCGGTGAGCAATCTCACGCTCGTGGTCAGCAATGCGTCGAGCGCGGGCGCGCTTTCCGTCCACTTCGCGGCGACGAATCCCAGCTCGATTTACTGGATCGCGGCCGCCGATCCCAGCGGGATCGGGGGCGCTTTCCAATTGCGCGCCACCCTGGCCCGCTCCAACTTTCCTCCGACGGTCGTGCAGCAGCCGCCACCGGTAACGACCGTGACCCTCAGCGCATCGAATTCCCTTCGATGGGTGCTTGAAAGCGATTTCCCGGTCACCGGCCAGTGGTTATTAAACGGAGCGCCCTATGGCGGCGGGGGCGGGGGGGTGACCTTCAGTGGTGGCGATGCCGGAGGGGGGGGAGGATACTGGACGGGTACGCTCGTTCTGGGGGGGCTCAGCGGGGCGGATGTCGGAAGCAACCTCCTGACGTCGATCTGGACCTGTTTTGGAGGGAGCGTGACCACCACGAATAGCGTCGTGGTGGTTTTGCCCGCGTCGAACGATAATTTTACGAACGCGATCCCGCTCGGGGCGCAGAATCTCCCGACCTCCGGCAGCACCCTGTATGCGACCCTCGAACCGGGCGAGCCAACTTACGCGGGTCTGACGTCCGGGGGTTCCGTATGGTGGAATTGGACCGCTCCCGTTGACGGAACGGCTTCCTTCAGCGTGACCGGCACGAATGCGTCGGCGCAGATCCTGCAAATCTTCACCGGAAACGCGTTGACGAACCTGGTGACGGTCGCCCGATCGAGTCCAGGCCAAACCTCGCCCACGGCCAGTTTTGTGGCGACGGCGGGATCCACCTACCAAGTGGCCGTGGTCGGGGGTGACGCGACGTTCCAGTTGGGGCTCCAATTCCTCCCCGCAAGCGCGCCGCCCACGATCACTTCACAGCCCGTGGGGGTTACGGCGTCCCTTGGGGGGAACGCCGCCTTTCAGGTGGGGGCTTCCGGTGGGGGGGGGCTGACTTATCAGTGGCAGTTCAATGGGACGAATCTCGCCGGGGCCAACAAATCCACGCTCGCCTTGAGTAGTGTGCAAGCAAGTCAAGGCGGGCCTTACGATGTTATCGTCAGCAACCCGGGCGGTTCGGTCACCAGCATCATCGCGGCGCTGACCATCACATTGGCCCCGCCGAACGACAATTTTACCAATCGGATCGTGCTCACGGGCACGAACGTGACTACGACCGGCTGGAATACAAACGCCACCTCGGAAACCGGCGAACCATCACATGCTACTTGGGGTTCAGGTAAATCGGTCTGGTATAGTTGGACGGCGCCCACCAACGGGGTGGCGTCCGTGGCGGTTACCAACTTCACTGGCAACCAGGTGCTGGTGATTTACACTGGACTTAGTTTGACGGGGCTGTCCGCGGTAACGAACCGCGACTGGCTCCATCGGCCAATGGTCGTCCAATTCAAGGTCACTTCGGGGACCGCCTACCAGATCGTGGTCGCGGGGGAGAGCGGCGTCGGGGGGCTTTTTGAGTTGGATGCGGCCTTTACTCCGGTGGTCTTTCCACCCCAAATCACCCAATTCACCCAGCAACCCACCAACGGGATCGTCACCGAGGGTGACGGCGCGAGCTTCCAGGTGGCGGCGACTGGAGTGGGGCCGTTAAGCTACCAGTGGCAGTTTTATGCGGGCGACTTACCCGGCGCGACCGACGCGATGCTGACCTTAAACGGCGTGACCCCTGTCCAGGCGGGGCCGTATCAGGTCCTCGTGACCAACCCGGGGGGAAGCGTCACGAGCCGGATCGCGTCGCTGCGGGTCAATCCTCGGCCCGTCAATGATAACTTTGCCAACCGAATTTTCCTGACGGGGGAGCAGGTCTCGACTAATGGCTCCAACCAGTTCGGTTCTTCGGAGCCAAACGAGCCGGCGCACGGGGGCTATGGACCCTTTGAAACTGTGTGGTGGAGCTATACGCCACCCTTGCGGGGGATCATCACGGCAAGCCTCGCCAACAGCTTTAGCAACGCCGTCATGGCGGTTTACACCGGCTCCAACCTCAGCCAGTTGACGTTGGTGGCGAGCAATGCCTTCGGGACTTTTGACAGCGGCGCCACCTTCCTCGGGGAAGCGGGCGTCGCCTACCAGATCGCGGTCCAGGGGAGTAGTTCCAATGCGTTTGGAGCCATCTCTCTAGCCATCACCGGCGACTTTCCCCCCACCATTGACTCACAGCCGACGAACCAGGCCATCGCTCCGGGCGAAGAGGCGACGTTTAGCGTGACCGCGAATAGTCAATCATCGATGAGCTATCAGTGGTTCTTCGGCGACGCTCAAATTGCCGGCGCCACGAACCAGATTTTGGTCCTAACCAATGTGAGCGCCAATGAACTGGGCAATTATTCCGTTCAAGTGGGCAACGACGTTGGGTCGGCGACCAGCGCGATGGCGAGCCTGACCTTTACGACCATGCTCGCCGGCCAGATAACGGACGCGACCACCGGCGATCCCTTGCCCGGAGTATTGGTTTGGGCGGGTTCGGTAACGAATGTCAGCGACATCAACGGTAATTACCGCCTATTGGGGGTTCAAGCGGCCCCTCTCGAGACGGATTTCGATGCGAGTCCCCGCTCCGGAACCTGGCCCCTTTCCGTGCAGTTTTCCGACCAATCGAGTCTGAATGCGGTCGTCCTACAAGCCGTAACAAATGGCTACTACGCTTACTCCAACAACGACGTAGTGATTAGTCCGGGGCAGGGTGTGACCAACAGTTTTTCCCTTTCCCCGATCCTGCCGGACGGCGCGATGCGGTTGGTTTTGAATTGGGGCGCCCAGCCGCGCGACCTCGATGCGAATCTGCTGACGCCCTCATTGGAGGGTCAGGTTTACCAGGTTTATTACCAAACGGGCAACCGCGGCAGCCTGACCAACCTGCCGTTTGCGGCTCTCGACCATGATTCCACCAATGGATTTGGTCCCGAAAGCATCACCATCGCCCAGTTTTTTGCCGGCACATACACGTACTTTGTGCACAAGTACGCCGGCATTGGCAGTCTCGCCGGGTCCGGGGCTACGGTGAAGATCTACACCGCGGCCGGTTTGGCGCAAACGCTGGTCGCCCCGGCCACCGGCGACGGGGACTTCTGGACGGTCTGCGCGATTGATGGCGCGACGCGGGAGATCACCCTGGTAAACCAGATCCAATCCGTAAAACCGGCGGAAAGGGCCCGAGTTTTGGCTGGCTCCCCTAAACCGAGAGGGACTGGAACGTCCGGAGGGATCCGCCCCCTGGACCTCGCGCCCGGAACCGCCAACTTCCTCTGGGACTTTGGAGACGGCGGCGCGAGCACCCTGGAAGATCCGCTCCACGTTTACACCCGCGCCGGCCTGTACTCCGTGACGCTCACGGTGACCACGACAAACAATGTCGCGCAATCGGTAACCAAGGCCAACTTCATCGAGGTCTTGGGACCGGTTGCTCAACCTCCGAGTATATCGTCTCAACCGACCAACGAGGTGGTGATAGCGGGCGGCACGGCTGGTTTTCAGGCAACCGTCAGTGGTTCCGACCCGCTGAGTTATCAATGGTTTTTCAACCAGACCAACGCGCTGGCCGGGGCGACGAACGCCCTGCTCCTGTTGACCAACGCCCAACCGAGCGATGAAGGAGCGTATTCGGTGGTGGTGACCAACGTGGCTGGGGCGGTCGCGAGTTCCAACGCCTGGTTGACGGTGCTGTCGCCGCCAACGATCACGGGCCAACCCACCAACCTGACCGTTGTTGCGGGGGCTGTGGCCAGTTTCCAGGTTATGGCCAATGGTTCCGGCCCGCTGAGTTACCAGTGGTTTTTCAACCAGACAAACGCGCTGTCGGGCGCTACAAACACGATGCTCGTTGTGACCAACGCCCAACCGGCCAATGTGGGGACGTATTCGGTGTTAGTGACCAACGTGGCGGGTGCGGTCACCAGTTCCAACGCCTGGTTGACCGTGTTGGTACCGCCAACCATCACGGGCCAGCCGACCAACCTGACCGTTGTTGCGGGTGGCATGGCTAGTTACCAGGTGATAGCCAATGGCTCCGGCCCGCTGAGTTACCAGTGGTTGTTCAATCAGACCAATGCGCTGGCGGGGGCCACCAACGCCACGCTCGCTCTGACCAACGCGCAACAAGCCAATGCGGGAGCCTATTCGGTGGTGGTGACCAACGTGGCTGGGGTGGTCGCGAGTTCCAACGCCTGGCTGACGGTGTTGGCCCCGCCGACGATCACGGGCCAACCGACCAACCTGACCGTTGTTGCGGGTGGCACGGCCAGTTTCCAGGTTATAGCCAATGGTTCCGGCTCGCTGAGTTACCAATGGCTCTTTAACCAGACCAACGTACTGATGGGAGCGACGAACGCCGCGCTGACGTTTTCAGGCGTTCAAACCGCGATCATGGGAGGTTATTCGGTGGTGGTGACCAACGCCGCCGGCGCCGTTACGAGCGCAGTCGCCGCGCTGACCGTACTTGGGCAGCCCAGCATCGTCATGCAACCGACCAACCTGACCGTAATTGCGGGGGCTCCGGTCAGTTTCCAGGTAACGGCCAACGGCTCTGGGTTGCTGAGCTACCAGTGGTTTTTCAACCAGACCAACGCGCTGGCGGGCGCTACAAACACGATACTCGTTGTGACCAACGCCCAACCGGCCAATGTGGGAACGTATTCGGTGTGGGTGACCAACGTGGCGGGTGCGGTCACCAGTTCCAACGCCTGGTTGACGGTGCTGGTACCGCCGACTATCACAAGCCAGCCGACCAACCTGACCGTTGTCGCGGGGGCTACAGCCAGTTTCCAGGTAGCGGCCATTGGTTCCGGCCCGCTGAGCTATCAGTGGCTCTTTGACCAGACCAACGCGATAACGGGGGCGACGAACGCCACGCTGACGTTAGCCGGTGTTCAAGCGGCGATCATGGGAGGGTATTCGGTGGTGGTGACCAACGCCGCCGGCGCCGTCACAAGCGTGGTCGCCGCGCTGACCGTACTTGGGCCGCCCAGCATCGTCATGCAACCGACCAACCTGACCGTCGTTGTGGGTGGCACGGCTAGTTTCCAGGTGATAGCCAATGGCTCAGGCCCGCTGAGTTACCAGTGGTTTTTCAACCAGACCAACGCGCTGGCGGGCGCTACAAACACGATACTCGTTGTGACCAACGCCCAACCGGCCAATGTGGGAACGTATTCGGTGTTGGTGACCAACGTGGCGGGTGCGGTTGCCAGTTCCAACGCCTGGTTGACCGTGCTGATGCCGCCGACGATCACGGGCCAACCGACCAACCTGACGATCATTGCCGGAGCCACGGCGGGTTTTCAGGTTATAGCAAATGGCTCCAGCCCGCTGAGTTACCAGTGGTTCTTTAATCAGACCGACGCGCTGCCGGGGGCCACCAACGCCACGCTCAAGTTAGCCGGCGTGCAAACGGCGGTTGCGGGAGGATATTCGGTGGTGGTGACCAACACCGCCGGCGCCGTCACGAGCGTGGTCGCCGCGCTGACCGTCCTTGGGCCGCCCAGCCTTGTAATGCAACCGACCAACCTGACCGTTGTCGTGGGGGCCACGGCCAGTTTCCAGGTGGCGGCAAACGGCTCCGAACCGCTGAGTTACCAGTGGTTTTTCAATCAAACCAACGCGCTGGCGGGCGCTACAAACACGATACTCGTTGTGACCAACGCCCAACCGGCCAATGTGGGAACGTATTCGGTGTGGGTGACCAACGTGGCGGGTGCGGTTGTCAGTTCCAACGCCTGGTTGACCGTGCTGATGCCGCCGACGATCACGGGCCAACCGACGAACCTGACCGTCGTCGCGGGTGCCACGGCCAGTTTCCAGGTGATAGCCAATGGCTCCGGCCTGCTGAGCTACCAATGGCTCTTTAACCAGACCAGCGTACTGATGGGGGCGACGAACGCGTCGCTGACGTTAGCCGGCGCGCAAACAGCGGCTGCGGGAGGTTATTCGGTGGTGGTGACTAACTCCGCTGGAGCTGTCACAAGCGTGGTCGCCGCGCTAACGGTTTTTGGCCCGCCCAGCATCGTGATGCAACCGACCAACTTGACGGTGGTTGCGGGAGCAACGGCCGGTTTCCAGGTAACGGCCAATGGCTCCGGCCCACTGAGCTACCAGTGGTTTTTCAACCAGACCAACGCGCTGGCGGGCGCAACAAACACGATGCTCGTTGTGTCCAACGCCCAACCGGCAAACGGGGGAGCGTATTCGGTAGTAGTGACCAACGTGGCTGGTTCCGTTCCGAGTTCGGCGGCGACGCTCACGATCATCTCTCCCCCGTCTATCGCGCAACAACCCGTGAGCATTACCACGAACCAAGGCGCCCAAGTGGTTTTCAGCATCGCCGCCACGGGGAGTCTTCCGTTAACCTACCAGTGGTGGTTCAATGGAGCCACGGCCCTTCCCTCAGCGACCAGTGCCACGCTTGTCCTGCCGTCGGTCCAGATGAGCCAGGCGGGCAGCTATTCGGCGACGGTCATGAACGCCGCCGGGACGGTTAAGAGCGAGGCGGCCAACCTCGTCGTCGTGGGCGGCGCCCTCGCGGTGGCTTTAACGGCGCCCGCCGCCTACTCCAATTATTGCGCGGGAAGCGACGTCCAATTAACGGCCTTGGTTACCACCAACCAGTACTCGATCGCCTCCGTTGATTTCTACGCTGGCGGGACGCATCTCGGTGCCAGTCTCTCGGCGCCTTATCGGTTCGATTGGGCTTCACCCCAAGACGGCAGTTACACGCTCAGCGCTCGAGTGACCGACGTGTTGGGGAACACCGCGGTTTCGCCGCCGGTCGGGATCACGGTCACACCGCAATGCCAGCCCGTCGCGATTGTGAGGGCGGCCGCTGACCCGGAAATTGATGCGATGCGGGATTACCTGCTGGAGATGGGGTTCGGTTCGCAGGTCTTTGACCAAGCGGGATTAACCGCGGGCCAACTGCAGAGTTTCAAGTTGGTTATCTGGGACGATGTGGGCGCGCCGGCAAACACCCTGTCCGCTAACACGGTGGACGCGCTGGCTCAACTCTATGCCAACGGGATGCCGCTCTATCTTATTGGCGATCATCTGGTGTCCGCCGACCTGCGACTCCCTCAGCCCCAACAGACCGAATGGGCCGGTTTGACGCATCTGAGCGGGCCTGGGGACCTTACGGGTAATAATACGATCTTCATCGTAAATAATGAAGGGTCGAGCAATCCCGTTCTTTGGGGCGAATTTTTTACCGTTACGAATTTCGCCTACCCTCTGCCGGTCGAAATGGCCGTGAACGACTCAGCGTCGGAAATGTACGCTGAAAGCGCGGGCGCTTGCGTATTGGCGGGTTACCCGTCGATGTCCTCCGGAGCCTTTCAAACACCGATTCTAACGCAAAATCTCCGGGTTCTCCCGCTGGATGCGGGAGCGTCCACCAATGACCTGCGCGGACTTTTTCAAAACGCGGTCTGCTGGCTGACGGGCTGCCGGTGCCAGGATGCTGACTTGGGATTGGACGTCGGTCCGGTGACCAATGTGGTGGTGGTTGGGCAGTTGCTAAGCTATGGATTAATAGCGTCCAGCGGACTCGTGGGCAGCAGCGAGTGCGCTCCGCTAGGGGTGACGGTCACTAATCCTCTGCCCTCCGGCTTCGAGTTTATCGGAGCCTCGGCCGAGCAGGGCTCATGGGCCTATGATCCCCTCCAACGGCAGGTGGTTTTCTACATCGGTCTGATGCCAAAGGTAGGGACGGTGGATCTGGCCGTCACGGTCATGCCGACGCAGTTTGGGACTTTTACGAATCAGCCGGTGATTCGGCTCAGCCAGGGTGGCACCGCGGGGGAAAAGTTGTCGTGGCTGGATCCGCCGATGGTGATAACGGTCATCGCCGGGACGAACTCCGCCCCCGCCCGATTGAGAGCTCGTTTGCTCGCGCCGTCCGCCCTCCAGCTATCGCTCTCTGGGAGGAGCGGCGTCCTCTATAATGTCCAATCTTCGCCCGATCTATCCCATTGGGCAGGTTTTACCAACGTGCTGGGTCCCGTGTGGACGCAGGAGATCCCACTGTCGCCCGGGACAAATTCCTCCAGGCGGTTCTACCGCGCCGTCGACCCATGAGAACTTAAACCAGGGGCGGTGGCCCGTTGGCGGCGCGCAGGGGGCGAACGCTGCGTTCGCGCCTTTTGTTGCCGAAATTGGCGTTGAGGAACCCAACGTCCAAAGGATCCCTGCAAGCTCGTCAGGAAGCTCGGCGGAACCAGTGCCATGTCACCGCGCGCCTTTGAGCTTCAATGGGTGCTGCCGGGAGAGTCCGTCCAGCATCAGGGTGAGGACGGTGCAAGTCATGCCGAGAAAAGGAACGCCCAGCGGTTTGCCCGTGATGGAATCGTAATGCTCGCTGATGCCGTTCTTGAGGGCGTTGGCGATGGTTTTGTCGGCGATCTCCGCGGCGATTTGGCCATAGCCATGCCGGGCGAAGCCGCTCGCCACCTGGTAATTGGGCGCGGGCCAGACATCCCCGCGCCAGTAGCTGCGCGGATCGAAGCGCGGGTCCTGGCGATCCACGGTGGGTATTGGCAGCGGCGTCTGCCAGCGCTCCGTCATGAAGGCCTTCGCCATTCGCCGGGTCATAGCTCGGGTGGGAATATCCGCCATTAGCGGCATCCAGCTCCCGATGGTCGCCACCTTGATCTTCTCCAACGTATCCCGTTGCACCGCCAGGAAGGTCCCGGACTCCTCGTCCCACATGTGCCGGCGCGCGGCTTTAACCGATTGGTTAATCCGGCGCTGCCGGCGCCGGGCCATCGCATGATCGCCGAGCGCCTTGGCCAGACGCGCCAGGCTGCGCTCGGAGCTGATGAGATAAGCCGTGTTCCCGGGAATACAAATGTCCCCATACCAATTGCCTTCGCCGTCGCCTCGGCGCGTCGGGTGCGGCGTGAGTTGGAGATGATCGAGGTTGCACTCGTTATCGAAGGTTTCGTAGCGCCCATGCTGAACGACTCCGCTGTACGACCCGACGGCAACCAGGCCGACGTTGGTGACGTCCCGTTCGCGCCAGTACCATTCATGGAACCGCTCCAGCGGCCCAAGACTTTGCCGGAGGAGTTCTTTGTCGCCGTTGCGCTGGAAAACCCGCTCCAAGCCCCAGCCGAGAATGGGAATCTGGGAATAGGCCGGATAGTCATTCCAATTCTGGGTGTTCCGGGGCTCGATCATGCAGGGGATCATGTCATGCGCATAATCGGGGCGCTTCGCATTCCAACGCTCCTGGAAATCCCAATAGTTCTGGAAGATGTCGCGAATGAGGCCCTGTTGATCGGGCAGGATCGCCAGCAGGTCCACCACGAACATGGCGTCCCATATCCACTGACCATAAAACGCGTCACCGGTGCCGGCCTGCAACCAGCGGTGTTTCAACGTGCCTTCCGGCGGTTTGATCTTGCCCAGGACGCATTGATGGAACACCTCGTCCGCCAGGCGGATGAGCTCCGGATCGGTCGATTCAAACAGCGCGTTGGCGGCGAAGGCGGGCGTTTCCGTTGCGGCCCCGCCGCTCGCAGCCCAGCGGGACAGAAGCAACGCGCCCACGGCTCCCGCCGCGCTTTTGGCCATAAACTCTCGACGATTCAGGGGGAATGGAGTTTTCGTTGGATTCATGCGCGGCGATTATACCTCCGGATCATCGGGTGACAAGGCGGCTTTCAGCCTCCGACACGCGCTCATAGGGGCCGCGCTGGATTATCTGCGCAGTTCCGATGAAGGTTACCCTCGACGGTCGCCGGCGTTTCTGAGACCCTTGACGACCATAGTTTAGCTGAATATGAAACCCCCTGCGCTGTCCGTAATCGCTCCCGCTGCGGTCGTTGTCTGCCTGGTCTTGACGGTCGGCGCGATGGCAGATCCGCTCCCCAGGCCCGCTCGGGCCGCGGTTTTTTCCGAGGCCCTGCTCCCGGCGGATCCCAACCTGGCGCGTCACCTGACCGCGGCGCTCCAGAGCGCTGGTTACGAACCGGAGCTAGTCAACCTGGAGGTCCTGACCAATTCGACGCGTTTGACCACGCAGCGTTTTGAACTGCTGGTTCTTCCCGCGGCGCGGACCTTGCCACTGGCCAGCGTGGCGGCCATCGAAAGCTACCTCAAGGCCGGAGGCGACCTGGTTGCGTTGGGCGCCCCCGCTTGGGAATCACCTTTCTACCCGGCGCAGGGCCAGTGGATTTCCAAGGAAGCTTACGAGAAAAGGCTCTCCGGGGAAAAACCCCAGCACATGATTGAGAGTTTCGCGGATTCCAGTTTGCCGGGCTGGCGGCGTTCGAGCGACGATCTGCAAATCAAAGCCAGCTATCGGGTCGCCCAGGATGGCTCGGGACCGGCGCTGCATGCGACGGCGCCCAAAGTAGCGGGGTGGGACACCTTCATATCTCCCCGCTTGCAACGTCCATTTCCCGCCAACCATACGCTGACCTGCTTCCGCGCCAAAGGCGGCCCGCGCACGCGCCAACTCGCCCTCGAATGGGACGAACAGGATGGCTCGCGGTGGATTGCGGTGGTCAATCTCTCCCCGGAGTGGAAACAATTCGCCCTGCCGCCCCAGGCCTTCAAGCTCTGGGAATCGCCCGGCCGCGGCAGCCCGGGAGACTGCTTCAATCCCGCCCAAGCGGAACGCTGCTCGGTGGGGTTGGCGTTGTCGCATACCTCCCTCCAGGGCGAGGAGCAGGAGTACTGGTTTGCCGAGTTGGGCACAGCTCCTAATCCCTTTGGCTATGAGGTTCCCTTGCCAGCAGTCCCGCGTCTGGAATCGCTCTCCCCGGCTTACCAGTGTTTCGAGATTGCCACCCCCGTATTCGTCCGGGCGGATCATCAGAAGGAGCCGTTGGAACCGTGGGAACGGGCAGCCGGGAAAGGCTTCCTCTTCCATGCGAAGGTCCAAACCACGCCGGGAGCGCCGTCCGGCGCCGGCAGCGGCCTCCTGGGCCTGCATCCGCGCCCGCGCGGCATCGGCTTCGACCAAAACCGTCCGTTTCGATGGGAACCCCTGCTCGGCGCTTATGATAGCGATACGGGCGATTACCGGGGCGCCGTAGCCGCGCTGGTCATCCATGTCGCGCCTCCTTTCCGAGGCGGCGTCTGGGCGGTCTTCACGCCCACGGAGTCGCGGTTTTACCTCCAGCCTCTGGTAACCAACTGCCTCCATCAGGTGTTGTCCAGAATGCGGCGCGGCGTCTTCCTGGCCGAAGGAGGCAGTGA
>Ga0316217_10002342_pt1 | contig 22972 bp, 13 predicted proteins | sample 1anoAmetaG_FD_203633 | JGI IMG/M metagenome (GOLD analysis project Ga0316217, IMG submission 203633) | Freshwater microbial communities from Trout Bog Lake, Wisconsin, USA - 1anoA | ecosystem: Environmental > Aquatic > Freshwater > Lake > Hypolimnion/Profundal zone | place: USA: Wisconsin...
GTTAGTTTCTAAGAAATTATGGAATACTTTCATTTTGTCCTTTCGTTGAAAATGTCAGTAACCAATGAGCGATAGATTCTAAAACAAAAGCTAATCATTTTATAGCTCATAGCGGAAACTCTGTAACTTTTCAAAAATGCTCCTGAAAATGAGTATTTTGCACCCTTTTATAAACTATATCACAATTTCATAAAGCAACCAATCCTTGAAATAGCTTTGCAGAATCCAGACTACGTTTAAAAATACTAACGTTAGCTAATAATTCATCTTAGAATGACTTCAATCAAAATTATTCTTCACTACTACCAAACTCCATTTCAAGTTCTTGTCAAGGAGGATCTGTTTAGCTTTGTTTACGAATTGTGCTTTGACAAGATTGTAGAGATTAGGTTTATGCTGCTGAACATTTTCATCTCTAGATTCAAAAATTAATACTATAAGCAGTTTCTGTAGTCCAAGTACCACATTATGTCATTTTTGACCGTTTTTGCAGCATTTTAGCCACAGTTAGCCCTCAATTTATCGGCTAAAAAGGCGATTGAGGCAATAAAAAAAGCTGGAAGCGAATAATGCAACCTAGGGCTCATTGTACTTTTATACTCAAGCAAACTATTACTGAATCGCATCCGAAAATAACTAGCTGTTTAAAACTATTACATCTTCTTGGATATGTTTTTAAAGAGTTTCGACCAACTTTGGCTCACGAAAAAAGAATGGGAGGCATCATTGTACTATTTCTCTATCATCTATCTATAATAAAAAAGGGTCTCTTTCTTAACCTCAGATGTTGGCTACAAAAGTTACATTACCTCCTACATCATACAACGTTAAAAGTCCGATTTCGTAATCTAAAATGAAATCAAAGAGTACATTAAAAACGAAACCAGTTTTTCTTTTGAATTTCCTCCTGAAGATAAGCTGTTTGATGAAAAAAAAGAAAGTTACAAATATAGCGTACTTCAGAGTTTGCCTTTTCGCATTTTGCAGAGGTTGAAGCAGATTATTGTGTATAAACAGAGGAATACGAGGGTGCTGAAATGCAAAAAAGATGTCAAAATAAACTGGGATTTGTTCCGAAAAGAAAGGATAGTTAGTCATCACGCCTAGCCTCAAAACTTTGAGATTATCTGTTTTTCCATGATATGAAGACTTTACTTTATTTTTTCTGTATCCTCTAATATATAGCTAAATCTTATCTACACCTAAGATTAAGTTGAGTAAGTGCTCAAGCTTTGAGGTGCAGAATTAGTGATATTTAGATTTCTCTAATTAGGGAGATTCCATTTCAATAATTAGAACAAAAAGTTTTTTTCAAAATATCCTTTTATTAGTCTAGCCCAACTTCAAAAAGTTCTGTCAAGGTCTCAAAAATAATTTTGATTCCCTAAGCCTCCGAAATATTTGTGTGTTAAAAATATCACAAGTATAATTTAAATGGAAAACTTAGCGGCAAACCTCAGATAAAACTCGGAAAGCACTACCCTCAACCCTGAGCTTTTTAAAAGAGACTACTGCTATACTATATAGGGAAACATCGGTTGTGGCAAGTCAACCTTTTTGGAAATACTCAGGCAAAAGGTTCCTGAAGCCAAATGGATAGAGGAGCCCGTCTCTGAATGGCAAAACCTAAATGGTAAAAACATCAACATGCTTGAAAAATACTACAAGGAGCCCACAAGGTGGGGGTTTACTTTCCAAATCTATGCCATCTTCACCCGCATTCAAAAAATGCACTAGGCCATTCAAAGGTTCCCAGACAAAATCAAAATATCAGAGAGGAGCATTTTAGCCGACAAATACGTGTTTTCAGAGCTCATGAGAGATCTAGGGTATATGGACCAAGGGGAATATGAGATTTTCAAATCACTTTACCTCAGCTTTGAAGAAATGACCTAAATCAGCAAAACTAAGATTGTCTATCTGAGATGCACTGCTGAGAAGTGCCATGAGAGGACTTTGAAAAGAAAGAGGTCGGAATAAAGCGAAATCCCATTAGAATACTTGAAGTTGATTCACTAAAAACACTAAAAATGGTTCGAATCCTACCCTTCCTAAAATGTGCTGATAATCTAAACGACTGAAGATTTTAAAGAAGATGGAGCTAAAATAGAAGAAATGCTACAAAGATTAAAAGAGTTTATGTAAAAGTGATTTGATTTGCCTATTTTCTGGTAGTTGCTTTGAATCGGTTTTACAATTTTGTATATTTCATATTCAGCTAAAAATTCAACATCGCATATAAAAAAATAGCATGTTTTTTATATTTGAACTTTAATGGAGGCTTGGACTCAACGTGGGAAACTCTGAGATGTTTTGTTTCTTAGCTAAACTTCTATTCAAGTTTTCTTTCAATCGCAAGGAAACAGATTAATATACCAAAAAGCTACTAGAATTACAGTAGGAGCATCAAAAAACGCTTAAAGAAGTTAATTAGCTGAGAAGTTAGCTGAAAGATGTTTACTAAAAGTTTTAGAGGCTTACTGAAATGCAGGGCAAGTAATCGGACTCCTAATACGACTAGTATTAGGATGATTAAGAGAAGCCGAACGTTAAATACATACATTTCTCCCCCAAAATGTAGGTTGTTAGAACTCTAAGTTGTATATAGCCTGGATGTGAAAAACGATACAAAGGTTCGTCGGCTTTCATAAATCTCCGAAATCATATGAAAAACAAGCATTAAAAAATACTGAGAATAAAATGATAGATATGATTGATTTAGAATTTGCCTCAAAACAACTTTTATGATTGATTGTTTGTCGTATTTGATCAAAAACGAAATGCTTTCATGACATATGATTATGAACTTCAAGTGGTCAATAGGAATTTTTTTGAAGATCTCTTCAAATTTGAGCAAACTTCTATAGGTTTTGCTCAATGTAGGGAATAGTAAATGGAGAATCTTCGAACAAAGCCTATGAAGTTTTATGGTTTTATCCTTTTATAAGGTTAATCAGAAATAATAACCAATTCGCATAGATATTCAACTTATAGAATTTGAATAATTGCTGTCAAAATTTAACTTTAAAGTAGCAAAATAGTCTTGGAGTCATCTCTAGACTTAAAGTTTTGATTCAAAGAAACTTTATCTTAAGAGGTAAAATAGAACACTCTGAATATAAAAAATCTCTAGGAGATAAAAATCATAAACCCTTTTCACAGCTTTCGTCAACCATTAAAGAAAACATCACTTATCCTCTAATTTTTTAGAATTGCCTAATTTACCTTATTTCTAAGCCTCATCTTATATTTCAATCATCAGCTGCTTTTTTCCCTTTCTAAGTGAAGTGTATGTTTCTGGCTTCTATTTATTGTGCAAAATCGGGTTGGTTGGATTGAGGGTCTGGTAATATCGATTATGGCTTAGAATGGAAGCATATTATTCATTGCTGAATGAGTTACTCGCAGTTTCCTTCGATTTCGATTTGATCGTTTTTGCTATGTATTTATCATGGATGTCTTTATAGAGGATGAGCCAGCTGAGTGCCAGTTTTTCATTGTAGAACCTAAAAATCCACTTTGTTTTTACATTTTCCCGAATGAAAGTTATAGTAACTATGTTCTACTAAACCTCAGCACTGGTGTTGATGATACACAATTTTTATTTGATCGGATTGCCTCCCTTCTTCTGCATTTCTGAGAGCAGGTGTATAGGTTTGAAGTGCTTGGTATAGAAGATGCTGAAACTTTTGTCCTAAATTACAAGCAGCCGAAGATTATAGAGTAAGCCGCTTTCGCTTTATTTGTAGACTGCGACATAATAAACAGTTGCCTGGGTAGCTGAGCTCTTCTGCGCAAGCACGTTATGGGTCAATGCTTCCTCGTCGAATTATAGCTGACCATCCATAATAAATAATCAATGGATATCAATAAATAGCCCTTATTAGCTCTCACTCCTAATCGGGCAATCAAAATGAGTTAATAACCAAATGTACCCTTTTAATAAAATTAGGATGCATTTATATAAAATATATTGAAATAGACTTCTATGCAGACTCACAGCTATCACACCCATAACCTTCATAAGCTGCAAATCGGCACTCCCTCTCACCTTGAACTTACCCAGAGCTACGAAGAGTACGCCACACAAAATCTTATTGCAATCACCTAATCTCAGTAAGCTGATAAGCTATTCCTTGATAAAGAGCGAACTGAGCATAATGGCTCAGATATCACCCGTTGGAATCACAACTATCTCAACATTCTTAAGTACGAACCTGCCCACAAGAAGGAACCGAAGTTCAGAGTCATTCGAGAAAGACATGCACCTAGTGAAAACTCAGCAACAAGCAAACAGTACCTTGTGAACTATTCTTTCAAGAAATAGCTCAGCAGATTACGAGTGCCTTTGAGAGAGAAGACCTTGAACTCAGAGGAACTCATGAACTCTTCCTTTGAAAAGCAGAGAAGTAAAACTAGGAATGACATAAAGCTGGAAATCATCAACTCAAAACAGTAGATAATGCCAACTAACGCTAAAACAAAAAACAAGGCAGACCCCAATTGTGAAAACATCCTCAAATTCAAAAAAGATATCAAGGAGTACCAAAAAATCAGGAGGAAACACTGCACTCTTGACCAATTGACTGACAAAACCAAAGAACTTTAAAGCACTTCCAATTCTAAGCTGAAATATTTCTTTTTGAGTCAGCTAGAAAGCCCCAAAATTAACCTCAAAGGTAGTTCTATTCGTCAGCTGCTTCCCAAATGATTTTAATAACTTACTAAGATGCTAATGTAGGCCATTTATTAATAATTAATTTAGCGATGGAGTTGTCGCTCTAGCATGAGCACCCTAATAACCAAGTTCAAACGGTTTCTCCAAAGACTGAGCCTGCGAAAAGTGTTAAGAATAGTAACAAAATAGTTTAGGTTTGTACAAGTCCTGAAAAACCACAAACTTTGTTTTTCGTTCCCATTTTACAGCCTCAGGTCTCTTCTTCTTTCAACTTTCATATCGATGGTTTGGAGGAAATACTCAAAGATTCAAAGAATGAGTTAGAAAATAGCGTAGTTTAAGCGATCTCTTCAAGAAAAAGTTTCAGCTAACAACGTATCTACTAAGCAATAGTAAACACTTCTTACGATTTTGTAGGCGTTCACTTAAAGTAAATGGGCAAAGGATTAAAACTGTAACTTCAAACTATGTTTTAAACAATCCACAATTCAGTCGAAGCAGGTATCTGGGACGGCCAATACGAAATCAATAAGCGCAATGTAATCCAATTTAAATCAAGAATTACTTAACTGCCAACCGCCGAGAACAAGAACTTGTCTCTTACATCACTGAAGAACTTGTGAAGCGGAATATTGAAAACTTCAGGCAGGAGCTTGATGAAACTGAAGCAAACGAACTCTTCTCTTCTCCTCATTTTACTAGATCTTAGATTGAAAAGAAACGATAGGCTGAAGACTTCGTCAAAAGAATAAAGTAAGAGCAATAAAAGCATCGGGAATACATGCGGAAACTGAAAGAAGAAAGAGAATCTCTGGAGGTTCGAAGTATGGAGTAGCAGCGAATGAAGGAGTAATAGAAGAAAAGAGAACATCAGACTGCAGTTCGACGGAGAATAGAAAGATACAGTTAATTAAAGACCAAAGAAAATGAACATAAGAAGAAAATTCATGAAGAATACATTCAATTTGTCTCATCAGTCAAAAAACCTCTTTTCAAAGAAATAGAGGAACGTTTCGAGAAGAGGAAAGCTGAGGCTCAAAAGTAAAAACTAAGACGCATGCGCTAACTAATGGAGTAGCGTAAGCCTATGTCTTTTGAAGAGATAAACTAGCATATGGAAAGGTATTAAGAGTTATTGAGATAAAACTAGCAGTATAGGCAGCAAAAGCGTTAGCTAAAATAGAGTTAAATGGAGATAATCGCAAGTCGAAGGCCTTATCGCAGTAAATTTTACAGTTTAGTAGTCGAAAGCGAGAAAAAGACTATTTAGCCTGAGTCTAAAACTGCTTTAATCCAACGCCAAAGTGACTTTGCTGATTATGTTAAGAAAAAGTTTGTGCCCAAGATTGATGAATCGAAGCAATAGGAGCTACAAAGATTAATAAAAAGGATTACATCATAAAAAAAAGCTGGGTTTCATAGCCGTAAGTATATTGAAGAGGGAAAAAGGAATTTGGAAAAGTTGCATTTGCTGATTGGAGAGCTGAGAGCAAAAAACAAAATCAAAGAACCAAAGCCAATGTCCGACTCTTAAATACCTTCTACCGCCATTAAGTACGTCAATTACATTGAAGAAGTGAAAAAATCTAGAATTCACAAAGCAGGTACTTAATCAAGCATAGACTATGAGAAAAAGCTGGAAAACAAAGACCATGAAGAACTCAAGCTTTAGGCACTGAGAAGAGAAGCAAAAGCAAGGCATAAAGACCACTATTTGGACTCTTCTATGGATGTTATGGATTTCGATACTCACATGCAAAGCAGGACAGCTGTTGAGAACGATTATCTTTAAGCTGCACGTGCCAAAGCAGCCATTCTCAAGAAATACAGCCTAGAAAAGGGAAGCTCTGTAGAGGATAAGGTATAATGATTATTTTTCAACAAAGTATAAAAGTATCTTTAGTTCTTTAATAATCATCAATAGATTATGAAGATTGTTTCTAATGTGAAATGAATCAAAAGCGGTTGTAAACATTAAAAAGAAGTAGCGAGTTTTTGAGCCAGACATGATTCTCCAAAAAGTAGATTACATGTTCGAGGCTTATAGTGACAGCATTTGACAATCCACGTCCATATTCCCTGTCATCTCTAAAAGGAACCAAATTCAGCTCTGTCTACTTGGGTCTTGGTTTCAAGATGTAGCTTTCAATCCTCTTGTCGATCTTTTTATCTCCCTAGTTTGTTTTCGTTTCTAAGGCATTTCTGAGTTCGTCTTCTTTCTTTATTTCCTTCAGTCTTAGATTACTGTATATTTCTTGCTTGTGCTTATAGCCGAGGCTGTAGATTTTACTGTTTGGCTAGAAGTAAAATTCACTGTAGTATTAGACCCTTCTGTTTTATTCGGCAAAGTAGCCAAGTTAGTTGCCGAATTTAGGGTTTTTCTTATTCTTGAGGCATGAAATATTGTACAACTTATCGAGTGTATGCTTCAGAAACTGTTCCAACTTATTTGCTAAAAACTAGGAGACCTCCTTGTTTTTGCCTTTTTCGAAAGTCAAATCACGACGAGACTCAATAATATACCTTTAAATGAGTTGGGCTTTACTCTTATTGATCTTGCTGGCCTATCTTTGATCAGCTTTCCTTGTTAACTCTTCTCTTCTTCTTTTTTCATCTTTCTATCTATCTTCTTGTTTCTATCTATTCCTTCTTTCATTATCTCTTTCTATATTGCGTTCTCTTTGCTCTCGCTATCTCTCCCTCGCTTATTTTTGTATATCCTGTTCACTTTTCTTGGGAGGCTAAGGAGCTTCTTAGCTTTCTCCTGCATCTTATTAGGATGAAGGAGGAGGTGGCGCTGGTCTTTACCTTTGAAACTGAGTGGCTGCAGAAATAGCTGGTTGTTGCTTTTTCTTCTCATCAATCTTTGGAGGTTCTTATTATGGTCGTGGCTGTGGCTTTACCACTGGTTTTTCTGGCTCTTCTGAGGCTTTTTACTTAGTCTTTAGCATCCATTCGGTGATAAATTTATTGGGTATCCCTGGAACTGTCTTTTTGAAATTGATGGTGAGGTAGGGAACATATTTACTAATTAGTGATTATCTGTTCAGAGTAGTCGGCATTGGTATGTTGAGATGATTCTCTAACAAGTAGTTGGTAATGTTGAAGTCACTTTTAATGAAACTCTTAAATTCTTACACTTTGCTGACTTTTTCATAAGCCCTTTTAGCACTGAGAAAAACGTCTAAGAATATTTTAAACACTTCCAACTGACTTGGGTTGAGCGCATTAATCTCCTTCCTATCTCTATTTTTGATAAGCCTGTTGGTGATAGCCTCTATCTTTTTCTTTTAGTTCTGGTCTTCCTCGTTGTTCTTTAGCTTTTAGAGGCAGGATTGGTATATTCTCATATCCAGATCTTGAGAAAGGCCTGGAGAACTCATCTTTAATCAATTTATAATTCAATTTATCAATCAAATCAACTTGATATCGCGCACTGACTTAAAGTATGCACTTTTACAAATACAGCCAAAAAATCTATCTTATTTGGTACAGATTTATAGCACAAATGAGCAACTTTGGTCTCTTTAAAGTTGGTAAACAAATATTCTCTACAATCACAGCATAATTTCTTCTTGTTTTCACTTCTTTTTGCTTAAAAAGTCAAGATCATTTTCAGTTCTACTCCAATCCTCTTCCTCCAGAACTACACAGTCATATTAAGAGGCACTGAAATAGCGTTTAGGCGTCTGATGAAAAGCTATAGATGGGCGAATGTCAGCCTCTCGCAAGTTTTAAGTTACAGTCTCCAGTATTAGATTCAAGTACTCTTGGCTGTTGCAATTTTCGACTTTATCAAGCTAAAAGTGAATTTTGTTGTTGTCTTTGCCATAATAGCTGTAGAAGGCATCGTTTTTGGGGATTTCGTTTTAGATTTCACGTCCGAGCATTAGTCCAGTTTCATAGGCCCAACAACGAGCCACGTTTTATATGGTATAACCTCCTCCTCCTAGTAAAACCATGGGAATACCGAAGTTTTTCATGTAGGAAAGCAATTCTCCATGTCCTTTAATTGATAGATTCAGATGCCCCAGCATATCTTTCGAAAGCGAATCAGCTCCACATTGTATCACCATTACATCTGGGACATAGCTCGAAATCACCCGAAACATGACCTTTCTAAAGAGCTAACAGTAGGCAATATCATTGATTCCTTTCTTCAAAGGAATGTTGACTGCATAGTATTTACCTATTCCCTCCCCTATTGAATCCAGAGAACCAGTGCCAGGGAAAAAGTCTTAGTCAAATTCATGGAAGCTGACAGTCATCACTCTGTTTGTATGATAAAAGGCTTACTCCACACCATCACCGTGATGTACATCAATGTCAAGATACAAGACTCTAGGGAATACATTGAGTAGCTACAAAATACACAAAACTATGTCGTTGACATAACAAAAGCCACTAGCTTCTGTTTTTTTCCCATGGTGGTACCCTCCAGACCAGTTAATGACTATATCTGCAGCTCCTCCGATTATCAAATTGGCAGCATCAATGCTGCCTCCTGCAGCCAGTTTGCAGAAATTATAGAGTCCTTAAAATCCTGGGCAGTCAAAGCTTTGGTTGATTTTGAAAATTTGGCTCATTTTTTTGTCTTCCCTAATTATTGCCTCTTTTTGCTATTCAAAGGGACTTCTAATCACTTAGAATTGCTAGACAATTCTTTAAGCTTTAGGTGTGACCCAAGTTTCCAAATACTTGACGTAAAGTGGGTGATGAAAGTTGGCGATTTAAGAAGATGTGGCTTATTTCGCTTGATAGATCTTGAGGAGTGGAGCGAGGAAGTAATTGTTAATGAGGCTGTGTACCATTTTCATGCGCTTGGTTTTCATTGGATGCTATTTACTGAATTAGTATTTAGTGATATCTTCGTTATAGAGATAGCTGACCTTTCTCATCCTATAATATCAACCAAATTAGAATATTTAACTAGATAAAAAGAGTATTCATTAAAACAACAAAAATAGGACTCATATTTGCTGCAAGACTGCTTCAAAGTTCTCTAAAGTGCAAATAACTATAATAAGTATAGAATAGTTGAACTGAATAACTTGCTTTGATTCAATGTAAGTTAGGTAAAATTTATGCACAATCAGCTTTCCATATTCATTTTGAGTACTTTTTGGTGTTATAAAGCTTATCTTTTTCAAAGGTGGTCAGTTTCTTGTGAAGCACATTCACAGCATTTATAAACTACTCCAGAGTCAATTATTCATTTATTTCCTCCATCTAAAACAGAATCGGCTTGATTATTGCCAAAATCTAAGGACTGATGGTTTAGATGGTTATCTTTTGTGCAGATATCACTCCATCTTGGTCGCCATCCAACTAACCGAAAAGCCAAGTCAATTTTCTAACATGCATTTCTCTTACCATCAATTCTGAAGCTTCACTGATTCGAGGAATCATCGAAGTTTGTTAGAAAGTTTCTTTTGGTTATTTGCCTAGAATGTGCAGATAGTTGCCTATGTTTGCTCCTTGGTTTTCACGAACATTGCTATCGTTAATCTTGGGTTTAAACAATTGTTGGCCTGTGAGCTCATCTTTGGTCTACTTTAGCAGTTTTTACTTTACTAAATTAACTAATCTTTCATTTCTTTGCTAAAGATAGTCCCTTTGCCTATCTTAAAAGCGGCCTCTACCTTTCATGAGCTCCTTTGTTATTGTGTTTAGTTGGGGTTTGAACATATTTTCATCATGGTAGCGACTTTTTCTGTTGCTTTCGCGCATTTTAATGCGACTTTAGAGCTCATCTTTATCTGAAGTCAACTTTTGTGTGATAACATTAAGTTAAGGTCTAAAAGTGCAGCCATTCAGCTCCTCTAAGGCTTTTCTCCCTAACTGCTCATTCCTTTTCGCCTAAACCTATTTTCCTTTATCTATCAAATGCATTTCAACAGGTATGCCTTCTTTCCTACGTCCCTCAGCAATCACCTGGCTAATATGGTTGATGATTGGACGATGAGTCAGCTCAACATCTTCCATTTTTTCTTTCTCTTTCTTTGCTTTCTCTCGGATTATATTCAAATAGTTCTTTTTTATTGAGACTTCATTGTAGAGCCTTTTAGTAACATCTTTATTGATTCTGCTGATCTATTGCTTTGACATACTTTTTTTGAGTGATTGATTCAAAGACTAAATCTCTTCTTTTCGCATTATTTTGACATGAGTGGGTTTTGTGTAATCAGTCAATTGAGATATTCGGCTAGGTTCCTCTCTGTTGTGAACTTTCGACTGATGTAGGTTTTTCTCAGGCGGTTTTAGCTTAGCCATTGATTTAGATCCTCTCAGAGTCTATTATTTGTCCTTGATTTACAGAAACTATAGTATTTTGTTTGCTTTTGGCTGCGAATTCATTCTCTCTTGCTTGAAGTTCGACTTTTAAGCCTATTTGCTATAAAAATTAAAGTTACCTTCTTTTCTATTGCTGATTTGAGGCTCAACAGGAAGTGCTTTCTCCTCTTTTTCAAACAAAGCGATGTCGCATTGGCTTAGCTATTGTGAGTTATCATAAAACATAAACTCTTTTTCCTTTATGACCTCTTGTTTGGACGGAGCTTAGAACCAAGTATCAGCCCATCGGTTTTCCTCAGCCTTCTTTTGAGATGCAGTAAACAACTTTTCGTTTCTGTGCTTTGATTATTAAATATAAGCATATTTTGGTTTGTTGCCATTTTTCTCCTTCACTTTTGCTTTTTCTTCATAGTTGTACTCTTATTCTTAGTCTGCATAGCTCAAGTGTTCCTTCTGAGTTTATCGATATGATGCCAAATTATTTACAGGGGTTTGTAGCTTGTAATTGCTATTGGAGTAGTCCATGCCTCTCTTGGTTACTTTTTGCTCAGGCTACACTACATTCGGCTAATTTTGCAAAGCTTCTCGACTGTACCTGATCCTTTCGTAGATGTGGGAAGTGAGAATGGGGTTGAGTGTATGTTTTTGGACGAACTGTTGAGCAAGCAGCTGGTCGCTGTCGTGTTGGTGCAGGAATATGCGGTCAGTGCGGTTGCTGTCGATTTCTATTTTTATGACGGCTAAATGAGGGCGTTATTACCGATGAGCGGACCTCTTGCGCTGGCTTTATTCTAACCGTTGTCCATCGTTTATAATACTAATTAACTGATACATTGATTCAAATATGGAGGAAGAAGTTTAAAACTGCAACCCCAACTCTCCTGCTTTGGCAGACGTCATTCGCCAAAATATCACCCACCAACTTGACCTCAACCTCAAACGGACTCTTCTCAAAGAGTCACTCCTAAAAATCAGCCTCGATAAAGATTATGAGCATCTTTTCTAACCTACTCACTCACAGCCTGCCCCACTCTCTTAAAGATAAACCAACACTTGTCAGACTTTGATTCAAGTCAGTTAGTAAATCAAAGTCATTTGCCAATGGTTGTAGGAAAGCGAATAGTTTGGCGGTTTGGCGCACTTACCTTTCACATCCATGCCCAGATTAGCCCACATCCTACACCAAAAAGTCGAAGGGACAGCAATAGTAGTCACTTCCTACCCAAATTACTGGATCAGCAAAATGTAAGAGATTGGGCGGTTAGCCAAAATTAAATGGGGACTTTTGGCTACAAATCAGTAAGCATAAGACAAGATCAGGGTACTTGAACTCTACTAACTCAAAAAACTCAAATTGCTCTTTATCACCCCAAATCTCTTCAAGAGTTAGTAGTACCATGAGTTTGAGTGTGATGTGCTTGTTTTGGGAGATTTGCACCTTTACCTCAAAAATTTGTCTCTAATTGACAGAATTATTGCAAAGACCAATCCGAATAGAGTTCTGGGCATTCATCATACTTTGATGCACTAGCATTACCTTCCTATAATTCAACATGCTCGAATGTCAATCATCAGCAAACCTAAAAGCAACAATTTTAACTTTCTTGTTCTCAAGACCACAAAAGACTAAAAATTTAAAACTATGATGCAGTTTCTAGCCAAAAGCTAATATAGACGCATATTATTGGTTGTTAACAAAAGACAGTAAGCTTATGCCTTGAACAAAAAACTTATGATGGAGTCGAAAACTTGCATCAATTTGTACGACTATTTGACTTCTTCTGAGATCGCGGCTTTCAGAACTTAAGATGTCATAGAAAGGGTAGATAACTAGAAGGAAGAAGATAAGATTTTTTAGCTTATTAAACGCATTAATGGCTCAGAGATCACCATCACCAAAAACAACGATTTTTTGAGATTCTGCAACTTTGACATTGCCATCTTTTATTCTTTCACAGATGTCACCAAATTTGTCTAATCTTGCTTCACAACCAAAGAGAAGCTTTTACTTTTCTCAGAAAGTGATTACTATACTGAAAGAAACATTATTACTTCAGAATTTGTGACTCAAGACTATTTGGAGAAAGTGGTAATGCGTTTGGTAGAAAAACCAATCAGAAAAGAGTAGCAATCTAAGAAAAGATTCTACTCAGAGTGTATCTAAAACAAAATCCTAGAGTGCTACACAATCAGTAAGCAATACGCAGAAAAAGATGAATAGAAAGTGATAAGAGTTAACGCTTTCTGTAGAAAAAATGAAATTTCAATCAAACTCCTTACAAAACTCATCGATTCTTTGTAAAAGAATGGCGTAATTGGAGTAAATTATCGTACTGTCTATGAAGTTGAGATAGATATAGAATCCGTTTCTAGGATGAAGAAGCAGCTTCCTCAGATTGAATAGGTCCGTAGAAAGGTAAATCTTCTGAATGTTTCAACAAGCTTGCAAAAGACCATTAGGTCTATTTTGGATGAACTAAACAGAGAAGGAATAAAGTTCAAAATCACTGAAGAAGCCATTCAAATCAAAATCCTCAAAAACTATGAAGACATTTAGTGGTAGCTTGTAAATAAAAGTGTGAATGGACCAGTAACAAACTAGGCTCAAACTTTGGATAGGTCTTTTACTGTTTTCAAAGAATGTGCTTATTCGAGTATTGAACTAACCAGGAGAGAAAAAGCTTTACAAAAAAAAGAAGTTTTACTTGGTTTCTTGAAAAACTAAAACAAGGAAGTTGTGCCATCTTTGATGGAAAGTTACCACAAAAGCAATCTTCTGACTTCTGAGATAGAAGAATGGCTAAGACACTCTGAAGAAGTAACAGTAACTGACCACGACTTAGTGCTTTTGTTGCAAGGAGTTGATAAAGGAAAGTTACTGCAATTCAAAGATGACCCCATTTATGGCCGCTATCAACACCTCAAATACTAAGAACTTATGGAAGCAGTTACTCGTATCTACACCAATAAAAAAGTGAAATTGTAATGATTACTCAATGAATTTGTGCATACTTATGAATTGATTTTGGACAAAATTTGTTTTAAATCAAAATATTTTCAGAGATTTTGCAACTTTAGGAATTTTTAGCTTTTTTGTTTGCTGTCTGCAGTTTCTTGTTTCTTGTTTTTCTGCGGATTTTTTCTCAAATGCTATCTTTTCTAATTTAAATTAAAAATTAAGATATAATGTTGTTTCTTAAAAAACTATTTAAAAGCTACTTTTTAGTGCAATTTACAATTTCGAAATGGAATGCTCAAATGCCTCAGTTTTAAAGCTTTGCTTCACAATTTCACCACTTTACCTAATAAAGAATAAAATTCTATTCTCTTCAGAAATCAAGGCATTAATGATTTCAAATCAAAAAATCTCACCTCTAAACTATGAGCTTTTATTATTCCACAGCCTATAACTGTAATGACTTTAGTAAAAGACTATTGTTTTTTTCTGATTAAGCATACCTACCAGAAGACAATACAAGTACTCAGCCTTATTGTGAAAGAAGGAAAAGCTGTTAAAGCAAAATCTTTGAAAGCCATCTCAAGCTAAAAAGTAAGTACCATGGGTGATATGTTTTATTTCTTTTGCACTTGATTTATAATATTAAATATCAAATGTCTGGGACTTACCAAACGATAAATCCCATATTATAAACTCCTCAAATCTAGAGAGTCAAGTAGTAGGAGAAAGATTCGCTCTAGTAGGAATCAAATCTTTTCGTAGATCAAAAAGAAGGCCCTGAAAGAAATTGGACTTAAGAGTAAAATTTTAAGTATACGCTATTTATTAACCACTATCAAAGCATTTTTGCTTCCAAACACAAACGAAAGTACCATTTTGCTTATTTTAGAGTCTGCAAAATATTTCAGCTCATTTCTTAGTACATGCAACCAAGAAGTCCTACCCAGTGTCGTAGCCATTTCCAAAAGCTCATAAACAAACACAAAAGTATCACGAAACTCAAAAGATACTACAAAAATATTATAGGCTAATCTGTCTACAGAAAGAAACTCAATTAATTTAGGAAAGAATGGGAGTCAAAACATCAGCCTTTGGAAAAACTTTACCCAGAGATAAAAGAGACCAAATAGTTTGCCGTACAAACTATGCCTTAAGAGCAGTAACCTTCTCTATGCACAAGTTGTAAAAACGAGAGGAAAAAAGCACCTAATACGCCTCATGAGGGCTAGCTTTTATCATAGATGACCTTTTGGTCTGATTTAGGTCGATTTCAAGCCATGTTTCAGGGCAATTACATGTTTTGGGTGCCTAATTCAAACGAATTTCGCCCAAGAGAATGATAAATAAACTGTGAAAATTAGCCATTTTATTATGAATTTAAAAGAGGAAATTAATCGAAAAATTTAGTTTTTTCTTTCCGAAATCAACATAATTCATTTGAAAAACATAATAAAGGTGGTCACTCACAGGAAAACATACAAATTGATTTGGTCAGTAAGAAGCTACATCTGAGTATCTTTGGAATAAATTCATTTATAGTGGCTATTTGTGAATCAAAAAGGGCTCAAGTTTAGCACTTAACCTTGAATGGGCATGAAAGCATTTTTCTAAAGAATAACAGCCGATTTTTCATAAATTTTATTGATCTAAAGGCTTTTATATTGAAAAAGAAGACTTAATAATCTATATATTTGTTATAAACGCCCATAAAACCTTAAAAGAGAATAGATTGTTCATTAATATCAGAAAAGGCCTACTAAAAGTCATCTTGGGAGAAAAAACTTTTAGCGTAAAACAGCTCAATTCATTCTCAAAAATAAAGAAGTCACCACAGAAAAAGTCAATCCTAATAAAGAATAAATACTCAAAGCTCATCCCAAGAACAAAAGATGCCAATTTTGAGAGATTTTTTGTTGTTTTGTATAGAAAAATAGTTTTTTTTGCGTACTTTGTAGGTTTAAGAAAGTCTTGCTATTAGTAGATTATTGCCTTTTACTTTCAGAACACAGAAGGTAAAGTTATAATTAATCTTCATTGAGTTGATAAGATATCAATGGGTGCAGGCCAGATCGTTTAGCAAAATGTGAAATCAGCTACAACTAACCTTTGGAATAAGGTACCTACGCTGCCAAACTTCAAATGGCTTGATTTTGACACTAGCTCATCTAATAAGGCATTTGTCAACTTTGCAGTTATCGTTGGAATCTTGACTTTGGCCAAGGGCTCACTTGCTTTGGGAAAAACATTCAAGAACTCACTAAATCCAAAGAAGTTGCCTAGCAAGAAGCAGCTTTTAGAGAAGTACGGATACCACTCTTGGGTTCTTATTGCTGATTGTAGCTAAAGTAAGGCATACAGCAATTTTTTCGCTGAAAAAGGATTTAACTTAGTTTTGCTGGGATCCAGATAAGACATAACTGCTGCCAGACAATAAGCTGAATTATTGAATCCCTAAGTCAGAATAGAATAAATTGAGGTCAACTGGCGTGAGAAGTAAGGAGATATCACTTTCTATGAGGATTTGGTTAAAAGGCTTTAACACTTTGATGTCAGCTTTTTGATATTGCCGAAACTGACTCAACAAAAAGAGAAGGTTCCTACGCACTTGGAGCATGTGTAACCCTTCAAGCACGTATATCTATTGGTTCGCTTTTTTGGGCAAAAACTCAAATGGAGATCATACAAAAGTGCAATCATCTTCCCCAGCTACAAAAACTATGAGGACGTCAGCTAAGCAAATGGCATATCAAAGGCTTTGATCGCTGGCTCTGATGCGTTTGGGAGGATCATTAACTATGAACTGAAAAATGCCTTATAGGTAGTTGTTGCTAGAGGCTCAGTAGAGAACGCAATAAAAGGATTAGGAGTTTAAAAGATAACATATTGATCACTATGCAACCTAAATATCAACTTCAATTAAAATATAACAACAATGCGCCAACTTTTTAAGACATCATTCATTCTTAACCCTCGAAGCTCATTGCTCAGCAGAAACGCAGCTCAATTCAGCTTCAAAAAACGGTTGATGGAGTATGCAGCGAAAAGAAGTTAAGAATAAGCTAAATTCAGAAATCCAACTCCAGCTTCACCTGTCTAAGATTATGCAAAGGAATAGTAAAAGCTGAGTGAAGAGTAGAGAAAGATAATAAACACCTACAAAATCGACCCAGCTTGGAATCTAGTTATAAAGTAGGCTCCAGACCACAACTTCCAAAAAGATCTCATTATCTACAAAAAGCAATACTAAAAAAGCACTAAGGAACTCAGATCTGCCATACTCTTTGAGGATTTACTCAAGACCCAAATCGATGTTTTGATCTATGATACTAAAGGCAGTCCTTTTATTCACCACCTAATGAAGCTATTTTATGTTTTGGTCTCGGCCGCAGCTGCAATATGGTCTCTGTATGCCATAAGGAAGTATGATCCCAAAAATGGCGTTATATTGGATCGCACAACTTAGGGCCAAATCTACAAATACTTCATTTATGCCATTTCGGCAATCCTAGTCTTCAGAGCCCTCTCAAAACATGCCTCATTTCGAAGAAAATATGTCTAGAAGATAATTTACAACACTTAGAGAGAGGAGTTTACTTTTACGAAGCGCAACTTTATAGGGTTGAAGTATGACTATATAGCTAGTCGTTTTAAAATCTTATACACAGAAAATCCTTTTCTAAACAAACAGGGCACAAACTACTTTGACATTGATACTAAAGAAGAGTTCAGTATTGTGTACAAGGAGAGTTGGGTAAAGCAAGATCTATTTAGCCATCTTATCTCTCAAAGAATCAAGGTTTGATTTTGCTTATTCTATTTATATACGATCCAAATCATACTTCAAATAACTCAAATTCTTCTCTTTAGGAGGGGAAAGTTGTTTGCCGACACTTTGAATTCATTGAACTAAGGACTGAACTAAAGTTAGTATAGAAATCATTAAAACTGAAAATCAAAGATTCCGACAAAAAAGCATCCAAAGCAAGCTAAGAGGATATTCTTTGATAAATTTTCGGCTATTTTCAGCCTCTAGACAATAGCTGACTTTTACGTTTATTTTATTTTATCAATGTTCTCGAACGATGAGCAAATACGTAAAATGGTGACTTTGGTATTTGAAAAGTACGATCTGAATCAAAACGGGTATCTCTAAATCCCTGAGATTGCTGCTTACCTCAACGATGCGATGAAAGCTCAGTAAAAGAGAGATGCTACAGATGATTAGATCAAGATCTTTCTACAAGCTTTAGATCTTGACTGCGATCAAAAAGTCACAAAAATGGATCTGTTCAAGATACTGAAGCTGAATTTGGAGAAAACATGAATGCTTTGATTGCAGTTTAATTTTATTTTAGAGCAGTTGCTTAATAACGTCCAAAACAAAAAACAAATAAAACAGATAATTCCCTAAACTTAATTTTTGTCCAATATTTCTGTTTTGCAAAATGATTGAATGCATGAATAATCTTCAAAAAGATGAAGATTTCGACAATTCTAAATTTGACCATACTTCAATCCAAAACTGACCTTTACCACATAGAGGGTAGGAGATGAGTCATTTGTTTGGAAGAAACGAATGGCTGATGATTTCTGATGCTAAGCTTATACGCTGATACGAATAATATTCAATCATAAACATATCTTAACATAAAACTTATGACCTACACAGTAATTGAGGTAAACGCTGATGTCCAAGGCCATTGGGGATTTTTCGCAGCCGAAATTTCAAAGCACCACCACCATTGGCATTAGAAGCTGGAAAACGCCCACATCGAAAAAGTATGGGCAAACTTTGTTGCACCAGGACACATACTTTACCAGTTCCATATCAAGAGTGGACATTTCCCCCACCATCATCATTTTACCGTCCTTGCTGAAGCCCACTTCGGACACTACAAGATCATCAACATTCAAGAAGGACACAACACCCTCTTCTGATCGTTCATCGGCATAAATTATCTCAATCAATTTATTCATAAGTTTTATGCTCTTGCTTGAAATCAAGCGTTTATCTGCTAATTATCAGGACTATCTAGGTAACTGCTTGAATCAGTATTTACATAAATTTGTTGAAATCAATCAGTTTAGTAGATAGAAAGTCAGTTAAGATAAAAAATCGTTTTTTGATAAAAATGAAAAAAATAAGAAAATGAAGTATTAGAAACTTTTGTAGATTAAAGGATTACTGAATTCAAAGATTTGGCTTTGATTGGGTGTTTGGGATCAAGGAATGAAAGTCATATTATCTTATCAAGTTTCTTAGAAGACTCCCCGAGCCATTCTTGCTTTAAGCTTCTGTTGTAAGAAAAAAACTTTGAAGATTACTGTTATTTGTGGTAGAAGACATCTTATTTTGATATTTCGCTCTGGTATTTTTCGATTATCTACATTTTTGTGACCTTTTAACCAAGAGCAAAGCGTAATAGTATTTAAAAACTTTGAAATAAAAGCAAAATAACTAACTAAGGTGAGCTGAGATGCTGGCTAAGTTATAATTTTATTAGATTAATGATAATTCGAGGCAATAGGAGTTCCAGCAGATTTAAAACCCAAGAACATCGACTTCTAAACGGCAGAATTTAAGACCTGCAGAAGGAAAACAGGCAACTAAGGCTGGACCTGCTGAGGGTTGAGCAGAAACTTTTATAGGCACAGGAAACCAAAAAGAAATATAAGATGAAGTATAAGGAGGCTCGTCAGAAAATTTAGGCAATGGGATTAGTGAACAACTACCCAAACAAATACAAAGATCCTTATGATTTTTGCCAAAGTCCCAGAACATAAAGTCACAACACCCGCATTAGAACTGCAAGTTCATCAGATTTCGTATCATTAAAAGTTGGCTTGATGCACAGCGAAGTTGAAGATAATATTGCCACCAAACACTACTTTTATTAGGATGATTACCAAACTTTCAACAAGAAAGTTCCAACTGCTATATCATCTTTCAAATAATCATAGGCCAATCGAGAAGAATCAAAGTTGCTCCAAAATTTGTTGCAAGTTCATGAACAACTTTAGAAGCTTTCTTTACGAATTGAGCAAAAAAACCAACCAAGCTAGAAGATAGTTCAGCTGGAGGGCTAACTCTACAAAAAGATTGAGTTAGTTGTAGATAAGTTGAACCAAATGTAAATAAGGGATATCTAACGCTAGAAGCAGCGAGTTTCAAGAGAAAAGGAGAGAAATGGAAAGCGTTTTAGTTCATCTTTGAAAGCTGTAGAGAAGATAGGGAAAGACTTACTTTAGTTTAAAGTTTAGGAATGATTTTTCTTAGTTTATAAGATTATTTAGAAATTTTGGCTACTTGGCTTAGCAAATGATCACCAATGAGTTGAAAAGATAAATTTGTGAAATCTACAAAAAAAGAAAATTAGGCCTTTTTTCATCAAAACAAGAGAAAGACAAAGCATGGGAATAATTAGATAAAATGAGCAATAATACTCGAATTAGCTGCAGTTCTATGGGTAAAGCCTTGTGCCTGATAATCCTCAAACAGGCTTAAATAGGTGTAATTAAGAAAACATGAATAATCATGATAACGATGAATTAAATTAACTAACTTCCCCTCGAAACTGTCATCAAAAATTTAGCAGACAGTGTTGCAGTCCAGTTTCATCTACTTTCAAAGAAGTGTGTCACTGTTATGAAGAACAAGTTAGAATATGACGAAAAGAAAAGACAAAAAAGAAGAGAAATTTTGCTGGCCCATTTCAAGGCAAAGTAAGCAAAGAGAAAAGAGTCCTTTCCGCCAAAACCAGTAACTGTGCCCTAAGAGCCTTTGGCTGCCCCTCCACAATAAAATCCATAACCGTAGTAATCAAGGCTGGCTAGAATAAATAGAATAAAAGAGGCTATGTTCAACAAAAAGATAGACCTTGATATGCCTGCCTAGCCTCCAAAAGATGAAATGGAGTAGCCTAATATCAATTAAATAGCATTTCAACACTTTTCGTATGATTTGAGGCCACAAATTTTAGCCAAGTATCCATCTGCCCTGCCATAAAAAGTGAACAAAGTTATCATACAAAAATGGAATACATTCGAGCCTGCGAAAAAGGAGGCCTACATCAAGAAAATCAAGAAGAAACTCGAGCTCAAGAAAAAGTTTTAGAACTAAGATAGAAAGATGTAGCCTGAATTTCAACAAGTGAAAGACACCAACACATTAAAATAGAGTGAAGTAAAACGCTAAGAAATTCCTGATGAGCAGAAACAAAGTCAACATTAGAGAAGTGAACAAATCAAAAACCAGACTTCTGAGAGTAATCACCTTGAGTAAAGGTATGACCACACCACTTAGAATGGAACCCAAATAAACGAGTAAAGCGAAGCGAGTCCCTAGTCTGAGCACAAAGGCAAAGAGAATTATTAGTCTGGCAGTGAATATGCATGATACGACCACCTTATTTATATTTCCTTTTATATAACCTTTAGTTGATATTTATAAATTTGCCATGATTGGCTATATACTTTCTTAAGATGGAAAATTTCGATGTTTTTTAGGAAGACTTTGAAGCCAAGTTAGGCTTCCGCAAGACACTCACGGCTGAAGTAAGCATAGGTTTAAGCAGGAAGTGGAAATCGCTGTGGTCTTTTTAACGAAAAGGTTCCCTTATTAGCCCATCTAATCCATAGTAGATAAGTTATACAAACACAATGAACTGAAGAAGAATCTAGGCCACATTCCTGTGTAGCTCTACCAAAGAGCAATCAACCAAGGACCCACCCCTAGAGCTGCAGAGTAAGAGGAGATCCCCCGAAGGAACATATCAAGGTAGCCTTAGCCAATTAAATAGTCAGCTGAAGAGAAAAAGATAAAGGAGAAATAAAATTTGAAGCTTATCAGCACTTTGTTTTGCTAAAAAGGGGTTGACTACGATTACGCCAAAATCTACATACCTGACTTGTATCTTATTCATTATTTAGGACTCCATCCAACTACAGGAGCAAACTGGAAAGCATTATGAATTCAGCTTTGAAGCAATTGATGGCTTTTCTTAGAAAGTAGTGCAATGTCAGGTTACAAGATTTGAGTGAGAATCAAAAAATTACAATTAAAACTGCCTTGTTTAGTGCCCACGAATGGATGGGAGTCAAAAGCACAACAGCCATCTAAACTTTGTTTAAGTTCATCTGTAAAATCTATGTGAATCGACACAAGCTCATCACAAAAGAGGAAGCAATTTAGCTCTATCGAGTTATTGTTGCCCGTATGAATGATCAGACACTCGATATGCTCTTTATTGAGCCTTAGAACGAGTTCGGAGACTAAATACAGTAGAAAGTTAGGCCTTCATTCAAAAAGACTAAAAATTTTGAAAACCAAGAATAGCTGCTACAGCTGATTGCCTAGACATTTCTAGACCTTTTCAATCCTTAAAAGGTGTCAAACTACCTCTTAAGCAAATACGGTCTTGACCCTCGCTTTGATTTGGCTGGAATAAACGGTTACTTAAGACAAATTTTCGAGATAACTTTGACCAAAATAGATAAAGCTCAAAATAATAGAGCAAATCGCTTTTTTGACAGTGAACTTATTAAGAAGATTATGGACAATTCTTTGTTAAAAGTGCAGTATTCCTTGGTTCAACTCTTTTTGGCCAAAAAGCAAGACAAGGCATTTTAGAGAAAGGTTATGAAGCAACTCATCGAAATTCAATCTAAAGATGCCATATTATATCACAAGGAAGTTCAGCTTTAGGAAGAAGAAAAGTCTGAGCATTAGATTGAGCTAGAAATCTAAGAAAGTATCGAGAGATAGGAATATTTCAACAGCATTTCCGGTTATTATGACCAAAAAATTGAAAAAGGATATGATACGAACGGCATCTTTGAGTAGATATTCGATGTTGAGTTGCCAAGCTATGGTCGAAAGAAGCTCAAGCAGTTCAATCCAAGGCCTTAGAGTTCAAAGAAATAGGAAGCATAGGAGGAAGTGATTTACTTCGATGATTGAACAAAATATATTCTAATCTAGATGAATCAAGCAAAAGGGGTTGGGGTTGGGGTGGGGGTTGGGGTTGGGGTTGGGGTTGGGG
>Ga0316217_10002344_pt1 | contig 22966 bp, 15 predicted proteins | sample 1anoAmetaG_FD_203633 | JGI IMG/M metagenome (GOLD analysis project Ga0316217, IMG submission 203633) | Freshwater microbial communities from Trout Bog Lake, Wisconsin, USA - 1anoA | ecosystem: Environmental > Aquatic > Freshwater > Lake > Hypolimnion/Profundal zone | place: USA: Wisconsin...
CCCACCCCCAACCCCAACCCCAACCCCAACCCCAACCCCAACCCCAACCCCAACCCCTCAATTGGAACATTTAATGGGAAATTTACGTAAGATAGGTATTTATATAATATTTTTTGATGTTGAAAATAGCCTCTTTATTCATTCTAGTTGCTCTCACACTTACCTTAAATTATCCTCTTTTCAAGCAATGCGACGCGAAATGGGCCAGTGAACGTTTGGGAACTTCCCCTAATACAATTTGCTCTGCTGGCTGCCTCATGAGCTCTGCCGCAATGGCACTCAATACGGCTGGAAACAATCAAATCAACCCAAGTTCGCTAAACAAATGGCTTACCGAAAATTCAGGCTATGTACAGGGTGACTTATTCGTGTGGGCTTCGATAGAAAGATGGGGTGTGACCTTCAAAGGATTCATAAGTAATGGTCAGATCAAAGACTACATTGATGCTGGCTTTGTTGTGATATTAAATGTTAATAACGGAGGGCATTGGGTTTTAGCAACTGGCTACAATGGAGACAGCATAAATGTGAATGACCCTGGTTATTCAGTAAGCAGCTATAGCTTATCTGAAGTAGTGAACGGAAATACAGGAGTATACACAATCAATAAGCTTCCCAACTTTGTCAACAACTTCTTGATTTCGATCAGTGAGTTCATCAAATCTATCACTGGGGAGTAGAAAAAAGTTGTCATCCCTCCTGTTCCTACGCTTCATTAGCTCAACAATATACGTCAACAGTGATTCATCTGAAAACCTTTAAACATTCAAAAATGAAGCTTTTAAAGCAACTTTTTTTAGGAATCGGTTATACAATAATTGCAAAACTTAAGGCAATATTACGTTTAGAATAAGTATATATTTTTACATATAATCATAGGCACTAACCTTTTTCATATTTTCTCATCTTTTGCTGAGATTAGATAAACTTTGGCTTTCATGAAGCTGAGAAATATCGTAGAGATGTAAAGAAGTCGAATATAAATCAACCATTCATTAACTTATAATAACTCAAATATGTTAAACTGTTAATTTTGTTTCTCCCAATCAGTTCCACCCCTATTTACCAAATGCTGCAAAGCTTCGATATGCCAAATGTGCTGTGATAAAATCGATAAAAAACCAACTTGCCATTGCGGCCGGCAACTCCCCTGTGGTAGAAAAAACTATCATGACTTCCCCGAAATAGTGGAAGTCATCAACAAGTACATTTAGGCAAAAGGGAAGGAATGTGATAGATGCGACTCTAAGGCTGAAATCGAATGCGAAGAGTGCCAAATGGTGTTTTGCCAGAATTGTAACTCAGAAGTGCATACTGGTCTAGGATTTGCTAAACACTAGAGAAGGAAAAAAACGGAATCAAGAGGGGGTCTGGAGAAAATAAAGAAAAAGTAGATCAACTGTTTACAGCATGGACAGGTAGTAATGATTGGATGCGAGTGTGGAACTGGACTTTGCGTTACCTGCTCCAAGCAACATAAAGAATTATGTCCTAAAGGATTCAAATCCAAGGTGCTGAAGTAGTTCAAAGAATAATAATATCTAAACATGCTACTTAAGATGAGGCAGTTATCTTTTTTCAAGTAGAAACTTATTGAAGACAGATAAAAGTATGTTTAGCATTTCAAAAATCAGCAAATTTCTTTCCAAAGCGCGCAAAAAACTATCAATTAGCAGTTTTAGTACCTAACCAAGCTAATTTAAATCAAGTACTCCTAAACAAAGAAAAGAATGACTCAATACTGGAAGTCATGCGAGTAAACTTATTCACAAAATATTTGCAAAATTAGCTAACAAATTAAAAAGTTTGACTATTATGCTGAACTTCTGCCTCTTTTTACTTAGAATTTGGTTAATTTGGATTATTTTGAGAAAAGAATAAAGAGATTTAATGTGCCCTTTTAGTTTGTCAACCTTAAAAGTGCTAATGTAGAACAAACTCAAGCTTCAATAATGTCGATTTCAGTCTCTTAAAAGCAATGGGAGCAGTCCAGCACTGAATCATTTGTTGCCTAAAATATTGAAGCAAGACCTTCTCTTCGTTAATAAGCCCGACTTTTTGGAAATTTACAGAATGCAGGCTAACTTGTTTCTGAATACATCCAAAACCCCAAAAAAGACAGGCAACTCAATTTATTGAGTTCTCACTCTTAAGTGTACTTCAGCTTCATTCATCTCCCTTTTCAGAATGTAAGCTATTAGATAGAATACGGGGTTGGCATGAAGATAAAAGGGCAAGAAATCTTCAAAAAGATTTCCAACTCTAATGGATTTGGAATCATTGAAAACTTGAACTCGAATACGAAATATAGAGTTAGGATGAGAGTGGCTGAAGAAAGTTGGGGTGCTATATCTTAGATAACCACTTTAGATATACCAAAGTTTAACCTAGAAAGCAGTTTATGTGCAAAGGCAGTTGGAGATAATAGTATTCAGCTTGGAAAGGGAGCAATCATTTATGGTTCCAATGAAATAAACTTTGGAACTCACCATTGGATAATCAAATTTACCTCAAAAAACATTTCTTACTAAGAAACTGAGACTGCCTGCATGAGCCTGGGAGTTTCAAATAAGGAAACTAAAAAAGCCACTTTTGTTGGGACTACCTTGAATTATGGCTACCAAAAAAACTAGATTGTCCTGAAGATTTTACTTGACTGCAGCTAAAAAAGGTTAATCATACTAAACTGCACTACAAATCAAGAGTAGTCTTATCAAAATCTCCCTAATTTCCCTTTGTTTCCCACCATTCAAAACAAAGGAAACGCTCAGATTTTAGTTAGATACAACCTTACAACAGATGATTTAAATTCTTGCTGACCTATTTTACCTATTTGCTCATACTTATAATTAGCTTTTTGTGTTCATTAAAGATAGTCGGGTATGCCTTTTTTTCAAACATGAACCAGTTGTATTTTATAATTTAGTATATTGGATTGCTAAAATGGCACAAAGGGGTATGTCTGTAAACTCGGAGCGAAAGATCATTGGTTCTTTCTAATACTATGAGAACAGAGTTATCGGTCAAGGCAGTTACAGTGTTGTGTTCTAAGGAAGAAAAGTTGCTACCAATCAATATGTTTGTATAAAGAGAATAGAAATGAAGTCTCCTCTCATTTAAAGACTAGCCAAGACTTAGATTGAAGTTCTTCGGAGAGTTACCAACAAAAATATACTCAAGTTCATAGCTTATATCGAAAAAAGGCCCTACATCTACATAGTGACCTAACTATGCGAGATGAATCTTCTTTAAGAAATAAGAAAAGAGGAAAGATTTAGTGAGCAGAAGAGTTTGGAAACTTTTTTACAGATTTTGTAAGGATACTAGCAGCTGAGGAATAATGGCTATATTCATAGAGATATCAAACCCTAAAACCTCTTAGTTTCAGAAGGTTCAATAAGATTAGCAGATTTTGGATATGCAATAACCTTAAGCGATTAAAGTATTAGATAAAATTTCAATGTTGGAACTCCTTTGTACATGGCTCCTTAGAGCTTAAACTATAACATTTATTCATAAAAGAGTGACATTTGGAGTCTAGGAGTCACTCTCTATGAAATAATGGCAGGAAAAGTCCCATTTACTAGCAAAGATGAACTAAATTTAAAAAGATAATTGAAAAACCCTATCAAAGACTTAGATTGCAGCCTCAAAACTATGAAAATCATCAGAAAATGTCTTTAATATGAATCTACAGAGAGGTATGGCCTCCAAAAACTCATTTTAGAGGTCAAATTACTTTTGAGTTAGTTCTTTATTTCATAAAAAATGCCCTTGAAAATCAAAAGCAAAGTTCAGGTCAACGAATTAAACTATATCTCATTTATGGAGTACGTTATACTCTTAGCTCAAAGATGCCCCAACTTGAATTAAAACGTTAAATAAAGATGCATTTTTTTGATGGAATACAATATTAGAATGCGCTTAGATTTAATAGAAAAGCTTTTTGTCTTAGAAGAGCAAAATGGGCAAAATTCAAAACTCGGAGAATAATATTAAAGGCTAAAGTACTTTCACTCCTTTTAACTAAGACTTTCTTCAAGAATCGTATAGAACGATAGGCTCAACTTCTTCAAAGTTTCAAACACCACTTTCCAGCAGTCTTTACAGTGGCAAACACAGGCTTAACTGAAACATTTAGTCAAGCAAATGAATTACTAGATTCAGCGCTTAAAAACTTAACATAATATCTTGCTAGATGAATGCAAAGTAAAGTTGTTAGACTTTTTACTAACTGCCTTTGTGCTTAATAAGATGTGTATTGAACAAGAAAATAGCTTAGAGCAATTCACTAATTCCTCTAAATTATAGCTTATAATGAAGTCCCCTAGCCGAATAACGCTCAAGACACTTTAAAACATAAAGGCAAAGGCTGCCTAACTGAAAATAATTTGATTTTTGTCACAAAAAATATGCATCTAAGCTTTCAATATACACTTTTAAGTGCTTAGATTCAAAGCAAGATCAAGTTAAGGCTCTTTCTAAGCATTTGAATCTGGTTGTCTTGATGAAAAGGCAAATGTTTTTTTTCTTATTAATTTTAATCATGTCTAATTAAAGCTATAATAGAGCTATCGTATTTAATAGCCGAAACTTCAACTCTCCAGGTTTAAACTAGGGGATGGAGTCTGCAAGTAAGATAGGATATATATATCATGTAAGTGTTACGAATTCACATGAGTGGGTCGGCACTCTAACATTCGTCTGTGGAGCTGAATTTGACAGCACTCAAAGTTTAGTTATTTGGTCTTGTTTTTTTCTTCTCATTTTGAACGATCGATTTGGCTGTAGAGTAGTTTATTCTGAACTTTTTTGAGACCTAAATTTATCAATAGAGTTACATTGATAATACTCTCTCCGTTTTAAACTGCCTCTAACAACTTTTATTTTGTTTACTTTCCCACCTTTTTATATCTCCTTGAAGGCTGCCGATGCTCTACGTATATTGGAGACATTGGGCTGTATACAATTTTGATTTTTTGATTTAGTTCGTTAGTCGAATCCACTTCCATTATTTATGCACGCATTAATAATGTTTTATAATATTATAGGAATTCAAAAATATAAGCGGGCCTTAAGCATAACTTTGTGCAACTCCTTTTACTGGCTTTAAATAGCTTTTTTTTGACTTTTCTTTCGTTTAATTAAATATTAATTTTTTTTAAAGAATTCTTACTGAGCTCGGCCTTGGCTTAAAAAGAAACTTGAATTAAACTAGCTTACTGAACTTTAAGATTGACATCTTAGCTTTAAAAATCAAGGCAAGAGCTTTCTAGGCATTTCTAGAATTTGAATTATTTTTCCTCCTTTTAAGCAACATTTAGAAAAGGTCTGAAAGATGGAAAAATTGAAGAGCTAAAAACAAATTTTTGGGAATCTGTAAATAAGTTTAAAGCAAATAAGAATAAAATGTTGATTAAATTGACCTAATAGATTAAATCAAAGTTCAGAGGTTATTTTGGACGAATATACTTATTTTATAACGAACATATGCAGAAACTTGTGGAAAGAAACTGTACTGAGCGAAAAAATTGTTATTTTTGCAAAATGCTTAGCCAATAACCCAATTTTTAGACCCAGAATGACAAAAAGATTGCATCAAGCACATTCATAAGGTCTTTCAAAAAGACTAAGTGCATTTTTAAAGATTTTTCCCAGAAAGCTCTTCAAATACCTCATTTTCTGTTCGACTTTCTGATACTCTGCATATTTCGTTTACGTTTCTCATGAATAAATGCTATCATTTTTGCAATTTTTTTGCATCTTGATTAGTGTTCTTCTAATTTAAGTTGATTTCCAAAGTTACCTTTATTATAACTTCATTGGTTTTGAATGGGTCCAAAAAAAAGTAAGAAAGGTAGTAAGTTTTTAAAACAGGTGAGGGTCCAGACGAAGATGCAGATAAATTGCAGATTTTAAACAATAAAGTGCAATAGCTGCAGAAGCAATTAGGTCGAAATTTCTTAAACTAGTGCTTGAGCAAGAATCTGCCGATAAAAACAGAGCAAGCGAAAACGAAATCAAAGAAAGGGTAATGTACCTCTAGCGCGATTTGAAGGGATAGAAAGAGAAAATGTTCACCATAATGTAGAAATCATGAAAAGTAGATCAGCCATGACCCACCAATACAAGCAGATGCAGAAATAGTATAACGACTAGCTCGACATGCTCAACAAAAAGATACAGGAAAGAGAAGAAGAACTAAGTAATTCTGCCACAATCAAGAAAAAAATAATGAGACCATTGCCCTCACCAAAAAAGAACAAGACGAAAAACTCAAGAACAAAGAAAACGAAATACTGTAGTTGAAGAAGAGAATTGAGGATATGTCTGCCGAATTTGCGAAAATGCTTAAAGACACTTTGGAGAAGATGCAGGAAAGAATCAGGCTGGCCGAGTGGGATAACGATAATGACCCTTCGATGATTAAAAAGATCAAAGAGATGAATACTTTGGGATGATTCCGCATACCATTCATAAAATAATAAAATTATTTAGTTGCAGGCAATGGAAGAATCCATATACAACCTCATTCCTAAATAGTACTATCCAAAACCTAAACCTCCTCTCTATAGATCTAAGTACCCTCCAAGTATTCCTCCTACTGGCTCAACTTTTTGTCATCAGACAACTTCAAAGCCTGGAGTAATGGAAATGGTATTAAGGTGTCGAACCTTTCCGGATAGTTTGCATTAGGATTGCAAGCTCATACCTAATATGGAAATCGCTCAACTTTGGGCTACCTTAAACAAGACAGGAAGCCTTCTCCTTAAAATTTCAGGAAGAAACATTCTGGGACAATGGGTAACAGTTCACTACCTCCCATAAGAAGCTTTTCATATGATTGTAGCCATAAAAAAGCAGCAGTGCCTTTGGCTTCTTAAAAACCAGTTTTTGGGCTAAAATCAGGCAAAAACTTTATTGTTCATAATGCTGTAGAGAATATCCTTGCTAGCGCTCGTAAAGCCTCAGCTCCAAAAGATTACCTGAAGAAGGAAAGCTATGGGAAAGTTCCTTAATATCTTTCAAAAATTATAGAAAGCATTGACCAAGAGTACAAAATGATTCAAACACTGCATCAGCAGAATTAATAACAAAAGTAAAGTCTTTGTTATTAAGGAATTTACTATCCCAAGAGTAAGTTGAAGAGGTCCGAGAAGGCCTGAAGAAAAAATGGAACTAAATCAATAGCCGCTATCAGGCCATAACTCATGTGAGATTAATTGACACAACAGGACTGAAAAAGAGAAAAGAGAATTATGAAAAGTAGCTGAAAGAAATTGAAGAAGACATAAAAAAGCTAAATAAGGCATACATTTTCGTAGAATGATCCCTATTTTGATAATATTGAATCAAATCATTTCATTTGCTGACTTGAATGTTAGGAATTGAGTCTCCAAGGATTAAGGCCAAATTGGAAGTTATTGCATCTGTGGCTAAGAACGACATGTATGCAGGGGTGAATAGCAATGGATAGTTTTTAGCCTATTCTATTGCAGCCAAGAACTAGGTGTCAATTTGGGTTTTAGCTTTTTCATAAATCATCTCTGCCTCGATTTTGGCCATTTTCAAATCATTTTCCTTTCTTTGGATCATCTTATTCAGCTAAATTTTCTTGACTTAGAGATTCGACTAAGCCTTGATAACTTGTTGTCTTTGTTTGGTTAATTCCTCCTCAAATCTTACTTTTTCCTTCTCAGCTGCAATGAAGAAATCAACTTTAATTTTTTACATTTCCTAGAAGTTTCTCTTAATCCTTTCGGGAATCTAAGGTTTTGTGACTCTAATTGACAAAATTTCGATTCCCGGAGCCCACACACTTAAATCTTTATTTAAAGATTTTATAAGCTCCTCATCTAGTTGATCAAAAATGTCAATGTATATTTACTGGAGAGAATGCTTGGAGCAGAATTGGTTGATCTAGTGATGTAATTTGTCAGTGATCCAAAATTTTTAGTAATTTTCTGTGTAGTTCAAAACAGTATCGTACACATATTCCTTTTTCAAGCGATTGACAACTTAGACTTTGTCAAAGTATACTAAAGTACCATTTGACGTTCCGCAAGGAATGTTCTTCACTACGTCAGTTTGTATGCTAACTTTCATCTCTATAAAGTTTTACAAAAAGGGTATCCTAAAATGAAACCCAGGTTCACTGAGTCCACTTTGCAAAACTCCAAGCCTTTTATAAATTCCCACATATCCCTCCTTGACTTAGTGAAAGCCAGATAACATGCTTACTACGTAAACCACAACAAGGCCCAATACAATCTTGACCACCATATCTTACTTATAATTACAGATAGTAAATACTAAGTGAAAATTTAACATCAACCCCACCAAGTTGGGCGATTGTACTCATACCTTCGCCTCTCTTCTTCTTTTAACTTTGCTAGCAAATCATTCAGTTTTTCATGGTCATTCGGCTAAGAATGAATTTTTATACGAGGAAGGCCTTAAATGTGGCTTCTTCTGTTCCCTATCTTTTAAACAAAGCTTCTTTAAGGCTTTGTGCTTTCTACAAGTCTAATAGTGTTTGGGTTTTCTGCAAGTAATTGCTTTTTGGTCTCTTTTCTTGCTAAACTATTCTCTTCATTCTTTAACCTCACGATTTCTTTGAGCTTATTTTGACTGATATTTCCATATTTGGGGTGATAGATCTAATCTGGATCCTTTTAACTGAAGCTTTCGTAATCAGCTTTTGGCAGTTCATTTTTCCATGACTACAGGTTCTTTGGAATTTTAATCGTATTCAGTAAGTTTACTGAAGATATTCTTGTCCTTGGAATTTCATCTTTTCCTTCCTACAACATATTCAATAACTCTTTTGCTGAATACCTTTTAGCTGGGTCTATTTTAAGACAACTATCAATGATCTTTGCGAGCTTTTAGGAGTAAATTGAAGGAATTTTGGGATAAACTCCTTTCATAACTTTTTTGTACAATCCTTCCATACTGTTTGCTGTGAATGGAGGTTTTAAAGCACACATTTCATAAACGATGCATCCTAAATAACAATGAATTTACCAAATGACCAAATATCACTTTTCAGCTAATAGGGCTTATCCTGCCAAACTTCAGGACTAGCGTAATAAGGAGTACCAGTTTGAGTTGAAGCTAGGTCTTGTTTTAAGAGTTTTGAGACATTTAGATCTGCTACTTTATAGACACCTCCACTGATGAAGATATTTGCGCTTTTTAAGTCTCTGTGAATGATTTTCAAATCATGCAAGACACTTATTCCGCTTAATATTTGTTTCATCATCGGCCAAATCTCTTTTTATTCCACCCAGGCCATCGTTTTCTTCTTTTTCTCGATCACTTTCTACATAGTCAAAGAGCTACTTCCAAGTCCCCACCATCAGCGAATTCCATAACGATACACAAAGTGTTGGATTTTGAATCAAAAAATGCTTCTTTATACTTAATAATGTTGTCTGAATTGATAGAAGCCAATAAACGAACTTCATTTAAGGCGTTTTGCTTTTCTTTCTCGTTGAGATTGCTTATCCTGACCTGAATCAAAAAAGACTAACCTTTTTGAGAGCGTAAACATTCCCATCAGATATCCTTTTCGCTTTGTGCACTGAACTGTAGGCTCCTTCTCCTACTTTCGCTGACAAAACAAAATCGTTAATAGACATACGACTGTTTTATTTCTTAAATATATATAGTCAACCAGACTCCTTTTTTCAAAAGCTCTTTGAAAAAGAACTCATAAAAACAGCTAATTCTTGCAGAATTCTTTTTGGTTTAAACGCAAGAGAAGATAATAAGATTGTACCTTTTGCTGAGTTTGTCTTTTATAACGAATATATGTAAATTCCAAAGGATTCGATCTCTACAGAATACTTCTGATAATGTTTGCCTTAATAGGAAATTTAGGATTCACTGGAAAGAAACATTTTGTGTGATTTCAACTTCAGTAGATGGTTTAAAGTAAATGCAAGTTAACCAGATGGCAGGAGAACAAGTTAATTAGACTTTTAGAATTAAGGAAAAACTGCAATCCTGAATGCATTCTCTGAATAAGCAGTTGTTTAGGTGGCGATTAGTAAAGTTTCTATTCTAGGCATTAAAGGGCTTAGTTTCGGTTTAAAGTTACTTTTTATTATAGAATGCTTTATTTTAAGCGGCCTGTTAGCAGCAAAGAAAGTTAAATTGGGCGTCGGCCAAAATTTTAAATGAAAAAAGTTATCAAGAATTTGGAATCTAATTTGAAGCAAAAACATCGAACCATGACAAAAAGACATACTAGAAATAGTACTATGTGGTGATATTGCGTTGCACTATTATCATCTTGATTATAAATCAGAAATTTTATGTCGCTGAAGCATTTGCCATCTGTTACACTTCCCATGGGATTCGCAGAGCAAGTCCTTGACTTATAAATGCGCCTTTAAGAGTAGTAGTCGTTAGAGTTGATACAAATACTAAGTCAAATGTACCGCGTAATAATGATGTAACTCAGATTGCAGTGGAGTACTATTTAGAGATAGATGAGAAGAAGGCGATTTATTTTCAGAAGAAGTTGAACGGCCTGGTGGTGAAATCTTTAGACGCTCCGAGTGTGGAAAAGATGTAGAATAAAAAATAAAAGCTGAAGGCTTTCAAAAGCGAAATGCACAAGTATATGGAATGTTAGGACACTTATGTCAAGACGATGATTGAGAAATCTGAGAAAAACCAGAAAAAACTTAATGACTATGTCAAGGCCGATCTCAATAAACAAGAGTAGCTCTTTCAGCATCGGATGCTCAAAAGAGTTAAAAGTTCTGGACGCATACTTTGATTTATTTTAGCTGTTTGACGCAACTTTTGCTCATTGTTTGTTTGTATGTTTTACTGGGCATAAATACAAAGGTCAGCATAACAATCACATGCTTGTCTTTTTCCTCGGCCTGTCATCTTAGACGTAATCTGGATTTTTTCTGAGAATCACAAAGTTTTAAAGTACACAGTCTTGAATCGGGATATACTATTCGTTCGCTAGTTAAGCTCTTTCTCCGTTACCAATAAGAACTGGAGACGTGTGGGTTTGGAATCCTGTGATCTTTTTTGGCTTTCCAGCCTGTCCAACAACGTCCACTGCTTGCCCTACTCTGACATTCAAAGGCATAGCTTCTAGTTTGTCATTTAACTACATTACAACAAAAGTACCACAAATAAGCTTTTAGGATACATGGCCAAAGACAGGAAATAAATGAAGAAATGGCTCTTACCAAGCAGTGTTGCTTTGATATCTAAGAGGGAAACTAAGAACACAATTAGACCTGACATTCCTACTTTTGAAAGAAGGAATCTTTCAGAGTAATAAGGCTGAATTGACAACATTCCTTTTCCCATGTATAACAGTCCTTGTGCTATCCTAATCAAGAGTAAAGCGTCGTTTTATTTGTTGTAGTAGCTCGCTAATTTTCTGAATATGTCCGCCAACCTAGAGTTGTTAGTTCCAGCACCAACCAATCCTAAGCATATGATAGCTCTATATGAAATTTCGTTATCTGTATCATAGCTGAGCTTAGAAAGCAAGTCCATTACATTTATCTTTGCATTTGAAAGGCTCAAAACTGCAAGAGCTATAGGCACAACTTTTTTCTTTTCAGTTTTGGAAAAATGGAGAATATGATTGAGTAGTCTCATAGCCATTTAGTTACCAATTTCTTAGCTTGAGGCCAAAAGAGCCAACCCCAATATTGCAGTTTCACTTTATTTTTCATCACTTAAGCATTAATGCATCAGATTTTGGACTTTGAGGATGTTTCCTGTTCCAACGTAAGCACTGCTTACTACCAAAATTTAAACAAACTTTTTGATAGGATGCTCAACGATATTTAGAGCTTCTAACGCTGCTTAGCACTTATCTTGTTGCCCCATGAAAAGCAAAGCTAAGCCAACTCCAAAATATTTTGCGAAATGGTCATTTAAATGGTTTTAATCTCCGCTCCTCTCTATCAAGGTTTGAATGATTGCCTCTGCGACATCTCCATTACATTGTCCTACAAAGCAAAGACCCAGTGATAATGCAGCATATGCACTTTACTTCAACGATAGATTTGTGTCAACGATTTTACTGAGAAATATTTCCTGAAGATCTGCCCTTGACCTTCCTGCGTAAGCCATTCCTAGGCCTAATATTGAGCATTATCTCACAATATTATCCTTTGCCTCCTGAGCAGAATCCGAAAGCAGTCCAAAAGCAATATCATTATCGTCATTTACGCCTGCACTACATATCCCCACTCCCAAACTAGCACCAGCCTTGATATACTTTCCATCATTATCAATGTAAGTCATAAGATGCTTGTCAATAGTCTCATTATTCCATGGACAGAGGAGACCAATGCTTGCCACTGCTGCAATTTGCAAATCCTAGCTTACTTCCAAAGCAAAAGATCGTTTTTAAGTGGATTCTTAGTCATCAATCATGAGTGTATCCCTTGTAAGGCCAGCATTGACGAAGGCATTAACATAAATGCCGTAAAGAGTGTTATTTTTTATTTATCCTCCTTTGTAGTTTTCTTAGAGATGAACTTTGAATACATCTCTAGGATGCTTTGGTTACTGAACTTCAAGATCTTTGGCAAGATCAATATAGAACTTAGACAAGAGCTGATTTGAGATTATGGGCTGAATTTCTTAGCTGAGATCTGGAATGTAGATCTTTTGTCTTGCAGCATTGAATGCTAGTTGCTTTTTTATGAGCTAATCAGGGCATTAGCTAAAAACTTCCCTTATTTTATTGTGGTCATCCAACTTGATAGCCATTCTCAAGGCAATTGTATACTACTAAAGTTTCATAGCCAGCTCATAAAGAATAGTTAAAATAGTCACAAGTTAATCTTGGTCTGAGGAATACCCACATACAGCTGAAAGATACATATAAACCTTTGAGAAGTTTTGTTCCGTAACATAGCCTTTGATGTCTTGAAGTTTGTCAACTATTAAAAGTAAGTCTATAGCGTCATGTTCTGCATTATTTGCAACAAAGTAAGGCACTATTTTGTCGACAAGGACTATCAGCTATTCATAAGGCTCACTATTCTGTATTCTAATCTCATATTATCGCCCAATATCGCTTGCCAAGTTGCTTACGTATTCGTGTCCCCATTAGGTAAAATTGCTGTTTGTTCCTTTCAGCAAATAATAAAGGCTTGCTCTAGCTCCTTTCTCTCCGAAAATCATAGAAAGTACTGATAGAAAGTCTGCGTACTCAGCCTAAATACAACAAGGAGTACCTTTTATTGCGAATCTTCCTTTGAGTTGAAGTGATCAACCAAAGTTTGGAAGTGGGATTTCAAGAATTTGAATGGTTTTGGTACACTGGTCATAGCGGTGGTTGCCGATCTAACGATTTGCTTCAACTATTTGAGAGATGCCATTTCATTTTGGATGAGTCTTTAACAATGGCCATCTATCTTCTCTTTTAACTCTTTGTCTTAGACGCTCTTTGTTAATTATACTATTACGAGATCTTAGTCTTGCTTTTGGTCCTTTTTTTTTGTTTCTTTCTTGGGTGCTTATGATGACATTTTTAAAAATAATTCAAATTATATCCAAAGTAGTCAAAGCTAAGTAATTACCCCCAGGTTATTATAATCGTTAAGATGAAAAAAAATAAGAAGATAGAAGTAGCAGTGCGCATGAGACCTCTAATATACGAGTACGAAGATGTTGAAGTGTGGAGTATCAATGAATAAGCGAAAAAAGTGTCTTCCCTCCCACGCTGCCATATGCTCAGAAACAACAGCTCTATCTTGAACTAGGAAGTTCCTGGGCTGAACAGGAAAAAGAGCAAAATAGAAATGAATAACATCTACTAATTTGCTATTGATTACGTTTTCAAGGATAGTAAAAGCAATCGAGAAGTTTACAATGAGTGTTGCTCCAAAGTGGTTTAAGAGTTTTTACAAGGAAGCCATGCGACTATCTTCATGTATGGTCAAACTACTTCAGGGAAAACTTACACTATGCTTGGGAATTAGAATACTTAAGGACTTATTATCTACTCTTTGAAGGATATCTTTGGGCAAAAAGATTAAAAAACAACAATAAAGATCTCTTATTTAGAAATTTACAATGAGCAGATTAATGACCTATTGAAGTAGGGTTCAGTAAATTTGAAGATTGTGGACTAAAATGTTCTAGGACTCTCTTTGATTCCTGTCTATACTATTGAAGATGCACTTGATTTGCTTAATGAGGGAGAGTACCAAAGGGCATATGCTTAAAAGAAGTATCATGATCACTCTTCCAGGTCTCACACTATTTTCCAAATTGTAACTTCTTTTTTTACTTAGAAAATTATCGAGAATTAGAGTAAAGTGAAGGCTGTATTGAATTTAGTTGATTTGTCAGGAAGTGAAAGACTTTCAGATGAAGACAGCAATTAAGAGACCGCATATATAAACAAAAGTCTTTTTGTTCTGTCTAACGTGATTCATAAACTGGCTAATCCTAAGAAAAAGTACTTTTTTTAATATCAAAGCTCACATATTCCGTTTCGAGACTCCAAGTTAACTCGTCTTTTGGCGCCTTCTTTGACCACAAGTAAAAAGACTATCGTTATTTGTACAATAAGTCCAGCAGAAATCAATTTTTCACAAACTCTCTCCACCCTTAGATTTGCAACTCAATCTAGAAAAATCTAGCTTAAAGGTCTAGACGAATCAGTAAACTAATCTATAGTGGAGGTAAATCGCAAGAAAATGTCACAATTAATCTAATAGAATTCTATTCTAAAGAAAAATCTCAGCTTTGCTCAAGATAATAACAAAGAAAACTAGTAGAAGTATGTTTAAAGCAAGATCAAAGGCATCTAAGAGTTGATAGATAAGAAGTAGATAAAGGTTGAATCAAGCTTTAAGAGGTCAGAATGGAAGAGAAAGGCTCAAACTCTTTGCGAGGAATACTAGAAAAACATTGAAATTCTTCAAAAAGAGTACTTCAAAGCAATAGTGAATTTAACTGCAAAAGAGTTTAACATTGACAAAGCAAATCTGAACAAAATTTTATAGAAGTCAAACATATGTAGCCACTCCAATGAAGAAGTGAATAATTATTGATTTGATCTTATTGTAATATTATTTGTTATACTGAATTTATTTCAATCTTTCACTGTAAGGCAAAAGAATAGAATCAATCGATTGACTTGTTGCCTCGATTCAAATCATTTAGTAAACTAATCGCTGCGTTTTATCCTCCGAACTTTTTTGTTTGTCAAGCCTAAAGTTTCCATCACGCGATTTTTCCATTTTGACATGTTTTCATCTTAAGTCTTCGATAAATGTTCCTTATCTTCTAGGACACTTTTTTTTGTTTCTTTGGTTCTAGAAAAGGAAGAACAAGAATTGGAATACAACATTTCAGTTTTTTTGAACTTTTTCTCTTCTTATTAGCGAGTAACACGTACATTATCGATTGTTTCTCCATAGCTGTTTCTTTCGGTAGGACTAAACCTCTGAGGAGTAGATTTACAAGTACTGTTGTAGGACAAATTTTGTATTTTTATGGAATTTAGATTGTTAAAGAGCTCAAGTTGGCTACGTAACTAGCTAATTCGATCATCTACGACTTTCAAACAGATTTGATCTTGCTTTTTGTTAAGTACTTCATAGATTTGGTTTAGTTCTTCTTGCCAAGATTATTTAAGGTTTGTCAATGATTCTTAAAAGTACTTTCTACTAAGCTTTTAGTGTAGCTATTCTTTGATTTTGGTTGAAAGATAGTTTTGCAATTACTAGAAGTTTATTTGACTCCATTAATCTTACCTGTTTAAATTTTTTGATATTTTTTCAAACTTGCCTTAAACCTGTGATTCTAAAGCTTTGAAGGCTGAATCAAGCTAAACATGCTTTATTTTCATTTCATCTTTTGAGTTATTCAGCAGAAACTAAAGTTTTTGTTGTAACTAACTAATTTTTTCATTAATTAAAATTTCAGTGCTGTCGTATTATCTATCTTATTTGCTTTCGATTCCAGCCAAAGTATTAGAGAACTATTCTTTTTGTTGCTACCCAAAGGTTCCATCTTTCCCCTTTTCTATCTTTTACTTCTTATTTTAGGAAAAACGCTTTAGTTTAGGCTTATTTTAGCAAGAAATTGGGTGGTTTTATGTCCTTTATCCTTTCTGTGCTTTTTCTGCTTCTTAAGGCTGTTTGAAATTTGTTTTATGACGTATTTTGCCTCTTGACCGTGTTCTGATGACAGCTACATGCTATTTGAAAAACTAACTCGACAGATATTCTTCATGGTCTTTGTTCGCATCAGGTATTTTAAGAGCACCTTTGATACCGTTCAAATCGTTTATGAAACCTTGATGCTTTCTTTCGATTTCGATTTGATTAGCTCTAAACTAATGATGAAGTTCTTAAGTCGCCTCGTTGATTCTAGAGATTTCTGGGTAATAAAAACGCTACTTTCGTTCATGGTCCTGAAGCTGAAGTCGAAATCTTCCTGCCCTGAATAGCAAAACGGTTACTACTATAAAGATCATTGATTTTAGATAAAATCTGCTTGATGATTTCTTGATTTTTGCGAACTACGTCTTCGTAGAGAATCCTTGAATTCGCAATAGAAAGCTATTCTCCTTCTAAATGTCTAAATCTAAAATTACTATGATTATTGAGCAAATTAGCCATTGGTCTATGTAATAGAACAAATAAATCATAAAATCTTCAAATCGAAAACGATAATTTATGACTTTCAATATTATAGATTCCTACAGAGATCATTTCAGTTTTGCTTTTTTGGCTCAGATTCATACCCTGCAGCTTACTCACTTGGTATCAATATAGTCCATTATCCTTCTTAGAATTCAACGTATTTCTTGAAATAAGCTTAGGTCCTGTCGCGCATTTCCTGCATGGCTTCCTAGTTAAACTTTGGTAAGTTGCTTAGATTTTATGAAAGGACGTTGACATATTTTTGTAAATTGACCTTTTGCTTTAAAAATTACTACTAATCTTTCGCTTTGCAGCACATCAAAATAGTAGCCTAAACTTAGTCATTGAACTTCTCAACACTCTAGCTTACTTACTAGAGAAGGATTGCTTGGTCTTCAAGCTGCTTTAAAAACTAGCTTCTTTAGATAGTTGAAGCAAGTCCTTAAAGTACGAATGGAACTGTCAAAGCCATTATAGGAGTTATTAGTAGCTTACCATTGATTACAGATTGCCAGGGAAGAGTAGCAGATCCACTGATTATAGCAAGAGTCAAGAGAATTACGGAGGGGGCCATTGCGGAAAAAAATGTACTTTGTATGACTTTTGCTGATTTCCTTAGAGTGAAAGTAGAAAGACTTTTCATAAATGAATAAAACTTCTATGTAAAGGTCCGTTTTTTGTTCAACTCAGCTCCTTCCTTCTTGGCCTTCTAGATGATGATTGGAGTCTGAATATCAAAATAGAGCTCTATTCTTTAAAATAGGTCTTGGCATCTTTCTATCTGTATTAGCCATTCTGATGCATTGTTGAGGAGATTTTGAATATAAACCCCTGAATTAAAGTAGAAATTACTTTCTTTTTAGTCATTTTGTAATTTTTTGAGGTCAATGCCATTTAACGAATAATTTTAGGTGAAGATTCTGCGGATGTAAGGTTATCTGAGCTGTTACAAGTATTGATCAAAGACTTCAGAATCGAAATTCAAGACAAAGCTCAAAAGAACCTGAATTCCAGCTTAAAAATCTTCATTATTTGTTCTGTTTATGAGACTGGTAAATCTTTCTTTGATTGGTAGAAAGTACTAATGCCGATACTTTGTGACTGTTTTGGGCAAAAATGGTGGGTAAAACTCAGCTAGGTTGCACTAACTCATTCTTTGCTTTATTGATTCAATAGCATCCTTGACTTCGTTTAGGCAGCTGATTTAATTGTTATTTTTTAGTTAGCTTTGAGGTTTTTAGGTAGTTTTTAAGTTGTTTAACTCAATCATTGTATTGTTTTGTTGATTCTTTTGGTTATTATGTTTGCTATTCTTCATCATATGCAAGTAAAAATATAATATCAGTCATAGCTTACGAAGAAAAACATTATACGGATCATTCTAAGACTGGAAAATCAAAGAAACTTACTCATAGTATCTCCATTCCAGGGGCTTATCTACGAGTCATTATGTCTTTCTACGCCTATGCCGTCTATCTATTTGCAGCTATTTAAATTAGCCCTTAGTTTAACTCCTTTTTCTTAGTGTTTTGGTAATCCCCTGAAAGAACTCCTTTTAAATGCCTGTGAAGCTTCATAGATCGAGTTCGCTTTCTTTATTATTCTTTGTTGGAGTCCTTCTAAGTTAGAGGGAACCACAAAACACACTCTGCCTAGATCTCCAGGCTATGTCTCTAATTTTAGCTTACGCTTGCTTTCAAACAGTTAGACCTTGGAGCCTTTTCTGAAGCGTTTACGTTTGTAAACATGCTGAAAAGGCTCAACATTCTTCGAATCTTAGCTTTAAAGAAAAGTGGCGATCCTTTTACGAAAACCATTGATCCTATCGACTGGGTAGCAGATCAAAGGTATTTTTTATACAGACTTTTGTACCAAACTGCGTTTCTTTTAAGAGAATTTGCTTTTGGGCTTCTCTTCTGACTTGGATTACAACATATCCACACTAAAACCTGCTGTTTTGTTTGCTTATTACTAAATGATCACTATTTTTTTGGTCTGTTTTATGTTAATTTCCTCATTTTTGAAGAATGAGTTTTTGCGAAGCTTTGGTTGATTGGCGTTTTAATGATGAAACTACTTGAGATTCATTTAGAGTTTTTTACTGAAAATTAGCAATCTAGATTCCTGTTCCTTGGTGAGACTTGATTAGGCACTACAAAAAAAGTCAGAATGAGGTATTTTTTTATTGAACTCATATTTTTTTTCAGAGCTCGATAAACTCGGGTTCAGAAAACTATGATGAATGGGCCTCAAATGCTCGTGGCTGCTGTAGTTCATAGTGTGAAAGTTTATCGATTTATTAATTAATAAGCATTATTATAAATGATAAAAAGCAAACACAAAAGGATAAAATGATAAATTCAAAACAAAATTTGAACAAAAGTCCATAAAGTAAGAATCGTCCCAATTCTTTAATTTTAGGGCTAAATTCTTAGCTTAAGAGTATTCTTTGCTTTCAATTAGAACAAACTATAAGATTCTTCGTATTTTGACAGCAGAGATTGTTCACAAACTTATCATTCAAAGGATTAACACAAATATGCAAAATCGTGGACCAGGAAGAGTTACAAATTAAAAAGAGAGGATTACTTAGTTAGTTTGACTGTAACATCAATCGAAAAGTGTAAAATGGCTTTGCTATTTATGGATAGGGGATAGAAGAGGAATAGACCCGACCATAGCTCAGCTGGTAGAGCGGAGGACTGTAGAGTTCTGTGGTTATCCTTAGGTCGCTGGTTCGATTCCGGCTGGTCGGAGTTTTTTTACTTTCGGAAAGCCCAAATTTTACTCAATCTAATCTTTTTGTTGGACTGCCCCAGCAGAATCAATAGGCCTATAGAATTGAGTATTCGCTATAAAGACCTAATGAGGAGTCAATTGTTATAAGTATTGATAATATGAATTTGATGAAGGGAAAAAAATAAGGGGAATTCTGCTGCGTTCATCTAAATGAGAAGTAGTTGTAAGTCTATCTGAACAACAAGTACACGATTGACAAAGATAACAAATACTTCGAAGTACTCCCTTTCGTGATAAACTTGATCAATGAGAAGAACATGCTTGAAAAGAAGAAATATCATGAGGTCTTCGAAATTTCGTACTTTCCCACTTTGGAGTTTGAACTGGGAAAGTGTAAAATGGAGGAGGAGAAATGCATGATATGTCTAGAGTAATTTAGCATCAAGGATGTTTAAAGCGAGATGTCTAAAGAGTACGATGATGACATACTTATGCTTGGATGCTCTCATAAATACCACAAAGTGTGCCTTTTGCAACTCATTGGCAAAAACCAGTGGGCTAAATGTCCCATTTGCTCCACCATTTTCGGACATATGATGGGAGATCAGCCCTAGGGAAAAATGACCTGGAATGTTGATAAAAACCTAAGATGTAATGGCTACAATGTAGGCACAATTGTCATAACCTACACTATGAGTTCAGGCAAAAGGAATGGCAAGAATTTCACAGGAACAAGCAGAACTGCCTATCTCCCCGACACTCCTGAAGGGAGAGAAGTTTTGGGCCTTTTGAAGGAGGCTTTCGATCGCAAACTTATTTTCACAGTAGGCAGAAGCGTAACAACTGGCCTTGATAATCAGGTGGTATGGAACGGCATACACCACAAGACTAATATTTCAGGAGGCTCAGCCAGCTTTGGCTATCCTGATCCGACCTATTTCACAAGAGTTAAGGAAGAATTAGCCGCCAAAGGTGTTGTTCCAAAGAAAAAACATTGATTCTAATTATTTTAAGGCGGTCTATACAAAATAATTTAATTAGTCTCAGAAAGTTTGCAATACTGAATTCTTCTTAAAATATGCTTTTTGAAGAGTTATATGAAGAGCTTCTCTTTCTCTATCTCAAAGTTGACTAAACTTTCATTTTCATAAGAAAAGATAGCAAAGGAATCCTTGCCTTTTGAAAAAAAAAAGATATTTCAATTGCTTTTGTTAATTTGATACACAATAGGAAAAAGAAAGAATTGCTTGCTTAATTTTGTCTGGATGAGATGGGATTTTAAAATGTTAGCATAAAATGATGTTTGTTAGCAGACTTTTGATGCTTCATTACTTTGTCTACTTATTTGATTAGGTAATCGATTCAACAAGCTCATAACTTCTCTAGCCCTTGATATATGTGTGAATAATTTGTAAGCTGAATAGTATATAACTGATATCCCTTATAAATCATAGTTAGCTAAGCATTGTTGATGTCAGAAATTCCAAACTCAGCAGAACAAGCAAACACAGGATTGGCGGGAGAACATAGCTCTCAAGTAGGACAGCAATCTGTTAATACAGCACAACAGCATACTCAATACATGTTTTGGAGTGACCCCGTGACTCAACAATGGTCAATACATCCTTTCTATATTAACATCTTTGAAAACCAGCTTAACATCATTGAGGCTTTATTTGAAGTGGTCAACCAAAAGTGGTCGGAGCAGGAGGTCAAAGCCTACTTGGCATTCTTATAGAACATCAAAACCTACATTGCTGCTTACGTCTATCAGTATCAAGTGCAGTACTATGAGTAGTATACTTACGCAATAGAATACTACCAAACCCAGAATCCTTTGGGCTCAGAGTTGTACCAAAAGCAGCTGGAATATATGCAAAAAAAACTAAGTGGTCATGATTTCAAACAGGACAAAAAGAAGAACAAAGATCCTAACGCCCCAAAACAAGAGCAGAAAGTACGTAAATAGGTGGAAGAAAAAGAGAAGGTTGTTGTTAGATCGGGAGATCCCTAGATTAACATTCAAAAGCTTTTTGATACTAACTGGGATCCTGCAAAATACTTGAGTGCTAGCTTCTTGGCAAAGTAAAACATCAATATCGTCTTCATTGGACATGTGGACTCCGGAAAGTCTACTCTTACTGGCAACATCATGAAAGAGTTAAAAGAAGTTGATGAACAAGAGTTACTGAGAATCAAGCAAAACGCTCAATCTAATAAGATGGAGGCTTGGGAGCAAGCAGGCATTTCAGATGTCATTCCTGAAGAGCAAGTTGATGGAAAAACAAGATAATTCGCAAAGCTTAACTTTTCTCTCTAAAAGAAAAGATTCACTTTGTTCGATGCTCCTGGCCACAAAAACTATGTTCCTAACATGATCATGGGAGCTTGTCAAGCGGATGTTGCAGTTCTGATCATTTCTGCAAAGGAAGGATAGTTTGAGTCTGGTTTTGAGAAAGAAGGCCAAACTAAATAACACGCTATGTTAGCAAAAGCTCTAGGTGTTGTTGAGTTGATAGCCGTGGTAACAAAGATGGGAACAGTTGACTGGAACCAAAAGAGGTACAATCTCATAAAAGATCAAGTTACCCCTTTTCTATAAAATTCTTGCGGATTTCATAAAGTCGCATTTCTGCCTTTGGACTCCATAAACAACATAAATGTCCATACCCGAATCCAAAATTCTTGGTATAATGGGCCTTGCTTCACTTAATACTTAGACAATATCGTATTGCCTTAACGTAAGCCTTTAGGGCCTTTGAGAATTCCAGTTATTGATAAGTTCAAGGACCTTGGAAACTTATACGTTTACGGAAAGATAGAGTCAGGAACAATCATTTAAGACCAGACTGTCAGCATTTTACCTCAAAGACTGCAACTGGTTATTAAATAGATCTTTAATGCGAAAGATGAGAGAATGCCTTTTGCTTCTGCGGGCTAAAATGTGAAGATAAAAGTTAAAAATATTGAGTAAAACGACATTGGAAGAGGAGATATGATCTGCAACAATCTGAACTACTGTCAAGAGTCAGCTGAATTCAAAGCAAACATTACGATTTTGTAGCTTCCTTAACAAAAAAAACTTATATCTTCAGGCTACGAATGTGTAATGCACATGCACGCCATCTCAGTTTAAATTTCAATCAGCAAAGTTGAGGCGAAAATCGAGAAATAATCTGGAAAGAAAATAGTGGCAGGATTTCTTAAAACTGGTGAAAAGGGAATTTGTCAAATAAAGGTAAAACTTGAAGTATTTAGGTTTAAAGAGCAGTATGCTTATAAAAATATGACTTTATGCCTGGATTGGGAAGATTTGTGTTACGCGACGAAGGAAAGTAAGCTTTAAAATATTAAGAACTATTGGCTATGGAGAGATCATTGGTATAAAGCCAGCAAAAACACTTCTAAAAGAACAAAAGGAACAACTTGTTGGAGAAGCCAAGCCCTAAGAAAAATAAATTGCTGTCTCAACTTCAATTTGATTATTATGAAATTCCATTATCTTCTTTTTAGGAGCAAGATTACTTTATCTTTGTTTGAATTTAAGAAACCGCAGGTATTAC
>Ga0316217_10002345_pt1 | contig 22963 bp, 11 predicted proteins | sample 1anoAmetaG_FD_203633 | JGI IMG/M metagenome (GOLD analysis project Ga0316217, IMG submission 203633) | Freshwater microbial communities from Trout Bog Lake, Wisconsin, USA - 1anoA | ecosystem: Environmental > Aquatic > Freshwater > Lake > Hypolimnion/Profundal zone | place: USA: Wisconsin...
GCAATTCGGCCCGCAAGGTGCGCACTTCGTAGGGCGCCAACTCGGTCACCCCGCTCGCCGGGCGTCCCGCCAGGCCCGAAAGGTCGGAGAGGAAGAGCCCTTTGGGCTTCACTCCGCGCCACTTCAGGGAAGCCTGCGCCGCCGATGAACCGCTGTTGTAGAGCCGCACGAGCAGCGCTCGCCCGTCGCCGCTGGGGGTGAGGGAGGTGATCTGGATGGGGCCGGTGGAGATCTCGACCAGCGAGCGGGCGGGCGCGCGCCCGGCGGCCGGGGCCGCCAGGAGCGGTTCGGTAGATTCGATCCCGAAATGCGCCGCCGCGACTTGATCGTAGCCGGCGTGGGTGCGGATCGCGTAACGGAAGACGGTCTCGCCCTCCTGGTCGGCGCGGTAGTTGGTGTGCCAGTGGTTGTTCATCACCCATGAATAGATGGTCGGCGAGGCGGTGATCTTGGACATATACGCCTTGGGATTGGGTTGCGAACGCGGCAGGTTCGCCGTCAGCCCGCCGACCTCGACCAGGGGCGCTTCGAGCGTGGACCAGGTCACCCCGAGCTTTTCGTTTGAAATATCCACCCAGCGTTCGACGGAGAACCAATTCTTGCATGCGCCGGCGAGTTGGTCTTTTTCCGGCTCAATCACACCCCAGGGGATGTTGATGCGCACGGCGGCGTCGGGCACGTTAAAACCGAACCCGATATGCACGCCTTCCACTTCGCGAACCGCCTTCTTATCGATGGTATCGATGATCTCTACGCGATCGAGTCCGCTGACCAGGCGAATTTCCCGCGCCAGCTTATTACAGCCCGGCGCGTCGGACTCGACGAGCAGCGAGGCGACCAGCGGGCCGTTTTCCTTCACCGTCACCCGTACGGGGCCATTGCGTTGGGCGTCTTTTACGTTGCCACCCAGAAGGTAGATATATTCGTTGAGCCCGAGCTGGGCGGCGGGATTCACAAATTCATGATCCACCCCGTTCGCGCGCAGGCTGGCGATGGCGCCGGATTGCGGATCAAGCTTCAGCGTCATAGCCGCATCAGCGAGCGTCGCCCCGTCGGCCTTCGCGGCGCCGGACGGGCTCGCGCTTCCGGGCTTGAGCGTGAAGCGGCGTCCGCCAAAGGGCGGGATATCCTTGGCCAGGAACACGAGTTCGCCGCTGGTCAACCGCTGCGAGGGCGTCACCTGGCCGCGATCATTTCTCACGATATCCCCGGCCAGGTTCATCGTCTTAGGCAGCGTGACCAGGTCCGTCCGCGGCCAGGAGGCGGTATTGAACACATCGATCGCGGAGGCGATTTCCGGCGCGGGGCCGCGCGTCGCGAAGGCCTCGGCCAGCAACTTCTTCGTTTCCGCCTCTCCGTCGAGGGCGAAGGCCTGCTTGATCTTCCACTGCGCCTTGACGAAATCCGAATCCGGAGCGCTGATGCTGTTGTAGGCGCCCCAGGTGTGCTCGCTGTACATCGCGATATTCTCCAGCGCCTCGGCGTAGCCTTTTTCCGGCAGCGCGGACGGCTTGAGCAGGGTCCACAGGATTTCCCCTTGCGTCATGCGATCGGAGGCGATCCGGTTGATGCCGGTTTCGCGCGCGCTCGAGCCCGCCCCATCCTCCCAATAGGGCGTCATGTCGCCGCGATAGACCGGGAGTTGCGCGCCATAGCGCTTTTCAAACTCGTGAAACATCTCGCTGGTGGTCGAGATGATGAGCTTCGGCCAGGCGTACTTGGCATTCCAGGCGCGCACGTCCGGCATCACCGTCTCATCCGGCCCGCCATTGTCGCCCTTGGTCCAGCGCAGTTGCACGATGTCGTAGGGATAGCCCCATTCCTCGAGCTGCGTCGTTAACTCGGCGATGGCATCTCGGATCGACCCGCAATGATGGCCGATCGAGTAGCCGCCTTGCGCGCCCCAATAGATCGCGCGCTCCTTGCCCGAAGGCGACTCCCACCGGAACGGATGGTTCTCCCACTGCACCCGGACATACCCGATCCGGTCGCCCACCATGCCGCTGGAGGCGTTGGGTCCGTCGGAAATGTACTGCACCCCCGCCTGAGCCAGCGCGGGCACCAGGCCCCAAATCAGCCCGGGGACGTCGCTGATCATCATCGAATCCACCTTCACGCCGCAACGGCGGCCGAGCTCGGTGGCAAACTCCGTCTGCCGCAGCAGTTCCTCGCCCCGCGCCAAACCGGTCAGCAGGTTCCCGTAGAGCGCGTCCAGGCCAATGCGGCGGTCGCGCACCGCCTTCTCGAATTTCCGCTTCTGCGCCGCCGTCGCGATCTTATAAAACTGTTCGACCTGCCAGAAAACCTCCGTGTTCCAGCGGAACTGCGCTTCGGGCGGATAGTCCTTCGTTGCCTCGATCAGTTCCAGCGCATGGACGACGTTCTGCGCCTGCTTGGCCGCGATGTGCGGTTGGATGTCCGTGTAGCCGATGTCGCAGTGCGAGTGCATCAGCACGTAATAGACGCGCGGCTTGCAGGCCGGCACGGTCACGGTTTCCTTGAGCGAGGCGGCTCCGGATCGCAACTCCACGGTGGCTTCGCATTCGTTCGTGATGTTGACTCCCGCCGGCAGAAAGACCGTAAAATGCTCCGCGCCGCCCGCCGCGGCGGGAACCGTAGTTTGCTCCTTGGCGCCGCCGGATTCGACCTCGAAGGTCACCGGGCCATAGAGCTTCGCCCCGCGGAGCGTGATGGCGATCTCGCGGCCCGGTTTGCCCTCGGGCCGATAGGGACAATAAGGGAGCGCCGCGCAGGCCATGCCCGTGGGCAGGGGCAGGTCCGCCTCCGCGACTTCGCGTCCGACGTTGAACCGCACGGCGCTTAGGCCATAATAATCGCTGCCGTAATTGCCCTCCGCGGTCTCGGCGGCGATCACGACCGACTTGAAGGCCTGGGCGCGCGCGGCGTTGGTAATGATCACCGCCTCCAGCCCGGGACTGCCGCTGGCGCGGGGCAACTCGATTACCTCCGGCACGGTTAGCGCGACCCACGCGCTGCCGTCCGGCGACCCCAAAACGCGCGTCCGGCGGAAACCGCGGTCCGTGAGGTTCGCCTGGTTGTGGTTCCACAGGTGGATGGTATCGAAGGTCTGGGGCTGGCCGAAATCGAAACGGACCCAGGCTGGCGAGGCCGCTAAACCCGCGGCTGGACTCGTGGGCGTCGGGTGTTCCTTGCTATGCCACATGGTTTGCCCCGAACCGTCGTTATCGTGGACCCCGCCCTGAAGCCCCGCCCCGTCCACCAGGTGCTTGGCCGCCTGTTGCGGCGCGTATTCGCTCGCGGCGCTGACCGTAATGAGATTCGCGGGGATTTCCTGTTCGATCCAAATCGCATGCGTAGCGGGCGCCGCGAAGAGGGGAAACAGCGAAATCAACCAGCGTGAAATGACGAGGGGGGTTTTCATTGCAGTTCTTTTCTGTTTAAGCAAGGTGTTCATCATAACCAAATCCGGCTTACGAGGACACACGATTACAGTATTCCCGCCCGGAAGCAAGGCTCGGGATTCCTGATCCCGCCGCACAGAAACTCGCAGACCTGGAAAGCCGGTGGACCTCTCCGGGCGGACGATCCTGCTCCCTCTCCCTCGGGAGAGGGCTGGGGTGAGGGGAATCGCGGTGTCACCTGATTTCCACGGTTTCAGGAGTCCTGAGGCTCGGAAAATGTTCCGACGAGCGCGCCAAGCATGCGGCATGTCGGCGCTCCGGCCGACTCGCCCTGAGCGCGACGGAAGATTCGATGGGCGGCTCGATCGAATTACCCACGAGCTCCGGGGGCTAAGGCCCCGTCCGCTTCGCTGGAACTTGCGGGCCCGCGCTGGGGAGATCCTCGCGGGCCAGCGCGTTGTACGCTTCGGTTTGTCTTGTCCACTCCGCCGACATTTCGCGGACTTTCTCCGGATTTGTTCCTGCCTGATCACGGGATTCCGAGCGATCCGAGTGTAGATCGTAAAGTTCCCAGGCGCTGTTCCTTCCCGCCGCGACAATCTTCCAGTCGCCGGCGCGGAGCGCCCGGTTGTCCTCATGCAGCCACCAAAACGAGGGGTGGCTCACTGTCCCGTCTTTCGCGAACACGGGCAATACGCTCTTGCCCGGCGGAGGCGGAACGGGCCGGCCCTGCCATGTGGAAGGCGGGCGTCCGCCCGCCGCCTCGAGCAGCGTCGGCACGAGGTCAATGATATGGCCCGGCGTGTGGCGCAATTCGCCGCGAGCCGCGAACCCGCGCGGCCATTGGACGATCAGCGGGGTAGAGATGCCGCCCTCGTGAACCCAGGTCTTGTGCCGGCGGAAGGGCGTGTTGGCCAGGCTGGACCAACCCGGGCCCAGGCTTAGGAACGTGCCGCCGCTGCCCACGGCGGCGTTCGGGTCGTGGCCGTCGCCGCGCACCATGATCTCGGCGCTCGCGCCGTTGTCGGAAAGGAACAAGATGAGGGTGTTGTCCAGCGCGCCCATCGTCTTGATCTGCGCCAGAACCCGCCCCATTTCGCGGTCCATCCGGTCCACCATGGCCGCGTGTACGGCCATTTTGCCGGCCTGAAACTCCCGTTGGGCGGCGCTGAGGCTATCCCAGGGCAGGGGGAGGTTTAATTCGTTAGGGCCCAGCTTTTTCAGGGCCTCGGGAAAGGGGTAGGGCGGCCCGATATCCCGCTCGATGGCTGACAGAGCGCTGCCGCCGATCCCGAGCGCCCGCATCCGCTGCCAGCGCTCGCCCCGCAGCGTGTCCCAACCCGCGGCGTACTTGCCCCAATAACGCGCTACGTCCTCCGCCGGCGCCTGCAAGGGGAAATGCGGCGCGGTGAAGGCCACGTAAGCGAAGAACGGTTCCGCGGCGCGCGCCTCCGCGTGTTCCTTCAGCCACTTGATGGCGTAGTCCGCAATCACGGTGCTGGTGTAATAACCGCTGTCCGGCGCGACCGGCGGAAGGGGGCGGTCGTCCTCGGTGTGCTGGCGCGGCGCGAAATGGCGGTCATGGTCTTCGAGACAGTAGGAGTGGTCAAACCCGCTCTGCAGCGGTTTGCCGTCCAAGTGCCATTTGCCCGAGTGGTAGGAACGATAGCCCAGCGGTTTAAGCATCGCTGGCAACAGCGGCGCCCACGCCGGTCGCGCGCCGTTGGCGCCGCTTTTCACCCCGGGCACAACGTCCCGGCGCACCTGTTGGGCGTAATAGCCGGTGAGCAGCGCGGCGCGCGACGGCCAGCAGCGCGCGGTGTTGTAAAATTGCGTGAAACGCAACCCGTTCTTCGCCAACTGGTCGAGATTTGGCGTGGCAATCTCGCCGCCGTAACAAGACGCGTCCGAAAAGCCCATGTCGTCCGCCAGGAAGATCACGATGTTGGGCCGGGGCGCTTCCGCGGCCGCTAGCGACGTCAGCGAAGCGACCAACAAGGCCAAGTGACTAAGAAAGACCGGATTCATTACTCCTCTCAGAGCGGAGCCTGCCGCTCCGTTTTAGTGGCCTTGAGGTCCTTTGTTATTCGGCCCTGCCCTGAAGGTAAAACTCGCCCGCCCAACGTTGGGTGTGCTCGCAAAACGAAGCTGAGCCCGGGCAGGGCGACTTGAGGCAGTTCAGGCACCTCGCCATTGTAGCGATCTTTGGGCCGGTGCAAGAACAAATCGCGATGGGTCCCCTCCCGCGGAGAAGCCGTCGCGATGACGGACTCGGACGGATCGGGCGCCGTCCTCAAGGAAAATCGTGGCGCCTCTTCCAGGGCTGCATCGAGCTCCCAAAACGGCGGGGCGCGTCAGTGCGCGCGCGGTTGGACGTGGTGTGGCGCGCGACGGGAAAGGGGACTGCCCGGCCCCGCCCTCGGGAAGCAACGAGCGGATTTCACGAGCTTGATGCGGCCCAGTTGCCTCCTTGAGGACGAATTCTCCGGCATTCCCAAGACGGTGGGGGCCATGCTAGGGTGGCCAGCGGCGACCTGTTATTTGATCCATGAAACTTTACGAATTGACCTGGAGATTGGCCTTGGCAGCGGTGGCGCTGTGCTCGCGTCCGCTCCTGGCCCTGGAGAGCGCGCAGGCTACGGCAGACCAAACGCAGGCGCGCCAGGAGCCGTCGAAGAATCCAGCGGCGATGCCGGTGGCGGCCGTCACGACCGTGGTGTCGTCCGCGGCCAACGACCAATTGCTCTATTTCACCTCGACGAGCCTGCTGGCGGACGATCAGCGCCTCGTATTCCTGAGCGACCGTACGGGTCAACCGAACATTTTCCTGCGTGACCTCAGGACGGCCCAGGACAAGCAGTTGACGCTGAACACGGCAGGTTTTCTCAAGTCGTACGTTTATTTCGACGGCCAGCCTTACCGTGGTTTGGGCCGGGCCAGCGTCAGCCTGGACGCGCGGCGCGGGATGGTCTATTTCATCCAAGGCCGAGAGATCCGCGCGGTGGATACCAACGGTCTTCAGCGGGTGCTGGCGGAATACCCAGCCGGGCAGATGACCGCCTTCACCCACGTTTCCGCGGATGGCACCCGGCTGTGCGTGCCGACCACCGACGCCCGCGCCCTCGACGGCGACACGCTCTTGCGAGGCAAGCCGGATTACGATGTTGATGCGCGCGTTCAGCGGGAGGACCTTTCCTCCTATCTGCGGGTTTATGACACCGCCACCGGAAAGGAAATCGCCTGCGAGCGCGTGCCACGGGCGTGGGTCACGCATGTGCAATTCTCTCCGCGCGATAACCACTTGATCCTCTATAATCATGAGTGGTGTTCGGAGTCGGGCACGCGCCGAATGTGGCTGTGGGATGGTCGCCGCCACCTCCGGTTGCGATCCGAAGGACAGGGTCGTTCCCGCGACGACTGGACCTGCCACGAAATGTGGGAGCGCGATGGTTCAGCCATTATTTACCACGGCAGCTACACCAATGGCCCGGCCTACGTGGGGCGGGTGAAGCCCGATGGCGGCGACCTGCGGGAAATCGCCCTGCCCAAGGACTGGAGCCGGTATGGGCATTTTACCGTTGGCAATCCCGGTTGGCTGGTCACCGATGGCTGCTACGTCCAGCCGGAGGATCCTAAAAAGTTCGGCGGCGCCTGGATCAGCGTGGTCACGATCGACTGGGAAGCGAACCGTTACGAATGGCAACGGCTCTGCCAGCACGGTTCGAGCTGGAGTTCACAGGATGCCCACCCCCACCCGATCTTCAACCACGCCGCCGATGCGGTTTACTTCACGTCCGACGCGCGTGGGCGGCGCACGGTTTGCCGTGTGACGGCGCCGGGAGCCGGACTCACCCCGCCTTCGCGCTGAGGGTGAGGCCCCGGTGGCGGCGCGCCGGCGCTGGAATCCTGGAATCCCAGAATACGTGGTAAACGTTTTGGGGCGCAGGTCTCGCGAGGGCGGGACCCGCGCCGCGGTCTGAGGCCCTGACTCGTCAGCGTACGGGCCGCACCGACTGGATCGTGACGGGTCCCAGCAATCCCGAAGGGACCAGGGCGTCGTTTTTCTTCCACAGCCGCCAACTGGTGAAGGTGTAGCGCCCGGTGGGGCTGGGTTTGCCCTCGCCGACCCAGGCTGGCCATTCCTTGAGCGTGCCATCATTGTTGCGCGCGCTGTCTTCCGGTAACTGCTCATCGCCGATCAAGCGGTTGATCCACAGGTTGACCACTTTCACTTCCAAGTGGTTCTCGCCCCGTTTGAGCGCGCCGCCGAGGTCGACCCGGTACGGCGGTTTCCACAGAATGCCCAGGTCGCGTCCGTTGAGTTTGACCTCGGCCATAATCGCCACCTTGCCCAAGTCAAGGGTCGTACGATCGGACTTTGCTGGCGGAGCTTCCAGCCGGAAGGTCTTCCGGTAAACGACTGTGCCGGAGTAGTAGCGGATGCCCGGCTCCGTCCGCCGGGACCAGTCCTCAAGCTGGGCGAACGCCACCGGCCCCGGGCCGCCCCATTGGGGATCGAAGGTCACCTCCCAGGCGTCGTTCAGTTCCACCGGCGCGGAGACATTCTCCACCTTGACGCGGGACGCGCGGCCGGAAGCCGCCAGGAGTTCATACTCGCCGGGTTCGCCCGCCTCGAGCCGCGCGGGCTTTCCGGCCTCGCGGCGGACCCGCACCAGCGCCGCCTGCGGTACGGGGCCGGTGATAAAGTCCACCGTCTCCGGGTCCGTACCCGTGAGCCGAAGGTGTTTGCCCTTGAGCGTGTATTCCACCTCGAGCGTCTTTACGATGCCGAAGGCGGGGTCATCCGCCGCCGCCATGCGCGCGACGGTGAAGCTGCTTTGGCCGGAGTCGAGCAAACTTTGCACCAGCGCGCGGACGTCGCGGGTGCGCTGGGGATCCTCCAGCACGCCGTAACGCGCTTTCTCCACTGTGGCGCCCGCGGCATTCTGTTTCAGGCTCACGGTCTCGCCATCATGCCCTTTGACGGTGAATGGGCTCCCCTCAATACTAAACTCGATGACGAGCGATTTCGTCTGGTTGGGAGCGGGATCATCCCCCTCCGCCATCGCGTCCACAGGAAATCGAAGCTCGGCGGCATCGACCTTGCGTTGCACCTTTTGCGTCACGTCGCGGGTAAGCTGGGGGTCGTCCAGCCGGCCGTAGCGCGCCTGCCGGACGGTGATGCGCGGCGGAGGCTCCGGCGCGGCCGCCAGCAGCGTCCGCCCCTCGCGGCGCACCGCCACGACCGGGTCGTCCGACCCGGCAGGCTGCCGGAATATGACGAACACCGAACCGTTCGGATCGAGCGTCAGGGCGACGCGGGTGACGCCGTCTTTCTGTTCATAAACCCCGGCCGGCTCGATGCGCCCCGTGTCGGGCGACCAGAGTTCCGGGAGTTTGCCCGTCACGCGGAAGGCGCAGGTGGCGGTGGACGCGAACGGCTGTCCATTGGCCACGAAATAGATTTCCGTGTTGTCGACGCGGCGGTGGATGAATCGCCACGGCTGGCCGCAGACGAAATCCGGTTTGAGGCCGCCCTGTTGGAGCACTTCCTCGGGCGCCAGGCCCCACACGACCCGCCCGCGGCCGAAGGCATGTTCCTTCACCCGCTGGCCATCGCAGTCGCCCCACAGCTCGCCGCCCAGTTTTTGCACCTCCGCGTCGCATTGAGGATAGCCGTTCAGACTCGGGGATTTCAACGGGCGCGGGCCGATGATGGTGGCGCCGGCGGCAACCAATTCCTTGAGCTTGCCGAGCAATCGCGGCGTCATGTCGCGCGACTCCGACAACACCAGCACGCCGTAACTCATGCCGTCGGGTAGCGCGATGCGTCCATCGCGCGCCGCCATGCGGGTGAAAACGGCGTCATCCGTGCATTCGTCCCAGTCGTAACCGGGACGCGGATAATTTCCAAAGCCCAGCGGCGGCGCTTCGGCCTGGAGATGGCAGATGTCCGCGACGAACAGGCCCTGCCGCAGCAGGAATTGACAGCGGGCCAGGTAGAGGTGCCAGGCCCGCGAGTCCTCCCACCAGGTTTCCGTCCGCTCATAATGCTGGCCCCACGGCCCCATCGTCATCCCGGGCCGGTAGTCGGGCCACGGCTGCATGGCGAACCGATGAAACACAAAGCGATTGATGCCCTCGCAGAAGGCCCGATCGCCCAGCGGTTTCAACAAAGCCGGGTGCTCCCGCCAGCGCTCCTGGTCGCCCGAGGTGAAGGACTCGGCGCCGATCACGCGCCGGCCGTAAATATGCCCCGCCGAGGCCATGCCCCGGCAAGTCTCGATCGCGCCGCCTCCGGGGGTCCAGAACTCGCCCATGGGCTCGTCCGCCTGGCCGCCGTAGGGGATGCAGTCGCACGGCCCGCCGTAAGCTTCCACCGTAAAGCGCATGCCGTGCGTATTGGCCAGGCGGTGAAAATGGCCCGCGTAGTTTTCGATCACCAACTCCGACACCGTCCGCCGCACATCCCAAAGAAAACGCTCCGATTCTTCCAGGCTCCGCACCACCCGCCCTGTGAACACAGGGAGGAATGGCGTCAGGTCGTAGCCGCGCCGACGCTGAAATTCCTCGCGCATCCGCGCCGTCCAGTTCTGCGACCCGTTTTCCCAACTGTCAATGTGCGACGCCACCAAACCTCCCGCGCTGGCCTTTTCCGGCGAAGGAGGGGGTCGGGAGGAGATGCCGGTATCGCTCGCCAGCTTCGCCATCAGGCCGTCAAAGTTCGCCCCGATGCCCTCCTGGCTCAGCTTGTCGCATTCCAGGCCGCGGCCCGTCTTGGGAGCGGGCGCGTTTTCAACGCCGGTGCTGGTGTGGCCCAGGCGCACGATGGTCCATTCGCCGGCCGGCACGTCCCACGCCAGCTTCCCGCCCGCATCCATCTTCCCGCCCAGGTCGACCATCGCCGCCGGCGAGATGGCCGCGCTCGCCGAATACGCGCCTTTGCCCGCCGCGTGGCGGCCGCGCTGCTGGAAAGCGGCTTTGGACTCGATGCCCGGGATGCGATAATCGCCCACCGCGGGAAAGGCCTGGACCGCGATGTCCCGATAATAATTCGCGGTGGTCTTGGGTTGCGGCAACTCCGCCTCAAAATGCATCGGCCCGGTGACGTTGGTTTCCGACCAGGTGACCTCCTGCATGGACTGTTCGGGTTTGATCCACGGACCGCCGCTGCCGTTCCAACCGGCGTCGTCGTTCATGTTGATCTCCAACCCCAGGCGCTTGGCTTCGGCGTTGACATGTCGGAACAAGTCCCGCCAGCGATCGCCCGCGAAATCCATCGGCCCCACCGGCGCCCCTTGATCCACTTCCATGATCAGCCCGCCGCCAATGCCGACGCGCTTCATCGCCTCCAGGTCCAAGGTGATGCCGTTGCTGCTGATATTGCCGTTCAACCAGAACCAATAGACCCACGGGCGCGCGGAATCGGGCGGCCGCAGAAAACCCCGTTCCAGCTCCGTCGGTCCGGCGCTCGCCGGCGCGCGCCAACTCAACAGCAAGGCGCAAATAGTTAGGATGGTATTTCTCATAGCAGGTGGTTGTTTATGTGTGGATACGGAACGAAGAGCGCGGGCCGATGGTCGGCCCGCGGAAAGCGAGGTTCCCACGCAGCGATCCCGGCGCTCTGGGACTCCAGACCTGCGAAGCGCGACAACTCCCTTCCTCGTCTCCTTGGGCGGGGGCGATTGGGCATTGTACAACACGCGATTCGCGCAGTCGCATTCCGCTTTATCCTGCGCCCGCGAAGTCCGCGTCGTCAAGCGATTATGCGCGCACCGAGCAAGTCTCACCATGCCGAAGTGGGGCAGGCCTCTGGCCTGCCGGTGGGCGGAGGCTCCGGCTCCGCCCGAGGGGACGGAGGCCCCTCGCACTGGCGGAACGGAGGTCTCCCTCGCCGTTGACGCCGAAAACGGGACTTGCCGGCGCGCCGGCTTTTCTCCTCGAGTCTTGCATCTTCGATCTTTCCACCCTTTGGGTCTCCCGCGATAATGACGGACATCATGCGTTCGGACCATCGATCTAAATTGGCGCCATTGGGTTCGTTCACAGGAACGAAAGGGATGCAGTTAATCCGGTTGTTTGATTGCCTCGAGGACGTGCAAGTGTGGATCAAGGACCGCCGGGGACGTTACGTCTGGGTCAACCGCGCTTTCTTGACGAACTACGCCATCAATGAGGAGGTCCCTTTCGCGGCCCTGGGCGAAGTTCAGGGAAAGACGGACTATGACCTTTGCCCGCTCTACCTGGCCGACCAATACGAGGCCGACGACCAGCAGGTTCTGGCCGGTCGGGTCGTAGAGAACCGCATCGAGCTCGTCGGGCAATTGGATGGAAGCGCCGCCTGGAGCGTCACCAACAAGATGCCGCTGCAAGCCAGGAACGGCGTGGTGATCGGAACCGCCGGTATGACTTGGCGGCTCCGAGAACAAGACGCCGCGATCGGCTGCGGAACCCGCTTTGGCGCCGTGCTCAACCACCTGCGCGATCACTATCGCGAACCGATCACCAACTCTCAACTGGCCCGGCTAGCCGGGCTCTCGGTCCGCGCCTTTGAACGCCAGTTCCTCGCCGCCTTTCGCGCGCCGCCGCAACAGTATCTGCGGAAGCTGCGGCTGCGCATGGCCTGCCACGCCCTGGTTTTCTCTTCCCAGAGCATTGTGGAGGTGGCCCTGGATTGCGGCTTCGCCGACCAGAGCCATTTCACCCGCGAATTTCGGCGGCACTTCGGCCGCACGCCCCGGGACTATCGCGCCTGGCAGGCGCGCCCGCGTGCCGTTCCGATTATAAAATCTGGCGTTCCCAATCAATAACCGCACCGCTTCCAATGGCAGAATGGAAGGCAAGAAATGACTCCAGCCGCTGTCCAAAGACGGCGTTGGTTCCATGCGACAATGAAACTCGGACTTTACAGCATCACCTACCTGGGCCTCTGGTACAGAGGCAAAGCCCTGACTCTTCCGGAGTTGATCCAGACCGCAAAGCGCTTTGGCTACGATGGGGTGGAGATCGACGGCAAGCGTCCTCATGGCAATCCCCTCGACTGGCCCACGGCGCGCTGCCGGGAACTCCGGTCGCTCGCCAGCGGCGAGGGGATCGACCTTCACGCCGTCGCCGCCAACAACGATTTCAGTTGCCCGGCGCCGGAAGTGCGCGAGGCGCAGATCGCCTACGCGCGCGAGCTCATCCGCATGACCGCCGACCTGGGGGCGAGGCACCTGCGAGTTTTTCTGGCCTGGTGGGGCGTCACCCGGCATCCGCAATTAGCCCGTTACGACATCATGGAGAATCTCTGGCCAATCGTTCATGAGAAGTTCACGGCGGAGGAGATTTGGAGTTGGTGCCGCGAGGCGCTGATCGAGTGCGCCGGCTACGCCGGGGACGCCGGGGTCACGCTCGCCCTGCAAAACCACCGTCCGGTGATTAAGGACTACCCCGACGTCCTCCGCATGGCGCGCGAGGTCAACTCGCCGCATCTGAAAGTCTGCCTGGACGCGCCGTTGATGCTCGACAAGAGCCCCGCAGCCCTGCGCGCGGCGGCCAGCGCGGCGGGCCCGCTCCAGGCGCTGTCGCATTTTGGCGGAGAATTCGAACGCCGGGCGGATGGGAGCATCCGCGGATTCGAGCGGAATGATGGCGTGGTCGAGGGCGAGACCAACCAGTATTACCGGGACTTCGTGGCCGCCATGCGCGGCATCGGTTACGACGGTTACTTCAGCTATGAACTGTGCCACCAGTTGCCCGTGGTCCAGGGCCAGACGGTTGGCATCGAGTTCGCGGACCAGAATGCCCGGTTGGCCGCCGAGTTCATGCGGGACATGCTCAAATCCTGATCATTACATTATGCTTTGTTCCACTAAGTTCAACCTGAGGGGCTTCCTCGCGGCGCTGGCTTTGGTAGCCGGCCTCGGCGGCTTCTGGCCGCGGGCCGAGGGCGCTTCCCCCGCCTTCAAGGTGATTGCCTTCTATACCGGCACGAATGAGGAGGCGCATACCAGCTTTGTACGGGAGGCGAATCGTTGGTTCGCCGATGCCGCCAGGCAGTCTGGTTTCGCCTACACCGCCACCACGAATTGGGCCGAACTCAACGATCTGGCGCTGGCCAACTATCAGGTCGTGCTTTTTCTGGAGTGCAGGCCGGAGGACCCGCTGCAACGGGCTGCCTTCCGGAGATACATGGAAAAGGGCGGCGCCTGGATGGGCTTCCATTTCGCCGGTTTTGCGCTGACGCCGTCGGCCGTTCCTCAGAACTGGGGTTGGTACCACCAGGAGTTTCTCGGGGCCGGATCTTACGTGGGGAATACCTGGAGGCCCACCTCCGCCATCCTTCGCGTGGAGGACCGGGGGCATCCCGCGACGCGCCAGTTGCCGGAGACCTTCAAGTCCGCGCCCAACGAATGGTACAAATGGACCAATGACTTGCGCACGAACTCCAGTATCAAGATCCTGCTTTCCATTGACCCGGCGAGTTTCCCGCTGGGAACCGGGCCCAAACCCCATGAAATCTGGCACAGCGGCTATTATCCCGTCGTTTGGACTAACCAACGCTACCGCATGCTTTACTTCAACATGGGTCACAATGACCTCGATTTCGACCAGGACCACCATCGAGTGGTCTCCTCGACTTTCGCCAGCGCGAGCCAGAACCGCCTGATCCTGGACGGCTTGATGTGGCTCGGCGCGGGCAAGAAGTAAGCCCCCCGACCTCGCGGCCGGCAGCTTGCCGAGACTTGGACCAGAGCCGCGCGGCCTAGCCGATCCCGTAGTCGGCGGCCACGAATTTGGTGGTGTCCACCTCGCCCATCATTTCTCCGATGAACTCCATTTCCGTGGCGGGGAGCGCCTCAACCACTTTCAACATGCGGTCCAGGTAAGGCAACTCGCGCGGGTGGAGCTTCAGGGCGCCGTCGCGGTGCGCCGTCCGCAGGAGGTGGATGGCGGTGAAGGCGGCGGCTTTGCCGGCGGTATAGGCGTCCGGCGCGCTGACAATGGCCTGGGCGATCGCAATCGCGCTCTCTGGCGCCAGCACGTAGGCCTGGGGGTCCTTGGAGGCGTCGGAGGAAATCATCCATTTGCGGTAAAGCAGCGCCGCGTCGCGGCCATCCGCCAGCGCCGCGTTCATTAGCCGGCAATCGTACACTAATTGCTCTACGTAACAGGTGGGCGCCATGCCTCCCAGGAGTTTGATGTTCTGCACCGACTCGTTGCTCCAGGTGTCGCAGGTCGCCGCGGCGATGTTGCCCACCGGGCTCAGATGAGCGCAGGCCGAGGTTTTGCCCTCCATAGCCATGGGAAAGCCCGTGATGGCTTTCAGGATGGGGTTCTCGTAACCGCAATCCTTGCCCGGTCCCACCGCGCCGCATTCGTAACAGACCAGTGTCCGCACCGCCGAAACGGCGCGGACCACCGCCGCGAATACCCGCGGAATCATCCGCTGTTCCGCCATCACCATCGCCGTATTGCCGAACCCGCATGCGGTATCGCCCGCGCAGCGCGCGGAATGCTTGAGGGCAATTCTGTTGAGCTCGGTCCAAAGAAAGCGCATGTCGCGGCTTCCCAGCACGCACAGACCGAAGATGACCCCGCGCAGGTCGCACATCATCAAGGCTTCGTCATGCACCTCCTTGCCGCCGACCGATTCAATGCTCAAGAGTTCCGCGCCCGCCGCGGCGCAGCCATCGAAGGTCTCAAGCATGGCTTCGTACAGGCGACCGCTGCGCATGCGAGGCGGTCGCTCCATCTCCCGGGTGTCGTTGGGGGTGATGCGCAGCGCGCTCTTTAATCCCTGTTTGTCGTAGGCTTCAGCCATGCCGTCCAGGAGAATGCGGGTCAGCTCGATCCCCCAGGCGGGATTCTCGGTCATGGGCGGCAAGGTTTCGAACTCCACCACCAACCCGGGCGCCTCCAGTTCCACGGCTCGTTGCAGCGCGCCGGTGATGATTTGACGATACTGCGTCTGCACTTCCGGCATCGTGCCCGCGTCCACCAGCATGGGCGGCAGCGTGAAATTCAACTCCGGGTAAACGCTTCCCCCGCCAATCTTCATCCCGCGTCGGGTGGTGAGCGGCTTGGGAGAAACCCCGAAACGTAGTTCGGTGGCGTCGGCGATGGCGAGATGGTCAAAGGTCTTCATAGGTTCGTGGTCTTGCGTTATATTTCCAGTCCGAGCCTATGCCAACCCGGTCACGGATCGGAATGGACAAATCGCGGAAAAGCATGAAGAAACCTTCGGCGGCGATCTCCGGGGGCCTCCTCTGCCCAGCTCTCTCCTCCAAAGGGGGCGAGGGAGAAGGCGCCAATGCCGCTGGAGTTTGCGGCCGCAAAGCGCGAGATTCCGCCGTGGGGAAGTTTTTCCCGGAGTTCTCAAAGCGCCGCTCCAGGGTTCCTAGTCCCCGCCGATCCGGCGGCGCCGCGGATGGCTAGCGTCGGTACTCGCTGGGGGACATCCCTTGAAACATCTTGAACTGACGGGAGAAATGGAATGGGTCTTGATAACCCAACCGGGAGGCGACTTCCTTGACCGAGAGCGTGGGATCGCGCAGGAGTTGGCAGGCGCGGTGGATGCGGAGGAGGTGAAGATAGTCTCGCGGCGAGCAGCCGGTCTGCTCTTTGAACAAGACGGAGAAATGGGCCGGGGAGAGGTTGGCCAGCGCCGCCAACGCGCTCATGCGCAGCGGTTCGTGCAAATGCTCGCTCATGTGGATGATCGTCTGGGCGATTCTCTCGACCGTGCCCGAGGCGGACCGGCGGTGGTCCTGTCGCAAGCGGATGCTCACCGCCAGCAACAAGGCCAGCGTATGGGAAGCGAGCAACAGGTTTGAAAACTCGGGCCCGCGCTCCAGGGCTTTGACTACCTCGTTGAACAGGAGCGCCAACCGGAGGTCCTCCCCGACGCTGACCACCGGGGCTGCAGCCGAAGCCCCCAGCGCGTCCAGGTAGGCCGCGACGTTCTCGCCCAGAGCCAACGCCCAGTGGATGGTCCAGGGATGGGAGGCGTGGGCGCCATAGTCGTGGATCACCCCGGAGGGTAACACCAGCAAATCGCCGGTCCTTACGCTATGCAACCGGCCCGCCAACTCACACCACCCACCCCCTTTGACGCAGTAAACCAGCATCACTTGCTCGATCCTCTCGGATCGCCGGCAACGATGGCCGGCCGCTTTAGGCAAGTACCCCGCGCCTGCCACCACCAGCCCTTTCAGCAGCGGTTCCCGTCGGCAGGCTCTCTCCACTAATCGCGGCGGCAGCAAGACCTTTTGTTCTCCCGCAATCGCGGCGCGTTCTAGCTCCGGAGTTAGCATGCAGTGATTCAATTCCGTCGGTTCAATCAGCGTATAGCATGCGCCAGATGTCCGCCTGGGGTCAAAGGGAATGGGCGCGTTGCGCCGCGGGCGATGTTCGGGTGGTCCCGGCTCGCGGCCGGCAAGCGGGACGGGGCGAGAGGCGGTGAAATGTCGCCCGAATAGGAACTGAGGGAACCAGGGCGCGCCTGATTCCCTCAGCGGCGAAGACGTGGGGTGGGGGCCTGATTGGCGCTGGATGCGTCCTTACCAGCGGACTCGGTAGAACCTCCGCGGCGCGGTGGCGGACAGAGTAACCGGCGAGATGAGCGTCGGGAGTCCCGCCCACGGTCCGGCCAAATCAGGGGCTTCCTCGAGCAGGCCGACGTTCCACTTCAGGGTAATGCTGGAACCGCTCCTGGCTACGCTCACGGCGCCGGCGCCACCGGTGGCAAGCACATAGTGGCGGGCCACCTGGGCGGGGGTCAGGGCGCGCGTGTAGATGGCAGCCTCGTCGATGCCGCCCGCAAAGAAACGATCCGTACCCGTGCTGGAGGCGCCGATTCCCCAGCCGGCATCCACCTTGAGCGCCCCGATGGCATTCGTGCTTCGGGCGCTGAGCGCCCCGTTGCGATAGAGGCTCCAGGCTGCGCCGTCATAAGTGCCTACCAGGTGGACCCAGCTCCCGATGTCGCTGGCGGGAACCGCGAGGGTTACGCCGTGGCTGCTTCCATCGTAGGAAGCGATCTCATAGTTGCCGGACGCGACGCGCAGCGCCACTTCCCTGGTGGGCGTTCCGCCATACCCGTGGGCGAGGATATCGCCAAAACCGCCGGAGGAGAGGGCATTGGCGGGCTGGATCCAGGCCTCCAGACTGACTTGGCCTGGGTAATTAAGGCCGGGATAATTGTCGAAGGTCACGCTTTGGCTCGCCCCGTCAAAAATCGCCGAGAAGCCGGTAAGCGCAGTGGCGCCGGGTTGCCGCAACCCCGGGCTGCCGTTATAAAGCCCTTGATACGCGCCGAAGTTGGCGATTTCGACGGCGTTCCCCGCGGTAGTCGGGTCATCTAACGGGAAGTAGGCCGCAGGCCCGTCGCTGAGGATCGTCGCCGGGTAACCGCTTTGCGTTATAGCCACGACGGTCAACGCCACGCCCGGGCTGTTGGTAGCCCCGGCGTTATTGCTGACCCGGACCGCATAAGAACCCTGGTCTGCCGCTGTGATGTCGTCCAACACCAAGGTGGCGCTGGTGGCGTCGGGCAAGTTCGCGCCGTTCTTCAGCCATTGGTAGGCCAACGGATAGCTTCCCTGGGCCGCGGCGAAGAAATGAACCTGGGCCCCGGCGTAATTGGTGCTCGCTTGCGGCGCCTCCAAGAGGACGGGCGGCACATTGGGTCCCAGCGCGCCGATACTGTAGTGCTGGGCGACCTGGTCGGCGGTCAATGCCTGCCAGTAAACCGCCACCTCATCGATCGCGCCATTGAAAAAATTCCCCGGAAGCGTTTGGTACGTCTGGCCCGCGCCGATTCGAAGCGGTTCATTGACCGGCAGCACCGGCACGCTTTGGCTTCCGACCCATTGGCCATCAACATACAAGTTCTTGGTCACGCCATCGTAGGTGGCAACCACGTGTTGCCATTCGCCCGTGTTGACCGTGCCGGCGTTGAGGTCGTTCCAGTCCTCGGACGCCGGAGAGGTCGAATAGCCAGTGCGGAATTGCCACACCCCGCCGCTTTGCGCCAGTTCGTAGCCACTGGATAAATACTGATTGCGCGAGCATACGACCGACCCGGAGGAACCTCCCGATTGAACCCACGCTTCCACGCTAAAGGCAGTGCTGTGTTGCAGCGCCGGGGAGTAAGGCGCTTGCGCGCAATTGTCCCCCGCGAATGTGGCCGCTGTGTCGGGGTCGTTGAGCAGCGCTCCCGGCGCGCCCAGCTCGCCCGCCACAAAGTTGGACAGGTAGCCGGAGTGGAAGCCGGTGACATCGACGGCCAATTGCGCCCCGTCGCTCTCGCCCAGTCGCCAGTACGCGGCCACAGGCCCGGACAGCACCGCGTTTGCGTACCGGGAGGCCGATGGCGGGAGTACCTGAAGTGGCGCCGGCGCGCTGGTGGCCGTCTGGCCCGCCAGAGTCACCTGCACCGAGTAGGTCCCGGCATCGCCGAGGGTCGCCCCGAAGATGCTGTAAGCTGAATTTGTAGCGCCAGCAAGGTTCTGGCCGCCCTTGAGCCATTGATACGTGTAACCAGCGCTGTCCGCCGGCAGCGTGGCGGTGAAGGTCGCATGGCCGCCTACCAGCACGGTTTGCTCGCTAGGCTCAAGCGGGGGAGTGGCCCAGGATAGCGAGGCGCTCGCGCTGAGCGCGCTGCCGAAAGGGTTCGTCACTCCCACACTGTAGGCGCCCATGCTCGCCGCCGTGACCGGACTAACCGTTAGGACCTGGTTCGTGCCGGCTCCCAGGTTGACACCGTCCTTCTTCCATTGAAAGTTGAGCGGGGGACTGCCGCTGGAGAGTCCGATGTTGAACGAAACGCTGGCGTTCGTCGCGCCCAGGATCGCTCGGGCGTTTTGCGGGTTTTGCGCGATAATGGGAGCGGTGCCGTTGCCGTACACCATCTGTATGATTTGGCTGTCGGTCAGGGCCTCATCGTAAACTTTCACTTCATCGATCCCGCCCGAGAACGTGGCTCCCAGGTTGTGGATAGAAACCCCGAGGTAGAGGGGGTAAAGCGTCGCGGCGGTGTTCGCGCCAGTGCGGAGGTCCTGGCCCGGGGCGGAGTTAACCGTGAAAGTCTGACGGTTGCCATCCACATAGAGCACGAGGTTGGACATGTAGGCGTTATTGGGCGCCACCACCGCCACATGGTGCCACTTCCCGTCCGCTACCACGGTGTTGCCTACTACCGCCGCGCCGGAAATCTCCGTGCGTAACCGGCCGCCGTTGGCCGGGTCCACCCGAAAGCTAAAACGGGTAAAAGTGGGAGTCGTATTCCCGTAACTCAGGATGGTACCCAGCCCCGCGTTAGCGCCTATTAGGCTCGGTGGCGCCTTCACCCAAGCGGTGAACGTGCGCGCGGCGGCGCCGAGGGGCGGTTGCACATCCGTGATCGTGTAACCGCCAAAAGTGCCGGCGAGCTGGTGGTCCAAAAATGCGGTCGTGCCCCCTTCCGAGGCGGGTACCGGGGCCAGGTCAGCGGCGGACCAAAGTGGAGCGGAGGCTCCAGCGGCAAAAGCGCCCGTATTGGTCGAATTGGCCGAATAGACGACGTTGGTGGCGGGGTCGATAGTCCCTTCGTCCAACTTGAAGTGGGCCAGGAGTCCGGCTCGCGCGGGTGGCGCGCCAGCGGTTGCCGCGGCCAGGGCGGCAAGAATCAGGTTCAGATGCGATCTTTTCATAGGATGATACTATTTCAATTTTCGTTTAGGGGTGAACCTCCGGTTAACCGGTCAGCTTGTTGCTCAGTCAATATACTATAGTAACGACTGACAATATAGAGATTAGCGCCAAACACCCCGTGTTGTCAAACAATGGTTTCATTGTTTTCAGCGCGAGAACTTGGACGCTTAATAAGGATTCTGTAGCTCAGCGCTTGGATCGCCCCCCCCGGTGATTCCCGGGAGCCTTCTCAATAAACCTTGAAACAGAAGCCCATTGCGGTGAATTTGCTCCCACTAATGAACACTTGTCTGGTCCAAGCGCTGTTGCTGATGACGTTGGTCGCCAAAGCCGCGTCCGGCGGGATTCCACCCAATATCATCTTTATTCTCGCGGATGACCTTGGCTATGGCGACGTCGGGTGTTTCGGGCAAAAGAAAATCCTCACCCCGCGCATGGATCGACTGGCCTCTGAAGGGATGCGGTTCACCCAACATTACGCCGGAAACGCGGTCTGCGCGCCTTCGCGTTGCGTGCTCATGACTGGGTTGCACCCGGGACACGCGTTCATCCGCGACAATGCGGAAGTCAAGCCTGAGGGGCAGATGTCGCTTCCGGAAAACGCGGCGACTATCTCCAAATTGCTCCATCGACGGGGTTACGCGACGGGGGCGTTCGGCAAGTGGGGCTTGGGCGCTCCCGGTTCGCTCGGAGCGCCCCTCAAACAAGGCTTTGATCGATTCTACGGTTACAATTGCCAGCGCCAGGCTCACAATTACTATCCCACTTATCTGTATGACAATGACCGGCGGGTCCCGCTGAACAACCCGGAGTTCTCCGCCTATCAAAAACTGCCCCCGGATGTCGATCCCCGAGACCCCAAGAGTTACCAGGCCTATGCCGGCAAGGATTACGCGCCGGATTTGATTGCCGAGCAGGCGCGGCGGTTTATCCGTGACAACAAGGACCGGCCGTTCTTCCTGTATTTCCCAACCACCATCCCACACCTGGCGCTGCAAGCGCCCGAGGATTCGCTCGCGGAGTATCTCGGAAAATGGCCCGAGGAACCTTATCGGGGCGAGCGCGGTTACCTTCCGCATCGGGCTCCCCGGGCGGCCTACGCCGCGATGATCACCCGGCTCGATCGTGAGATTGGTCGGATGGTGGACCTGGTGCGCGAGTTGGGATTGGAGGAACGGACGATCTTCGTTTTCACCTCGGACAACGGTCCGCTTTACGACCGGTTGGGCGGCACGGACTGCGAGTTTTTCAACTCCGCGGGCCCCTTCGACGGGCGGAAAGGGTCGCTCAATGAAGGCGGTATCCGCGAGCCGCTCGTTGTCCGTTGGAAAGGCGCGATCGCCGCCGGGACGCAGTCCGATCGGGTGACCGGCTTTGAAGATTGGATGCCCACGCTGCTGGAACTCGCGGGATATCCCGACGACGCGCCGAAATCCATCGATGGCCTTAGTTTTGCCCCAACCCTCCTGGGCAAGACGCAACCGTCACGCTCGTTTCTATATCGCGAGCATCCCGGCTACGGAGGCCAGCAGAGCGCGCGGTGGGGAGATTGGAAAGGTCTTCGAACGAAACTGCTCCTCCAAGGCGCCGACCAAAACACCCAGCTCCACACGCAGCTATTCGATCTCAGCCAGGACGTGGCTGAGGCCCACGACGTCTCCACCCAGCATCCGGAAGTGGTGTCGCAAATCGAGCGAATCTTCCGCGAGCAGCACACCGTGTCTAAGGAGTTTCCGTTTCCGCCGCTGGACCGCCTCGCGCCTTAGCCCCCGGTTATACGGTTCGCCCTTCACGAGCACGCGGGTCCACCCATTGCCCTGGACCACCTGAATCGACTTCTCTGGCCGCCATCCCGGAAAGTCGACGTCATCCATCGCGCGAGTTCTTTCTGGGCAACCTCATACCAGAAAACGGCCCGGCGAAAAACCCACAAGAAATTATTTTAAATCGGCAGATTTGTAACTAATTGCCCAAACTAGACTTATGAAAACACCGATTTCAGCCTGATTGTTTGCTCAGACCGCTGATCTCGTTGTCGTTGTCATTCCGGATAATCAATCGGAAGGGGAACACCTTTAGAGGATTAAAAACTACAGTAACACTATTGACATACATGTGATATGTGGTATATTCACTACGATTTGAGGAAAGAACTATTGAAAGAAACAACAATATGAGCATTGAAGGAACAGCAACAAACGACATTGCCAACCGTGCGCAGGCACTTTGGGAACAAGCAGGCCGTCCGCCAGGTCGGGATCTGGAATTTTGGCTGGCCGCCGAAGAGCACGTTCGCGCCATCCCCAAGGCTCCCCCAATTACTGCGGACGCTTCTTCCGCGGCCGGGTTAGCGGCAAACCCTTCGACCCGATCGGTCGAGAAGCCAGTTCAGCGCAACGCGACACGCAAGGAGAGACCCCGGAAAACCGCTGACCGAGCCTTTGGTTTTCGGCATTGAGCCCATCATTGTCCCTATAAAGACTCCGTCCCGGTTGCGGCCAGCGTTTCGATGGCCATCAACATGCGGTCAAAATAGGGTAGCTCACGCGGCTGGAATCGGACTTAGTTGATAGAAACCCGTATGATTATATGAGTGCGAATAAATCGGACAACAGCTCCGAGGCGGCCCATACTGAGGGCGACCAGTGGCTTAGGGTGGTGCAGCAACAGGTGACGTCGTTGAGCTTTGGCGAAGTCGTCATCACCGTACACGACTCCAAGGTGGTGCAGATCCAAAAGACCGAAAAACTACGGCTCCCTAATAAGCCATAACCTGCTTTAAGGGCGCGTCCACCGAAGTAACTATGGCGGCCAGATAAATTGATCCGGGTCTGGCCAGTTAAACTGATCCAAGCCGGTAGCGCCCTGAGGAGGAGGTCTGCTTTCAGGTAGGGGATGGGGGG